>Ga0224486_100418_pt1 | contig 13237 bp, 14 predicted proteins | sample TexhydDE_CT_test_FD_172013 | JGI IMG/M metagenome (GOLD analysis project Ga0224486, IMG submission 172013) | Fracking water microbial communities from deep shales in Oklahoma, United States - hydraulically fractured wells DE_CT_test ...
CCGGCTCAGGTCGTTGGTATAGGCATAGGCCGTGGAATCGCCGTTAATCACGCGGATACCGGCACCCATATCTATACCCGAATGAACCCGCTCTATCTTACCGCCTTCAAGGCCGATACCCGTGGCCCGCCTGTGCTCGACAAAAATATCGGCAAAATCTCCTCCGCTGGCCAGGGCCAGGTCCAGAGCCTCTTTTAATAAACGTTCATCGACCAAAGGGATCACCTCTTATACGGGATTGAATCATTCCATAGAATCTTTGCCAGTACTGTAAACGTAATTATGCCCAATTTTTCTGCGCGTATAAGGAGACGGCTACCCGCCATACCAGCTGGCGGGAGGTGTGGGCGAAACACGAACCCGCCCGGTAACCGGGGCTACAATCACATAATAAAAAAAGCTTTCGTTCCTGCCCTTTAAAGTTAACGTACCCCCGCCGGGGCGGGGTACCCCGCTGGAGTTAAAGCTCAACGCATTTCCCCGATCGGAAAACCTGACCGCGGCCAGATCCACTTCAGCGGGCAGCACCACCTTCCTGAGTATTTTTACCCCGCTGGCCAGGTAGTAGCAGTCCCCCACCACATCAAAAACGATTTCCACGCTCATGCCGGGCGCACACATATTCTCCTGCTGGCAGGCCCGGATGTCCTGCGCCATTTGCCGGGCGGCCATGAAAAGCGCCCGGTGCGTATTAGTGTTCTTATAGGCGGGGATAACCACCACCAGCACCAGGAAGGAAATTCCCACCACCAGCAGCAATTCCACCAGGCTGTAGCCGGGGGAAATCCCAGCGCCGGAGGATACCTTCCGGCGGCCCGGCCGGCCTCCCAGCCCGCTGTTCCCCGCTGCACAGGGCAAACCGGCGCCCGGCAGCGGATTTGAATAACTTTTACGACCTGCCCGTTTCCAAAAGCGACCCGACATTATCCCACCCGCGGCCTATTTTCAGTTATTCCTAAACGCCTGCAATCATTACTTGTTGAAGTAATAAACCTCTCCCGCCACCGTACCTTTTTCCCCGGGCGGCAGGTTCTGGCCTGTCAACTCCGGTGTGTTCCCCGCAGCGGGGGAGGCGGGAGATGACCCCGCGCCGGGCGGCGCGGGCAGCCCTTTCAGCCGGCCGGACAGTTCGGGAACGGGTGCCGTACCATCCGCTGGCGCGAAAATATTATAGCGGCCGGTCAACCACCTGCCCATTTCCTCCAGTTTCAACCTGCTCCCGGGCGATCTATCCGCATATACGACCACGCTGAATTCCGCCTTCACCCTGCCGGGCGTATCAGTGCCTTCCATATTGATACCCCTTACCTCGGTCAGGTTGTGCAGGGCCCCTTTTTCCAGGCTCCGGCAGAAATCCAGCACATCCCTGAAGTCCCCCTCCACGAAAATTTTCAGGGGCATTTCCAGGGTATATTTTTGTTCTTTGATCCCGCCGGGCTCCACACCTGTGATGTCCACGTTCCTGGAAGCAGCCTCCAGGCCCAGCAGGACAATATCCTCTCCCTTCCCAATATCGCTGGCAAACTGTTTTCCCAGGATGGCCGCCTGGGCCCGGGCCTTTTCCAGTTTCTCGCTTTCATCCCTTAAAGCAGCAGCCGTGGCCCGGTAGCTGGCCAGTTTATTCCGGGCATTTTCCAGCTCCTGCCGGGTCGACAGGTAAGCCCTGGCCTGAGGCGCCAGAATAAATGTATATAAACAGAATCCCAGGCCCAGGGTCAGGAGAGCGGTTAACAGCACCCTTTCCCTCCTGCCAGGTCTATCCGTCCAGAAAGCCATCAGCGCGCTGTTTCCTCCCTCAGGTAACCGGTAATTTCAAAGTTGAGGCCGTTATCTCCTGCACTTATTTTCTTCAGTTCCAGCCGCTCGAAGACCCCGAGCCGGTGCAGGTGCTGCTCAAAAACGCCCACCGAGGAAAGGGTGCGGGAAACCCCTTTAAAGACCACCATATTGGGCCTGTCCGGGCTATCTGCAGTCCGGCTCCCTGCACCGCCACCGGCGGTTCCGCCTTCACCCCTTTCTCCCGGTTCCTGCCGGTGGGAAATCTCCAGCCCCGTCAGCCACAGATCCACGGGGGTGATGGAGTCCAGCCCGGACATAAAGCTGCTCCAGGTCTTTCTTTCCCTGAATATGGTGCGGTATTCGGCCACCGCCTTCTCCAGGTCCTGCCTTTCCTTTCGCAGGGCCTGCACCCGGTTAACCACCGGTTCCAGTTCGGCAATCTGCTGCCTGGTCAGGTCCAGCTCGTTCTTCATCAGGAAATAGTTCACGGGAAAGAATACGCACAGCCCCACGAAGCCGACGAGAAGGGAGGTGATACCAGCCAGGAGGAAAAGGCGGCGGACGTCGATGGTACCCTCGCGCTGCAGTTTTGGCGGCAGCAGGTTGACCCGGTACATCATACCACTTCCCTCAAGGCCAGGCCAATGGCTACTGCGTAGGCCGGGTCGTACTGGATGTCATCCGGCAGCCCGATCTCCGGCAGTCCCACTTCCACGGGTATTTCCAGCGCTTCCTGGAGGTGTTCCGGCAGCTCCCCGAGCTTAACCGCCCCGCCGCTCAAGATAACCCTTTCCACCCGGTCCTTTTCCTGCGTGTAATAAAATTCCAGCGACCTTTTCAGCTCCCTGGTTATTTCCATGATCCCGCCGTGAAAGAGATCCGCCTCCCGCAGCACCCCCGGAAAGCCGGGGTTTTCATTCTCCCCGGAGGCGGCCGCCTCCAGCTTCATCTTTTCCGCTTCCGCAAATTCCACGCCGTAGGTATCCGCCAGGAAGTTGCTTACGGCATTCCCGCCCACGGGCAAAAGGCGCAGGAACCGGATGACTCCCTCCCGCACCACCACCAGGTGGGAGGTCTGCGCCCCGATGTCCGCAATGGCCACCGTACCCGGTGCTCCACGGCCAAAAAGGCGCCAGAGGGCAAAAGCCTGCAGGTCAACGGCGGTGACCAGTAACCCGGCACGGGAGAAAATGCTGTGGTACTGGTAAATCACCGCCGCCGGTACGGCCAGGATGAGCAGACCCTTCGCTCCTTCCTCCCCCGCCCGCGGGGAGGAAGTTTTTCTCCGCGGCGTTTCTTCCGCCCCGTCTTCCCCCTCTTCCAGCCACACGGACCGGATAATCAACTGGTCCACCGGTGTGGGCACAAATTGCTCCACCTCGAAGCGCACGGCCTTCTCCAGTTCCTTTTCTTCCATGGGCGGCAGGCGCACGATGCGGCCCACCACATTTTCCCCGCCGATGCAGGTAATTGCCTCCCTCAACCCGGAACCGGCAATTTCCTTCAGCGCTTCCACCAGCTCCTCTTCATCGAATTCTTTAGTCCACACCCCCTGCGGGCTGGGACGGCGCCGCAGGGCCACCACTTCCGGCATACCGTCTATCACTTTTACTTCCGCCACTTTTATCTCGTATGTACCCACGTCTATACCCATGAAGTGCGTTTTGCGGGGGATAATCTTTTTCAAAAAGTCTTTCACCGTGTCAACCGCCTTTATTTTTGCTTTTTTAACGCCACGACTTTATAATAATATTTTCTTTAACTGGCAACTGGGTTTGTTTAATCTCAATTGAATTTCGCGCCTCAATTGAAGGACTAATTATACCGCCTTCCACGGAAGCAGCATTATTTAAGAAAACTCTGTTTGAGGCCCATATAAAAGCGTTAACGCGACTCCCATTGTCCAATATAATTTCATCGCCAGCAATCAATAATAAAGAATCATTATTTACATCATTTAAAGTGACACTTGCCCCATTAGGTACAAAGACATCTCCGGTAGCAACAATTGTCACCTTTCCCGCAAAAGTCCCGCCATTACGATGCGCTAGAATACCTAAATTACCTTCTATGAAATAGATTCCGCTTTCAAGTTCTTGTAAATTCAAATCCATGCTGCTGTTAAAATAGTGTCCGGGATTTTTTTTCGCTTCTGTTCTGTACCAGTTAATATCCGGCCGTGGTACAGGGGGAACCTCAGGTATATTTAAGTTGATTGGTTCCATGCTTGGTAAGTCAAAAACTCCCCCCCTCACCAAACCTCCATTATTCAAATAATCCCCATGTACCCAGGCACTACCACTAATTTCACTGCCATTGCTCATGCTCAAATTTCCCATGGTCCAGACCGAAGATCTGACCTTGCTTCCATTATTAAGAAACAAATCGCCACCAGCTTTGACAGTACCGTTAACGTTTACCCCATTACCTAGAACAATCTTACCATTGGCCTGAAGCTGATTAAAATTACTGCCATTGTTAATTTTTATATTCCCATGAGTTAAAACGCTACCACTCACATTATTACCATTGCCCAATGTAATGTTACCATAAGATTGTATGGTCTCGGATACACTATCACCGTTACTTAAATCAACGTTACCTCTGGCATAAATATTTCCCCTTATTTTACATCCATTTCCCAAAATTACGCTTCCATTTGCATAAATACTCCGTGGTTGAGTATCTTCCCCAATCCGTAAAGAATTTTTAACATCAACATCCCCGGTACAATATATTGATGATTTAAATTTTCCGGCATTATTTACTACAAGTTTATTTGTCCAGATCCCCTTAGCAAAATATGCTTCAGCTCCAGGTTCAATCCCACCACCAGGAGGGATTACAACACCTTCTGTTATTTCGACTTTCACTTGAATGGTACGCTTACTAACTTCTGCAGATGGAAATTTATCCGGATCCGGGTAAACACCAGTAGAGGTAATTGTATATATGCCTGGTCCGGTAATAGGTCTATCTACTGTTACGTCACTTATCTTTCCCTCATCGTAAGGTAAGTTTTTTAAATCAGAAAAATCGTAATCCCCGACTTTAATCTTTTCTAATGCTCTGGTGATCCCGGCGTCAGCTACATAATAGGCCTGCATCTGCTTCTTTTGCCGGATAACGGAAAGACTCTGGTTTTTGGCGTAAACCAGGGCAGCGGAAGTAACCATTGCAAGCACGGCGATAATCCCGATTACCAGAACCAAAGCCTGCCCTCTTTCACTCTTCACCCAATTTTTAATCATTTCCGGCCTCCTTTCCGGAACGGTATCTTGCTAACCTAATTATACGCCGTTTTATCATGCCGGAAGGTGCCGCCCGCTGATCCTGTAGAAATCATTTTTCAACGATGGATTTTCCTTCTTTACTTCTTTACGGTGATACTCGTACCCGGATGTAAGCTGACGATGCCAAGCACTTATACTTATCCGGGTCATCCCTGCCACTGTAGCTGCCATATAAAACAAATTTTACCAGCACTACCTCTCCGGGGTTTGCGGCAGGTTTTCCATCGTTTCTTAAGTATTCAATTTTCCAGCCCCGGACATAACCTTTGCTTGTACCGCCAAAAAGGTACTCATTTGTCAGTGGTTGAAGAGTATGGGTATTGACATTATAGTTGGTTCCCGTACCCCGGTAAAAAATATTCGGTCTGGAAGGTGTTCCATAAAAGTAAGAGACATATTCATTCTCACCTTTTTTCATAATAAACGCGTTTTCCATTCCTATACCGCTACCTGTTTTAACAATTCTTTCTGCCTCCCGGATATCTTTTGCCAGCCAGTAAGCAGCGATACGCAGGTTATCTTCCATCTCGGCCGCTTCTCCGACCCGGTAGGTAGCGATAGTCTGATTTTTGATAATAATTAATGCTGTCGTAAGTAGTAAGCTTATCAGCACCAGCGAGATAACAGTTTCAATTAAGGTAAAACCTTCTTTTCTGGAAAAGCAATTTTCCGGCATAAATTTGACCACCATTTTTATGGTGTAATTATTTCTCCCGTTAAATTAGCCAGCGGTTGTTCATTATCATGATAGTAAATTTCTATTTTGTATGTATTCCCTCCGAGAGGACATACTTTGTATTTATAATCAGCAAAGTCCGGGTCGGTAAACGGTATCTTACGGTTAATTTCTTCACTTTCAATTTTTTTGCCGCTCTTATATTCTTCCAGCTTTTGCTGGGCAAGGTACAGCGCTGTACTCTTCCTTCCCGATTCTATAACCTCTTTGTAATGGGTAGTCATCAGACCGATAAGCGGTATCATGGCGATACTAAGAATAATAATTCCTAATATTATTTCGAACATGACATAGCCTAAATCGTTTATTAATTTTTTTGAAACGGGATAAGAGATTTGATCTTTTAATTTTTGCCGGCATTTTTCAATTTGCAACTTCGTTTGGGGCACCTATTCTCACCCGCATTCTATGTACAACGACACCAACTGCTCTTCCGTTAATTTTATCTCTAAGGTTAACGGTACCTGTATTGGTGGCAATTTCTCCGGATGATTTATAGGCCAGGACCCTGACATTTTTATCGCTAGGGTCCGGATTAAAAGGTTGTTCTGCACCCCCATAATACATTTCCAGGGCCTCAGGCAGCTTAACTTCTTTAACGATTTCTATGTCACCTCTTAATATTTGATATTTATTTCCATTATCCAGATATTTGGAATAAAATTTTATTCTATACTGGAGATCACCCTCCAGATTCATGATGGACTGTTGTTGAATATAGCGAATATCGCTTACCAGTTGCCGGGTATAAGTTTTTAGCTGCCAGGCAGCGTGAATCTTGTGGAAATTGAGCAGGAACAACGTTAGAGTCGTTAAAATGAGAAGAGATATGGAAAGTTCGAGGAGTACAAAACCCCCTCTTCTCCACGTACCAGCGGACCACTTTTGATGGGCTTCGACCTGTAAAATGAACTTAATCGCTCTTTTTGAAAAATTCACTGGAATTAACTTCAGCTTGCTCTTACAAATCATACTTACTGCCCCGCTTTAGTTTTGCCGGCTTTATTCCCTCCACTCCCGGAGCAGGGAAAAAGAGAACCTTTCACCTGGGGGCAGGCCTTCCATTGGTGATGCTGTCAAACCTTTCCTGCGCCAGGTTGGCGGCAGCTACCTCGTGGCCGGCCACGGCGGTGAAAACGTTGCCGGTGAGAAAAAGCTGGAGCAGGGCAACGGTCACCAGCCCCAGAACCGCGACAGCCACAACCACCTCAATCATGCTCATGCCGCTCTCACTTTTCCAGCCCATCTTCACCCCTCACCGGCCTTATCCTTATAAAGACATATTTTGACTAATTCCACGGTTCCCGAAAAATTCCTGCCGGGTGACCTTTCTCCACCAAACAATTGCAGGGAAATTATGGCCGTGTTGATGAAGCCCGCAGGTACGTGCTCTTCAAAAATTTTGTGACCCTGTGCCGGGGCTCCTCAATGGCGGGGGCGGCAGGAATTGCCCTGTTTCCTTTTTTGCCCTCAAGGACAGAGAAAAAAGAAGGCCCCTCCTTTTGCTGGGGCTGGCTTTCTTAATTGTCACGCTGGCACTCCTGCCCGCGCAGGACGGCCTTCTGCTGGCCAGGATGCTTTCCGTTCCCGTGGAGGCAGGCAGTGCCCTGCAGCTTGAAGACGCGGGTTCCCACCGCCTTTTTAGCAGGAAAAAGCTGATCAGCCTCATTCCCCACTTCTGGGCCTTTGGCGTGGGGCCGGACCACCTGATTTACGGGGGGCTTGTCCTGCCGGACGGTTCCATCGTTGACAAGGCTTATCTTTTTATAATACCGCGTTAAGTGGCCGAAACTGAGGTGTTTCCCTGCTTACGAGGCGCAACAAGCGGTCCCGGATTTTACGCCCTTTTCCCAGATGCAAACTCCTGTAAGCGCAGAAATGCCACTAAAATGCTCCTGGTTACAATTCAACGCGTTAGTATTATTATTAAGGAGAACCATAGCCTACATCTGATTTGCCATTCTCACCTATCGCATAGGCTTTTTTATTATTACCCTCATCTACTGCAAGCAAAGTATACTTGGTATACTTTTTATTACTATCCTCCGTAGCAGTATACGAGTAGTTTACGCCCCAAGGGTCCTTTATTAGGACTTTTTTATCATCCACTTTCTCATAAGGCAAACCAGCCATTTCTATCGCTTCATCAGCGTCTTTAGGATATTGACCGGTTTCAGCATAATACGCATCTAATATTGCAGCCATATTGTAAAGCTCCATCCTTGCTCGACTCAGCTTCGACTTCTCAATATTGCCCAAATAAAATTTGATCCCCCCGGCAATCAGTACGGCGATGATGATCAGGACGACCATCATCTCAATCATGGTGAAGCCCTTTTCATTGCGCAGGTAGCGCTTTAAAATGGACATGGATTCCGCACGCCTCCTTTCTCAATTTGCCGGTCAACTCGCCAATGTCAACCCGCCTTCAGGACTGCCACCTCCCACCAAACACGATTTCAAGCAGTATTTTATTTCAAGACGGGTCTTTTTTCCAGCACTTTCTGCAATTTTTTTCAGGGCATGCTCCCGGGCATGGCGCCTCCCTGCATGGCGCCGGCCATGCTGAAGAGGGGCAGGTAGATGGAGAGGGCGATGAAAGCCACCACCAGCCCCACGCCGGCAATCAGGAAGGGTTCCACCAGGCTGGAGAGGCGGGCCACGGCGGCCTCCACCTCCTGCTCGTAAAAGAGGGCCAGCTTCTCCAGGAGGTCGTCCAGGTTGCCCGACTCCTCGCCCACGGCAATCATGTTCACGGCCATGGGAGGGAAGATCCTGCTGCCGGAGAGCACGGGGGCTATTCTTTCGCCTTCGCGGATGCTCTCCCTGGCCGCAGCAATTTCCCGGGCCGCCAGGGTATTACCGGCCACCCGTTCCACCGTCTCCAGGGACTTCATGAGGGGAACGCCGCTCCGCAGGAGGGTGGCCAGGGTGCGGGCACAGCGGGCCACAACGCTCTTTTGCACCAGGGCGCCGAAAACGGGCAGCCGGAGCAGCGCCCGGTCGTAAACCAGCCTGCCCCTTTCGGTGGCAAGGAGGTACCTCATGCCCAGGAGCACGCCTGCCAGGGCCACCGGCAGCCCGTACCAGTACCGGGTCAAAAAGCCGCTTGTGCCGATTAAAATGCGCGTGGGCAAAGGCAGGGTGGCACCCATCTGGTTGAAAATGTCCACAAAAATGGGCACAACGATGATCAGCAGGGCAATCACGGCCAGGAAGGCCATGCCGGCAACCAGCAGGGGATAGGTCATGGCCGACTTTATTTTTTCCCTCAGCTCGTTTTCCTTTTCAAAGTGCACGGCCAGGCGGCCCAGGGCCTGATCCAGGGTGCCGCCCACCTCCCCGGCCGCCACCATATTGATGAGTATGCCGGGCAGCAGGTCCCTGTGGGCGGAAAGGGCCTCGCTCAGGCCCCTGCCCTTCTGCACCCCGGCCAGGACATCCTCCAGCACACGGCGGAGGGACCTGTTTTCCGTCTGCTGGACCAGAATGTGCAGGCACCGCAGGAGGGGTATTCCCGCCTCGCTCATGGTAGCAAACTGGCGGCAGAACACGGCCAGGTCCCGGGTCTTTATCTTCAACCCCAGCAACTTCCTCAGGTCAAGGACGGGCCCGGACTCGGGTTTTATATCCACCACGAAGAGGTTCTTTTCCCGCAGGAGGAGGACGGCCGCACTCCGGCTGTCCGCCTCCACGCGGCCCCTCACCAATCTGCCGGAAAGGTTGCGCGCCCTGTACCTGAACACACGCGGCATCCAGCCTCAACCCCCTATTATGCTCTGCAGTGTCTCCGGGTCGCGGGCCCGGTTGAGGAGCTCTTCCCTGCTGATCATCCCCTTCTGGTAGAGCAGGCGCAGGGAGGTGTCCATTGTTTGCATGCCATAGCGGGCTCCCGTCTGCATCTGGGAAGGGATCTGGTAGGTCTTCCCCTCCCGGATCAGGTTCCTTATGGCCGGGGTGGCCACCATTACCTCCAGGGCCAGCACCCGGCCGGGCTTATCACACCTGGGGATAAGCTGCTGGGACACTATCCCCTCAATGGTGTTGGCCAGCTGAATGCGGACCTGCTGCTGCTGGCCGGGCGGAAACACATCGATGATGCGGTCAACGGTTTCCGCCGCGCTGGAGGTGTGCAGGGTGGCCAGCACCAGGTGGCCCGTTTCCGCGGCGGTGATGGCCGTGGCAATGGTTTCCAGATCCCGCATCTCGCCCACCAGGATGACATCGGGGTCCTCGCGCAGGGCAGCCCGGAGGGCGCTGGCAAATGACTGAGTATCCTGGCCGATTTCCCGCTGGTTGATGATGCAGAGATTGTGCCTGTGCAGGTACTCGATGGGGTCTTCCAGGGTAATGATGTGCAGCCTTTTCTCCCTGTTGAGCAGATCAATCATGGCGGCCAGGGTAGTGGATTTGCCGCTGCCCGTGGGCCCGGTAACCAGGACCAGGCCGGTGGGCCGGCGGGCCAGGTATCCCAGCACTTCCGGCAGGCCCAGCTCCTGAAAGGTCGGTATCCGGGTGCTCAGGAGCCGCATGACCATGGCCACACTGCCCCGCTGGCGGAAAACGTTCACCCGCACCCTCGTCACACCGGGCACCCCGCAGGAAAAGTCAAGCTCGCCCTTCTCCTCGAACCGGGAATACTGGTCCGGGGTCATGATTTCGCCGGCCAGCGCCCGGGTATCTTCCGGCGTCAGCGTTTTAATCTGCTCTTCCCCGATCACATCCAGCCTGCCTTTCAGTTCGGGCGCGTCCAGCGGCAACAATACACCGTTAATACGGTACACGGGCGGGCAGCCCACGGTGAGGTGGGCGTCCGAAGCCTTCAATTTTGCCGCCTGGGCAATGATATCCACGGCCTTCATATTTTCTCCTCCCGAAAGGCAACGCGCATGATCTCGGCAATGGTGGTGGTGCCTTCCCGGACCTTCCGCAGCCCGTCCTCCTTGAGGGACACCATGCCCTGCCGCAGTGCTTCCCGGCGCAACTCCTCGGTGGATGCCCCTTTCAGGATCAGCCGCTGGAGGGCCGGCGTAACCACCAGCACCTCATGGACGGCAATCCGGCCGCGGTAGCCGGTGTGGTTGCAGTGCTCACAGCCCCGCCCGGCAAAAAGCTGCGCGGACTGCATCCCCGGCCCGGCAAAGGACAGCTCCGCCTCCCGGGGCTCATACGGAGCGCGGCAGACGGGGCATACGCGGCGCACCAGCCGCTGGGCCACCACCCCCAGAACGGAAGAGGCCACCATAAAAGGCTCGATCCCCATATCCACCAGCCTGGTAAGGGCTCCCGGAGCGTCGTTGGTGTGCAGGGTGGAAAGCACCAGGTGGCCGGTGGTGGCCGCCCGCACGGCAATTTCCGCCGTCTCCAGGTCCCGGATCTCGCCCACCATGATCACATCCGGATCCTGGCGCAGGATGGAGCGCAGGTAAGTGGCGAAGGTGGCCCCCGCCTTCACGTTGACCTGGGCCTGATTTACGCCCTCCAGCACGTATTCCACGGGATCCTCCACCGTAACAATGTTCGTTTCCACGGAATTGATGGCATTTAAGGCCGCATAAAGGGTGGTGGTCTTGCCGCTGCCGGTGGGCCCGGTAACCAGGATCATGCCGTAGGAGCTCCGCAGAAAGTTCCGGAACACCTTTAAATTGGCGGGGGAAAATCCCAGGTTTTCCAGGCTAAGATTCTTGATGCTCTCCTTGTCCAGGATGCGCACAACCACCTTCTCGCCAAAGAGGGTGGGAATGGTGGACACCCGCAGATCCAGGTCGCGCCCGGGAAGCTTTAAGAGGATGCGCCCGTCCTGGGGGAGGCGCCTTTCGGCAATGTCCATGCTGGCCATGATTTTTATCCGCGAAACCACGGCCTGGCTCATCCTCCGGGGCAGGCGCATTACTTCCCTCAGGAGGCCGTCCACCCGGTAACGCACCCGGATGTCCTTTTCAAAGGGTTCAATATGTATGTCGCTGGCCTCCTCGTCCAGGGCCCGCATGATGATGGCATTGACCAGTTGAATGATGGGTGCCTCGTCGACTACGATCTCACCGGCATCCTCCTCAGGTGCCTGTTCCGGACCCATTTCCTGCAGGGCCTTTTCCACTTCGGGAAAACCAAGATGCCTTTCAATTAAGGCATTTATCTCCTTTTCATTGGCCACCACCGGCTCAATATCCAGGCCGGTCACCAGGCGCAGGTCATCGATGGCCACCACGTTCAGGGGCTCGGTCATGGCCACCAGCAGGCGATTGCCCTCTTTTTTCAAAGGAAAGAGCCTGTACTTGCGAATCAGTTGTTCCGGAACTATTTTTAAAAGCTGCGGGTCAACCACCTTCCTGTCGTCCACAATTACCCCGTCAGCAGCCAGCATCCGCTTCAAATCCTGCGGGCTCACCATTCCCAATTTTACCAGAACCTGGCCCAGCAGTTCCCCCGTCCGGGCCTGCACGCGCAGGGCTTCTCCCAGCTGTTCCCGGGTGATCAACCCCTCTTCGACAAGCCGCTCTCCCAGTAGCTTTCTCCTGGTCATTGTTCCAGCTCCCGTAGAGAAATGTTCAGCCGGCAAATAGTGAAGCGCTCCCGCCGTACTCTTTTACGGATGCCTGGAGCAACTGTTCCGGGCCCCTGTCCGGCCCGCCAGAGGTATCCTGCGGGTACCTCCTGGTAAACAAAACACCACCTGAACCACCTTACAGGTTCAGGTACCAGGAAATAAGCCTGTCCCCTGTCAGCGCGGCCAGCATGGCTCCCAGTGCAAGAAACGGCCCGAAGGGAATGGCCGTTTTAAGGGTTCTCCCCGTCCTGAGCGCCCATAAAACCCCCACAACCGCACCCAGCAAAAACGCCAGGAACAGGGCCACCAGGGTCTCCTGCCAGCCCAGGTACCATCCGATGGCAAAGGCCAGCTTCACGTCCCCACCGCCCATGCCGCCCCGCGAAAACAGGGCCACGATCAACAATATTCCGCCCCCCAGCACAGAGCCTATGAGGCCGTCTTTGAGAGTCCCCGCACCCTGAAGGGCGGCCAGAGGTATGCCGGCGGCCAGGGCAAAGATGGTGAGCCGGTCGGGAATGATGCGGTGGTCCAGGTCGATGAAGCTGGCCACCACCAGGACGGAAAACAGGACCAGCAGGCCGGCGTTATAAAGGTGGAAGCCGTATTCCCGGGTGATCAGCAGGAAGCCGAACCCGGTCAAAAGCTCCACCAGGGGATAGCGGGGGGAAATCACCCCGCGGCAGTGGCGGCAGCGGCCCCGCAGGAAAAGATAGCTCACCACGGGGATTAAATCCAGAGGGCCCAGGCGTGCGCCGCAGGCCGGGCAGTGGGAAGGCGGGGCCACCAGGGACATCCCCCGGGGCAGGCGGTGGATGCAGACGTTTAAAAAGCTGCCGGTACAGAGACCGAGGAGGAAGATAAAAAAATAATTGATTGGAT
>Ga0224486_100419_pt1 | contig 13236 bp, 9 predicted proteins | sample TexhydDE_CT_test_FD_172013 | JGI IMG/M metagenome (GOLD analysis project Ga0224486, IMG submission 172013) | Fracking water microbial communities from deep shales in Oklahoma, United States - hydraulically fractured wells DE_CT_test ...
GGTATGGGCCACATTAAAATAGTGGGTGGATTGATGCCAGCAGGTAGAATGAGAACTGAAAGACTAGCTAACTTGATCATGGCTGGCCGTTTGGATCCATCAAAACTGCTTACCCACAGATTTGAGGAGAAAGGATTTTTATGAGCATAAATGATAAATACAAATTATCTTTGATAAATATAATACTTAATATTCATCAGATGAAAAAATCCGAAGCTCTGAGTCTGGAACAGCTAAAATCTTTACAGCACAAGCGGTTTGTAAAACTACTAAAATATACTGTTAGACATTCTGAATTTTATAATAATTACTATCAAGAACATGGCATTAACATCGAAAAGTTAGATCAGATAGCTATAGAGGATTTGCCTATAATAGATAAAAAAATAATGATGGAGAATTTCGACCAGTTGGTTTGTGACAAAAATATAAAAAAGGATGAAATAGAAAAGTTTATCAATGACCCTGACATGTTGGACAAAAAATACAAAGGCATATATGAGGTGATACATACTTCTGGTTCTTCTGGGAGAATAGGCTTTTTTGTCTATGGCCCAAATGATTGGTCCATACTGAAGGCTTTAGTGTTTACCAGAGTATCTAAAAACAAACTCCATATTTTTAAAAAGACAAAACATGCTTTTATAGGTGCGATAGATGGACATTTTGCCGGAATAAGCCTTGCAAAGGATGCTCCGAGACTATTATTTGATTTTCTTCCAGTAGACATAAACAGGCCGATTCAGGAAGCAATTACTGATCTGAACCTATTCATGCCAGACAGCCTTAGTGGATATTCTTCTGGAGTGTATCTTTTTGCACTCGAACAGCTAAAAGGCAACTTAAAAATCAGTCCGGAAAGAATTTCATGTTCTGCAGATCATCTTACAGACAGCATGGTTGAGGTGATACATAAAGCGTTTGGCGTTAGACCGATAGATTTCTATGCAGCCACGGAATCTATTGGGATGGCTGCACAGTGCGACTTATATGAAGGATTCCATATGTTTAGTGATTGGCACATTTTTGAAGCCCTTAAGCAAAATGGGGAGCCGGCAGAATACGGAGAATCGGGGAATCTAATCGTCACAAATCTTTACAACTATACACAGCCGTTGATCCGCTACAGGATGGACGATGAGATAATTATTGAGGGAAATCAATGTCCTTGCGGATGGGCATTCCCTCTTTTTAGTAATATAGCAGGACGTGAAGAAGAGTTTCTCATTTTTAAAGATTCAGATGGAAATATCGAGTTTATCCACCCAATTGTTTTTGTAGAGTTTATCGTCGGTGGTCTGGAAAAGTTTCAAGTTGTTCAAATTGACAAGAACAATTTGAGGCTAAATGTAGTAATTCGTGGAGATCAAGACTCCATAACATCAAGAATCAGAATCAGGATGGAGGAAATATTGAAAAAGAAGAAACTGTTAGACTTTGTAGGATATGAAATAAAAGTTGTGGATGATATACCAAACGACCCCCAAACGGGGAAATATAGGCTGATAATACCTTTTAAAGAAAAATGATAGACAACGGTATTAGAAAAGGATAAAAGCTCATCTATATAAAAAACTTTAATGTGATTAGGTCAGAGCTTAAATCAAAAAAATTACTTTCAGGAGGGAAAAATGTTTTCTTAAATTGCAATAGCAAATTGAACTAATCATCAAACCTAATAAACTTAATCGTCAATTATGATTATTTATGTCAGGGGAAGGGTGGAGATTTTCAGTAGTACAAGATCTGGTAGGCATGGAAATTAGTTCAATTTGTTATTGCAATTTATCCTCTTTCGTTGTAGCTTTAAGTTTACCACAGATGGCATTAAACTAAATTGGGTATTAATCAAAATACACTATCGGTTTAACAACAGAAGGATCGTGCTTCTCCATCAAATCGAGAGCATGTTCTACCTTTTCCATACCATGGAAAACTGGACCAACTATCAATTCTGGGTTATACCGCCCGTTTTCAACCAGACTTAGCAATCGTTCAGCATAATTACGGCCGCCCTTAGCTTGACATACTTTTAATTCCTTTTCATTTATACCAAAACCCAAGGCTTCAAGAGGAATAGAAACAGAATCTTCAAAATACATTGCAATATTTGAAACAATACCACCTTGCTTAACCATTTGTAATGCTTTGCCGATCGAATCAGAATTGCCACCTGTTATCAATACTCCATCCACAGGTTTTCCCCCGGTAAGCTTTAGGACTTGTTCGACTATCTCTCCATCTTTATAATTTATTATGTCATTTGCTCCATATGCTTTGGCTATTTCAGCGCATTTTTTACGAGATCCAATGGCGATAATTCGTGCAGCCCCCTTTAACGCCGCACCACAGATACCTGTCAATCCAACTGGACCGATGCCAAGTATAACAATCGTATCACCATACTTAATTTCTAGTTTCTCAACTCCAGAAAAAGCGGTTGTTGTCATATCAGAAATAACAACAGCTTGTTCCCAAGTAACTGAATCAGGGATATGTGCTAAAGTCATATCTGCATCTACAACTGAGTAATATTCAGCAAATACACCTCCACGATCGGGAGAATCAGAAAAATAGTGGCATTCATTGACTGTTAAAGGGTGGCCATCCTGTGCTTCGACACTTCTCCATGCCGGATGATTACTTGTGACAACAACACGATCACCGGGCTTAAAATCCTTTACTTCTGAGCCCACTTTCTCTACAATTCCGGCCATTTCATGCCCCAATGCTTTGCCTATAATGATTGGCATTGCAGCTGTTTGTTTCAAATGGACATCACTGGTACATGCGGCTACAATTACTGGTTTAATCAAAGCACCATAAGAGCCAAAAGATGGTATTGGTAAATCATCATGCCATTTTGCAATATTTTTTCCTTCTAAAACATAACCTTTCATAAACCTTATCTCTCTTTCTAATTTTATACTCATTAAGTTTTTCAATTGATTTCAAGATGTAAAACGTTTTGACCTTTTTTAAACATTTGTATATAACTGAAAAATTCAAAAATCCTGAGAAACCAACCACCTATTCTACTCTGGTTGTTGATCCTGATGCCTGTACATTAAAACCGCCATCAACAAGAATTGATGTTCCGTTTGTAAAATTAGACTCATCACTAGCCAGATATACGACTGTATAAGCGATGTCCTCAGGTGTTCCCATCCTTTTCAAAGGCTGAGCTTGAATAGCTATATTCATCGTTTCAGCATTCGGAAATGCATCTTTAACCATCGGAGTATAAATTGTTCCCGGAAGGATACAATTAACTCTAATATTATACGGTGCTAATTCTATTGCAGCAGCTCTTGAAAAAGCGTCAACCGCGCCTTTACTAGCTGTATATGCTGTAAATGAACCAGCAGAGTTAACTGCAGCCATTGATGAAAAATTAATTATTGATCCAGCGCCGGTTTTTTTCATATATGGTACTACTGTTGCAATTCCGATAAATGCTCCCCAAGCATTAATATCCATGACTTTGTTCCATGCTTCATGAGTGATTTCTGCGTAGGATGTTGGTTCTAAAATACCAGCATTATTTACCAAAACGTTAATGGGCCCAAATTGCTTAACTCCTTCTTCAACGACTTTTTGCCAAGAATCCTTTGATTCAACATTATGTTGTAATGCAATGATATCACAATCAAATTCTGCTTTAATATCATTCACTACTTTTTCGACCTTTGATAATGTACGCCCGGTGGCAATTACTTTTGCACCTTCTTTTGCAAACAATCTTACATCGGCACTTCCCATACCACTTCCTGCACCGGTTACTAAGGCTACTTTTCCATCAAGTCTTCCCATGACAAACCTTCCTTTCATTTCATACAATTATTAGAATACATTCGTATAACGTGTTCTATAACGCGTTATACGAATGCTATCAAATATTATGACAATTGTCAATAAATAATTAAAAAAATGAACTCATTGGAGATGCTTTAAATCCGACCTCATTTATATAAAGAGCTTTACTGTTCTTTCAAATTTCAATATTTTATGATATACTGAAAATCAAAAATGTAATAAGGAGCGGATTGCTTTGGATATTTTTGCTAACTCTCTAAAAAAAAATAAATATGAAGAAATGAAAGAACATATCATTACTTCATATATCACACTAATGAAAAAATACGGCCATGAGAATCTAACAATAAGAAATATCTGCAGTTCTTCTGGTATTTCTACCGGTACTTTTTATCACTATTTTTCTAGTAAAGATGAGCTGATGTCATACTACCTGGCACGCGGTTATGAAAAATATCGGCAATTTTCCCTGGGAAAAATGGATAATTTAAATCCAACGCTTAAAGTTATTAGCGTTCTTGTTTGCATATGTCAGTACTTCTTAGAAGCCGGACCTGCGTTCATTATTAATTATATTTCTCCGCGAAACCAGGCACTTAACAGCCGAAATACAGAAGGAAATCAGCGACAGATTGTTCATGATTTAGTTGAACAAATTGACATGGCAAATCACGCGGGATTGTTTAAAATTGAAGACACAATGATGATTTATAATGATGTAAATCGAGTTTTTTTTGGTGTATTATTTGACTGGTGTTTAAGTAATGGTGATTTTGATCTTATTCCAGAACTGACACGTATGTTAGTTAATACCTTAAACTTTTATTTAAATGATCCAATCTCTGCAGAAATGCTCCCATGATGACTTGCTTAAATTTAAATGATTACCTCCAAAACAGAATTAAAACCTGCTAATAGAATTCAACACTTTTAGAGCAGGTTTTTATATTTCTTAATTATCTTAATTATTATTTTTTTGCGTAATAGTCAGACATGACATTTTAAATGATTATAATTTTTGGGGAATCTTACAGAAATACATCAACAATATAATAATGCAATTATGAGTATAGTGAGGCTTGATCCCAGTCTACAACACAACCGTATGCTTCCATAGTTGCTCGCAGCGGCACCTGAGTACGACTGTTATTGTCAATAAAAGGTAGGTGTGAATCGCTCGTGAAGCCCACATAATTATCGTTGTAAGGTGTCAAGTAAAATAGTCCGTTTTTCGCCAGGAATTAGGCCACTTTTGTGCCTTACTTAATCTGTTATTTTATCTTTAGTTACAAGATGGTTTTTCTATGCTTCAACCGGTAGCCATCACCGCTGATGGCAAGACGTTAAAAGATCTTGAAAGCAAAGAATTATAATGTTCAACGATTGCCTCAAATGCTCAACGATTTATCCGAAAAATGCACACCCATGCCTAATGTCAAACGATTAGAAGTCACGCGACTGGCTTCAAAAACCAGCGAATAATAGAAAACATAAATAATAGCGACTAAAGCTTGAAACAAGCGATCCCCAAAAACCTCGGAAACCGCTTGTTTCAAGCTTTTTAAGGGCAAAATAAAACCAGCAACCGATAAAATACTTTTTATCCTGGATTCCCGCCAGCCTCGTTATGAGTTGGCGGGAATCCAGGTTTTACCCAAAATTAAATAGTATTATGTAAATTAATATTCGTTTTCGCATTAGTCGCAATAGTTGTATAACCCAGGTATTTTCTGAATTTTAGCTTCAATTTATGACAAATGTTTAAATCCTAACAGTTTTGCAGCGCACAAATCTACTGGTGCCTAAAACCTTCCAGGAATAAAATTTTATTAGTTAAAATCACCAATTACTGTATATTTTTGTTAATTCATTAACATCCAGTCTTTGAATAGGGTATAAATATACTGGCAGGGAGTTAAATATAATTAAGGAGGTGTGTCCTCTTAATTCGATCAAGGTAACTGATAAGCCAGCCTGGAGCGGTGACTGTACCATGTGTCTTGCATGTCTTAACAGATGTCCTGCTCATGCGATTCAACATGGCAAAAAAACAGCTGATAGGGGAAGATATGTTCACCCAGATCTATTGTGATCTGAGTAAAATTTAAACGGCACCAGTATAAGGTGCCGTTTAAATCAAGTTTATGATTTGGTAAAGGCTTTTCCACGAAATGCGAAAAAGCCTTTGCTATCATTATTTTATGCCTTATCTTCCAAGATAGTCCCTTGCATATTCAAGGCCTGCACCTGAAAGTCCCCTATCAATTGCCATCTGGTAGTATTTCTTGGCATTTCCCTCTTCCTGCATTGTATAGCTTGAGTAGCATTGGGCTATGCCGTAATAGCCGGCAGGCGCAGATGGGTCCAGGTCAATATACCTCTGAAATGCTCCTATTGCATCCTCCATGTGCTTCTCGTTGTAATAGGCCCAGCCTAGGGCATGTAGGGTTGCTGCATCTGTCTTATCTATTTCGACAATCCTTTCGTAATAACCGATTGCCTTTTTATAGTCCTTCTGTTGAACCCCATAGATGTTTGCCATTCTCTTAAGGGCAATTATGTTGTTCCTTTCAACCTCCAATACCTCCAGATACAATGGCTCGGCGCCCTCCATATTCCCTGATGAATAGAGACTCTCTGCTTTTTCCATGGTATCCGATGCCCTTGAAATATTGAGCTCGACGGTTTTTGTAGCTCCGTTCCAGCCAACCTCACCGCCAAAGAATTCCGTTATAAACCTAACTGGTACATAGGTCCTTGAGTTCCTTAATGCAACCGGTACATCCATGACCTCTTTTTCACCATTTACATACACATCCCTGCTTCCCACCTTCAGCCTCAGGCTAGTTCCCTGCCTATCTATCAGGACGGATGATGTTGCCTGGTCCCATCCTACCTTGGCTCCCAATGATTCTGCAATTCCCCTTAGGGGAACCAGGTTCCTGTTGCTGTTGGCATCGAAGAAGGGGTCTGAGTCAAAAATAATTTTCTCCCCATTGAGCTTCACGGAGATTGGCTCCTGGTCTAGATACTTTATAACTATTGCATTGCTTAGGAGTCTTCCTTCCCTGACTAGGTTCTTGCCATTGTACACAGTTCCGCTTGATGCTCCTCCATCAAGATTCATGGCATCCACCATGCCCAATGCCTTTGCTATTTCAGCAAGCTCCTTGACATTCACTCCATCAAGACTCCCAAAGCCAAGTCTCCCATCAGCTGTAACACCAATAAAGCTTCTTCTGGCCCTGTTTGATAGTATCTTGTCCTCTGTAAAGCCCTCCTTTGCAGAATCTGCAAGGATTTGTCCATCTTTTACAAGGGTAGGTCCAGCACCTGTCGCTGACCTTATGGATGAAAAGTCCAACTCCCTTCCCGTATGGGGCTTTGATACGTAGTCGTTTTCAAAGAATCCATATCTGAAGTCTGCCGGTGCTCCAACCTTGAATTTACTTATCATTTCCTGGTCGTTTGTCAAAAGAAGAAAACCATCCTGGGGAATGCTGAAGCTCCCCTTTCCTATTTCACTTACCCTTCCACCCTCAACCATGATTGAAGTAAATGAGTGGACAGGCTTGGGTCCATTGTAATTTGAATCGAATACCATAACTGCTGAGGGATCATTGTAGAAGTGGTTAATGTTCCAGGCATACCAGTTGTTGGGCCATTCCCACTGATTGTTTATGCCACCCTCAATCCCTATGTAGACCGATCCCACATCTGCTTTTCCATCAGCATCCACCGTAAAAAGGGACCCGGTGTTTGATATGTGCTTAACCTCCCCAGCACCAATAAGGGTACCCGATGGCTGAAAGTCAGTGTATGCTTCAAAGAAAGACCCGTTAATTCCAGCCACACCCTTGCCATCTGAATCCGTTACAGAGTTGACCATATTCACCAGTGTGTCCGTCTTTCCAACCTCTCCCTTGGCCAACACAGTCTCAACCCTGACTCTGTGGTCCTTTAGATCAGTCCAGATTACACTTACTGATTTTGTTCCACCTGAGTAAGTAACATTATGGGTCTGTACTGATGCTCCGCTTCCATTTGCTATGGTCGGCGCCAAGAATATTCCTGCTGCCAAAGCCAATGAAACCATGCTTCTGATAAGATACTTTCCAGTCCTTTTTTTCATCATCTGCCCTCCAAGTATGTATTTTACAGCTAATTTTGTAGCATGGGCCTTATCCCATACAATTATTACCAATATAATACCATGAAGAAAGGGGGATTTTCCACATAATTTGCATTTATGAAGAAGTACCTGTAACATGCAGGTTCATTCTTATACAACTTTGCTGGTAGCTTTTTAATCATTCGAGCAGCAAGAAAGGCCTCTCCAGTGTCGTGGAAAAGCCTCTCTATACAGTATTGCATACCTTTCAATTACTACCTGATTTCGAGAATATCAAACTGATTGTCCTTTGGATTTCCAAAGACCTTCAGGGTATCTCCCGGTCTTGCGAATACAATGGGTGCTCCCAGCTTCTTGGCATTGCCAACATAAACCGTATCATCGCCCCTGGCCATGATGTAGTAGATGGTGTTTCCATCGATCACCACGCTCTGGATCCTTTCAATGACAATTGACTGTTCATCAGCATCATCGCTTGGCACTCCCGAGGTATCCATCCTGGCGTAGTACTGGTCCATAACCTCCTGGACATTGTCTGCCACGCTTACATTCTGATAGTTTTCAGCATCAACCAGGGCAAACATCTTGGCAAGGCCTGAGGCATCCTTTAATCCGATAAGGTAGGTGGGCCTATCCTGTATGTTTAGTAGAACCGGGAAGGCCGGTGTATAGTTCTTCTCTTGGATCTGTCCCGTGGCTGAGTTCATTGCAGAAAACTCGTCAGCCGATGGTACAGAGAAAAACTTGGCATCCTTGGTCCTAAGGTTCACAAAATAGAATCCAAGATTGGATGAATCGCTCCTGATGGAGGTGGATCCCGTGTAAAGGTAGATATCATCATTCAGAGGAACATAGTTGTAGCCCTGGGTAGTCCTGGTTACATTTCTCTGGCCAAATACTGAGTTTATGAAACCACCTGAGAGGCTCCCCTTGTAGTCCAGCTGCTGAATCACAAGGCTTGAGGGATAGACCCTGTCAACCCAGGATGGAACATCAGCAACATCATAGTAGGTTGACTCGCCTGTGTTTCCGTTTGTAACAATAGCTCCCTTGACGTCCGTCCCTCCGAAAATTCCAATCCGTCTTGTCAGGACTGATGTTATATAGAATCCCTTTCCTTCGTCATCCACCTCAAAGTTGGTCTCCCCAAACATCTTGGTGGGATGCCTGAATCTGATATGCCTTGTAATATCCCTCATAAGGATATCGCTCTTTGAGTACTTAAGAGGCTCAACAAGCCTTACAAGGTCTGCCTCCTGTGTTGCCATATCAATCTTCACATAGTAGGGGATCCCGTTCCTGAAGTTGAGAAAGTACTTGATCAGGTCCGAATATGCCAATGGGGATACCCTTACCGGTACACCCTTGATGTTTATCTGGGTATAGTTTTCGTTGATTTCAAACTGGGATACGACCTCCTGTACAGAGCCCATCTGTCTGGCTCCGATAACAACTGCCGCATCCCGGTCCACAACAGGTACCTTGTCATAGCTTATCTCCTCCACCGTATCGGCAAAGTTTGCATCCTCAACCTGTATCAGGTTCGAGTATCTCTTGGCATTGAATATGGGCTGGGACAAGAAGCCCAGGACTATGGGTGCAACAATCAAAATCCCCACAAGGATTATTGAAACAAAGCCCGTGCGCATAATGGACATCTTGCCAAAAAGTAGATTCAAGCCATTGTAGACCAAAATTGCAACAATCAGGAAACTGTAAAACTCCTGTGCCATAAAGTTCAATGCGGGAAGGGTGACAAAGAAAAAGGCAAGCATGATCACCAGTGTGGCAAGGATGATTATAAAAGGATTTTTACCCTTCCGGTTGTTGTCCCTCTCCCTCATCTCCCGCTTGAAGTCCTCAAAACTTTCCCTGAAACCCTTGGATGAGGCTTGCTGATTCCCTTTTCCCGGACCTTTTCCAAAACTGAAGTTAAAACCCTTAAAGTTATTATTATTGAAATCCATTGTGTACTATTCCTCCCTATCAACATCTCCATATATAAATGATAGCTTCATTTATACCTGTTACCCCAATAATTATACCCCTTTTTCCGTCATTGTACAAAAAAGACTCTCCCATCTTATATATTCCAATAATCGGGACCTGCTTAAATACTGTTGATTTAGCGATTACGTTTTTCTGTTTTAGGTAAAATAGCCATTTCCTTCGCAAAGAATTTATATTTTTTTTGAAGGCTCATATTTACACATTTAAGAGGCAATAAAAAAGAAGCCTTTGACAAAGCTTCATTTTTTTGTAGATTTTCAAGACCGTGTTCCTGTCAGAAACGGTTTTCCTGTCCTTCCTTCTTGTTTGAGCAACAAGTCATTGATACTTCCTGGCATCTTCAGCTGTTATCTTAGAGTGTACTTGATAGATAGTAATAATTTTAGGTAATAAGTTTTCATTATATTCAATGTCATAGAGGTTAACCATTAGAAAATCATCTTTTTGATGGGATAAGATACTATATTCTTTAATCTTGTCCCCAACATTGTTATACTCTATATTAAAAGTATTAATGGCACCTCCATCTCTCTTTCGAATGCTTTTGACCAACAAATCATTATCGTAATACATTGTAGTAGTATCTGTAACTTCTCCGTCTTCTGTGGTAATAACCCCTTTTATGATATTGCCATCATCATCCAGATATTCGGTTGCTATAAAAGATATATCGTTGTCTGAGTTGTAATGTGTTAACTTCCTGGTCTTAGCTCCATAAGAATACTCTATACGGGTTTTTAAACCACTTTTATCGACTGTGGTCTGTTCCAGTAACAAATCATTTTCATAGCGATAGTAAGTAGTAGATTCGAACTCATCATTAGAGTATCTTTTTTCCTTAATTATCTGATTGTTTTTATATATAAACTCAATACGAGCTTTCGAATCATCATTAATGTATACTGTCTCAACAACATCCCCATCAGAATTATAAATATTTAACATCTCATAGATGTTATGGATATCATAATAAATTCCATCAATTTCCACTTTCCCATTCTCAATACTTTCTTCGTATGTTGTTATCTCATTGATATGTATGTTTTGAGTTTTGATATTTGTTGGTGGAATATAGCCAGAACCCTTTAAGTCTTTCCTGAAATTAGACATTAAGCTAATGAAAGCAACTATGATAATTAAAACAATGCAAGCAATCAAAATGATTTTTGTTTTCTTGTTTTTAATCAAATTTATCTACATCCTTTCAATAAGCACTTCATATCACACTTTTCTATTAAGGTGCACTACCGACTTCTTTTAACATAGTATATCACAAAAATGGATATATTATTCCAACTAACTCTAGCTATCCGTAGAATTAGTATTTTTTTAAGAATTTCTCTGCGAAGCAAGGCAAAGAAAGACATAAAAAAGCATATAAATCGATGAGTTAACCACAATATATGCCAATTATTTATGACCATTATACTATATGTTGTATGTCGTTAGTCAGGTCCCGCTATATGGAATATATAACTCCCATCTTATGAGAAAGTCTATCTATTATGGCGGAGAAGGAGGGATTTGTAAGACAGTGTTCCTGTCTAAGACAGTGTTCCTGTCCCTCTGTCTCTCCCTCTGTCTCTGTTCGGAGCATGGGGAGTTATTAACTTAATGGAAGGTTATGGTAATGATAACCCTGGTGCTAATGCTCATGTTCCATAAAGTAACATACAAGAATTTGACAGATAGCCATCCGCTATTCCAAAAGAGAGGACAAACATAGAGCAGGTAGACAAGGTTGACTTCTCTACCTGCTCTACATTTGATTCTCGCCACTCTCCCTAATTCTGGTGCTATTTTGTTTTAGATCCAACAAAAAGGCACTCTAAAACTGCAAAGGCAGATATAAAGATAGAAATAACAGCATAGAAAGAAAAATTACACAGTATAGAAACAAAGATTTGCCCATAAGTATTTGGATGAATGTTTCCCACAAACAATCCTACCAACAAAAAGATAGTAGCACCTAACAATCGATAAATCAGCCGTTCAAAAGAATTTTTTCCAACACTTTTTCCTTTAAAATGGAAGTTGTTTCGATTGATAATAAAGCAAACTACGAGTGCTGCCAATAAAGGAACTATTATCCACGAAAAGGCAAGCACCCAAGGAATTGACGGCCACGGAATAAAAATGATATAAAGCATGAATAGTATGCCAAAACATATGCCCAAAAACAAAGTTGAGGCAATAATGTTACCTATTCTTGATAGTATGTTTTTTGCTTGCATTCGCACACCTGCCTCCCTACTTTGTTACAATTCTGCTTGCAACATTACAAGTTACGGTTCCAACATTTACTACATCAATTTTAGTTTGACATCTTAGAACATAGCCTGTATAACTGGATGGATCTTCATAGTAAGCCCAGTCATCAGTGGGATATTTTACTGTTGGCCCGTCAAGCCAGAGCAACCAAAAAATATCTGTTGTTCCATACCTAAGCTGTCGATTTTCCACGACCTTATCTTTAGGATCCCATTGTCCAGCGGCGGCATACAATTCATTGTTCGTGCCTGGGTTGTCAATCCAGTAAACAAATGCCCATGCCTTAATACCATGCTGTCCAGCATATTGCCAATCTTCTTTAACTTCAGTTGCAGCAGCAACGGCAACATAGAGGTTGGATGAAGAACCATCGCTCCTTGCAATCTCGCCCAAATTTTTAACTGTGGAAGTCACTTCAAGTTCGATTTCACTTTGTTCAACCCCATTTACAGGTTGAAAACTTGCCTCAGCAACAATGCTTTCTCTTATGTCAGCTGGCACTGAATAATCTACCTGATTAGATAAGGCAGCTTCAAGTAAAGCTGTTTCATCAACAGAGGAGATTAAGGTATCTGCCTGTGTACGAATGGAAATGTTTTCATCCGTAATAGCATAAGACGAAGCCATTGCATAGGTCGACATACTAGCAAAAGCAACCATTATCACAAGAAATAACGCTATAATTTTCTTTTTCATCATAATATCTCCTTGTATAATGAACATGTAGTCAAGCTACTGTTCAAGTTATTTTTGTTTTATAATGAACATAGTGTTGTGGATTGGTTTTTTCTCCTACGGCTTGACTGTTTTTGAAAGGCTCCAACCACATATCTATGTTTATTTGTTTATTAGTTAGATAACGCTTTGACGTTTGATCTCGGGCAAGGATACCGGTGTTTGTCAACATAGTTGTCAGTAAATCCTATAATATTTATGATGATATTTCTTCAACGAATTCGATAGATTCTTCATTCTCTGGGTTTAGCCAAACTCTCTCTTCCAGATCC
>Ga0224486_100423_pt1 | contig 13146 bp, 13 predicted proteins | sample TexhydDE_CT_test_FD_172013 | JGI IMG/M metagenome (GOLD analysis project Ga0224486, IMG submission 172013) | Fracking water microbial communities from deep shales in Oklahoma, United States - hydraulically fractured wells DE_CT_test ...
CTCCCTGCTGGAGCTCCTGTGGGGTGAAGATTTATGGAATGCACTTGGCAGGAGTTTGATGTAGAAATACTCAAAGCCTGAAACAGGATTAAAGGGAAATACGTTGTAGAGCATCATCTTGCCCTCCGACTCAAGGACCGGATCCTGGTCCTCAAAGTTAACCACACCTAGATGCTCTTCCTCCTTGGGCTCCAGAAGCTCAGAAAAGGATATCCTGAGTCCGGTGGAAATCTTCCATAGTGTGGATATTGTAGGATTTGACTCTCCTCTTTCTATTTGCCCCAGCATAGCCTTGCTTACACCAGTAAGCTCTGATGTACCCTCAAGGGTCAGGCCCCTTTCCGTTCTCACTCTCTTTAGAACCGTACCAATGTTTGTAGATGGATCTGTCATCTTTATCACCTTTTCTTTGTTTACACCTATCATTCTATCATTTTCTGAAGCTATTCTCTAAAATTGAAAGTCTTCTGCCAGGATCCAAGGTATCCGTTGAACAGAATGTAAAGTAGGGGTATAATCATAGTATGCAAAAAATCAAATTATTACGGGGAGAATGCCATGAATCCAGATAGCAACAGCATTAGTCTCAACAGCAGGTTGATCATAATTTTTGTTATAGCTGCAATAATAACCACAGGGTTGATCATTTCATTTGACATAGTGGAGATAAATGGAGATTCCATGATGCCTACACTTGCCAGCGGAGATTCTGTACTTGTGTGGAGCCTTCCGTATACTACGGGAATACCTGCTGAAAATCTGGATTATGGTGACATAATAGTGGTAGCAGGCCCAGATTCCATGGACAATGTCCTTATGATAAAGAGGATTGTCGGACTCGAAGGTGATGTCATGGAAATCATTGAAGGCCAGGTATACAGGAATGGAGAACTCCTCCATGAGGATTATGTCAGTGGCATGACACTACCCCTGAACCTCCAGAAGGATGAAGAAAAAATGCCGGAATGGGATGCGGAGTACAGCTATAGAGTTCCTAAAAACCACGTATATCTTCTTGGAGACAACAGGCTGGTCTCCACTGACAGCCGCGAATACGGCGCCCTGCCATCAACCAGCATCATCGGCAGGATGATTTTCCCTTAAGTCTTGCTCCACAAGGGATTTCCCCAAAGCCTCAACTACAAGTCTGGATTTCCACCAGTTTTCTTTGGAATTGTTTATAATCATATCTGAAACCTCCATCACACCCCTGGTCTCTTCCCCGTGTAATTGGCTCCTTCTTTCAATTTCCGGTTCCCCTCTCTCCACCATCCTGTCAATGCATTCCTGCATTGGTGAGGATATACCTACTATGAGGAGATTGTCCGGAAACACCTCCCTTAGCCTTCTGGCACCATTGATATCTATGACTATGGAAACCACATTACCCCTTGATATGGCGGCCCTCAAAGGCTCAATCCCAGTTCCATACAAATTTCCCCCGTACTCCGTACGCTCAAGCAGTTCTCCTTCATCATAGAGGCGTAAAAACTCTTTCTCACTCATGAAGAAATAGTCAACCCCATCCCTCTCGCCTTGCCTTATACCTCTGGTTGTAAAGGTGGTTACCTTTCTAAGGTTCATGTACTTAGCCAGTGTTGTTTTTCCGGATCCACTTGGACCCATTAAGGCTACAATATTTATCATATCTATTCTCCAATCTCCATTATAGTGAAGCTTATGAATCCTTCCTCTCCTGAACTTCCCCCTAGAATATTGATTGTCTTGGCATCCTTATGTGGGAAAACAGCATTCCACCAAGGAGAAAATAGAGTACCAGGCCAATAAGGACCATAATTATCTGGGCCTTGAAAAAATTAGCCTTGCTGGTCTTTGTTCCACTACCGAAGGCCCAAACAAAGGGCATGATTATATTAACAAGTGGAATTGCCATTATCAATGTGGTCATAATCCATTCGGATACGCTTACAGGATCGTTGTTGCCGTAGTCATATTTCCTTTCTCCCAAAAGAATTCCCCTTTCCCTTGTATTTAAATTTCTCTTCCTAACTTGATTATATCACTTACAGAGCCCATATCCAACAATGCCCAACTGCAAAAATATATTTAATTTGTTTTCATTTTGGGTTTTGGTGGTATAATATATGTGTAGTTAAACGTTTAACCAAGAATGGGATGATCAAATGAAGAGACGACACACAACGATTAAGGATATTGCCAAGGCGGCTGGGGTTTCCACTGCCACCGTTTCGATGATCATAAACAAGAAGGACAAGAACATTTCACAGCCAACAAGGGAAAAGGTTCTTAGGATTGCCAAGGAAATCAACTATATTCCCAACTCAATGGCAAGGAGTCTTGTGACCAGTCAAACCAAGACACTTGGCTTGGTTCTTCCTGACATAGTCAACCCCTTCTTCCCCGAAATCGCACGGGGAGCCGAGGACCGTGCAAGGGAAGCCGGCTACAGCATCATAATATGCAACACGGATGACAATGTTGACCAGGAAAACAAGTATATACAGATGCTTTCAGAAAAAATGGTCGATGGGATTATCCTGACCCACTCAGCCAACAGAAGTGAGGAGATGAATGGACTTGAAACCAGCAGGATACCAATAATCCTGATCGACCGTGACTACGATTCCCCCAATGTTTTGGGCAAGGTCCTTGTGGACAACTCTAGGGCATCCAGGGATGGTGTCAACTACCTTATAGGCAAGGGCTACAGAAGGATCGCATACATTGCAGGTCCCCTCAACACGGGAACTGCAAGGGATAGACTTGACGGCTATAGAATTGCCCTGACTGAGAACGGTATCGATTATGATGAGAACCTGGTTCGGGTTGGTGAATACAGGTCAAAGTGGGGCTATGAGGCAGCAGAGGACCTTCTTGATAGCGGTTTGGACTTTCAGGCAATCTTCTGTGGAAACGATGCCATAGCAATAGGTGCAATGAAGAAGCTCAGGGAAAGGGGAATCTCGGTTCCTGATGACATAGCAATAATGGGCTTTGACGACATATATATCGCCTCAATGGTTGATCCGGAGCTTACGACAATCAAGCAGCCCAACTATTCAATGGGCTATGAAGCGGTCAATATGATGATTGATTCCATACAGGGAAACAAGATTGGCAAGAAAAACCTTATCCTGGACACTGAGCTTGTGGTAAGGAAATCCAGTTGAAAGGAGCAAAACTGATGGTTATAGTTGTGGGAAGTCTAAATATGGACCTTGTGTTGAGAGCACCAAAAATACCAAGGCCCGGGGAGACGGTACTTGGTTCGGACTTTAAGCAGATACCTGGTGGAAAGGGAGCAAATCAGGCTGATGCAGCCTCAAAACTTGGAGCGAAAACTGCAATGTTGGGAGCTGTTGGCATGGATTCCATGGGTGCTCATCTGGTCCATTCCCTCAAGAAGGACGGTGTGAATGTGGCGATGGTTCTTGAGAAGGAGAATCTTCCCACTGGGGTAGCTGCAATTGTGGTGGAGGATTCCGGAGACAATGCCATAACTGTTGCTCCTGGTGCAAATTCTGGCTTTACTCCTGAGGATCTGGAAGGGATGGAGAAGATATTCCAAAGGGCCAAGGTTATGCTTGTACAGCTGGAAACTCCTCTGAACACCGTCAGAAAAGCACTTCAAATGGCAAGAAAAAACAATGTGACGACAATTCTTAATCCAGCTCCAGCCATGGAGCTTGATGATGAGATATTCTCCCTTGTTGATATCCTCACTCCCAATGAGACGGAGCTTGAGCTTTTAAGTGGCATGGAAACCAGGGACCTGGATGAGATTGAAAGGGCTGGAAAGCATCTTATCAGCAAGGGTGTGTCAAGGCTCATAGTTACACTTGGAAGCCAGGGAAGCATGGATATTGGCAAGGATTTTGTCAAAGTGCATCCTGCATACAAGGTAAAGGCCGTGGATACAACAGCTGCAGGCGACAGCTACAATGCAGCTCTGGCAGTATCAATCGCCAAGGGAGAATCCATCGAGGATTCAATCAGATTCGCAACCAAGGTTGGTGCCATGGCCGTAACAAAACACGGTGCCCAGACTTCCCTCCCACTCATTGAAGATGTGGAGGCATTTGATGAATGGTACGAAAAAATGAAGGTGGAGGAGCGATAGATATGAAAAAAGGATTTCTGCTGAATTCTGAGATCTCATCAGTTATATCACAAATGGGTCACATGGACGAGATTACAATAGGCGATGCAGGTCTTCCCATCCCTTCAGGAACCTATAGGATAGACCTATCCGTCTTTGAAGGGGTCCCCTCCTTCCTGGATGTCTTAAGGGGTGTCCTTTCAGAACAGAAGGTTGAAGGACTTGTCATGGCTGAAGAGATAAGAGAAACAAGCCCGGAAATGCATTCAAGGATACTGAAGCTGGTTGAGGAGTTTGAGGATAAGTTTTCCATAACCTACATCCCCCATGAAGATTTCAAAAAAAGAACCGTAGAATCGAAGGCAGTTGTAAGGACCGGGGAATTCACTCCCTACACCAACCTGATACTCATATCTGGAGTGGTATTCTAATAACATAAAAGGAGGAAATCTCCGTGGAAGAAAAAGTTGTAGCAATGGAAAACATAATAAAGGAGTTCTCCGGTGTAAGGGTTCTTGACAATGTTAATTTCAACATATACAAGGGAAAGGTAATGGCCCTGGTGGGTGAGAACGGTGCTGGAAAGTCCACCCTGATGAAGATCCTTACAGGAGTCTATATAAGGACCTCTGGAAAGGTTATGCTCAATGGAGAAGCTGTGGAGTTCAATACCACAAAGGAATCCCAGGATAAGGGTATTGCCATTATCCATCAGGAGCTCAACCTGGTTAGGGACCTTTCCATTGGTGAGAACATATACCTTGGTAGGGAGCCTGTTGGGACTGGTGGAAAAATAAAGTGGAAAAAGCTCTTTGATGACTCCAGGGAGTGGCTGACAAAGCTGGGTTTGGATGAGGACCCAAGGGAGCTTGTAAAGAACCTGAGTGTTGGAAAGCAGCAGATGATTGAAATCGCAAAGGCCCTTTCCCTGGATGCACAGGTGATAATAATGGATGAGCCAACCGGTGCACTCACCATGTCAGAAACGGAGAAGCTGTTCGAGGTTGTAAAGGAATTGAGAGACACTGGACACAGCATTGTATATATTTCGCACAGGCTCAAGGAAATCTTTGAAATCTGTGACCATGTTACGGTCTTAAGGGACGGAGCATTGGTCGGAGAGGAATCAATAGAAAATCTGGATGAAGACAAGATCATCGAAATGATGGTTGGAAGAAAGCTCAGCGAACAATACCCAAGGGTGGTTACAAATATTGGTGAAGTGGTCCTTGAGGTGAAGAATCTCTCCAACAGATTTGTGAATGATGTCTCCTTCCAACTCAGAAAGGGAGAAATCCTTGGAGTGGCTGGATTGGTTGGTGCAGGTAGGACTGAGCTTGCAAGGACCATCTACGGAGTCTACCAGCCTGAGTCCGGCGAGATTCTTGTAAACGGGTCCGCCGTATCCATAAGAAGTCCCAGGGATGCGCTTAAAAATGGAATAGCCTACCTTTCTGAGGATAGAAAGGAAAACGGAATTGTTCTTGGAATGGATCTTGTTGAAAATGTTACCCTGGCATCGCTTAACAATTATGTGGGTAAAATAGGCAACATTGACAAGTCAAGGGAGCGGGAGTCCACTGACCGCTACATTAAAAGCATGTCAATCAAGGCTGCAGGCAGAAATCAGCTGCTTCAATTCCTTAGCGGCGGGAATCAGCAAAAGGTAGCCCTTGCAAAAAACCTGGACACTAACCCTGGCATCCTGCTTTTGGATGAACCAACCAGAGGGGTTGACGTAGGTGCAAAAAAGGAAATATACGAATTGATAAACAAATACAAGCAGGAGGGCATGAGCATCCTGATGGTATCCTCTGAAATACCTGAAATACTTGGAATCAGCGACAGGGTGATGATTATGCACGAAGGCAGGGTTAGCGGTATAATCGATATTGCAGAGGCAGACCAGGAAAAAATAATGACCTATGCCGTAGGAAAGGAAGTGAGTTAAATGGGTAAGTTTTCTATGAAGGGAAGGAACTGGAAGCAGTTTTTATCTGACAATAAGCCAGTTGTGGTCCTTCTGATACTAATTGTTACAATGTCTTTTCTGAGCGACAGGTTTCTGACCTGGTCAAATATCATAACAGTCCTTAGGCAGACATCAATAAACGCTGTTATTGCAACAGGTATGACCTTCGCAATCCTTATCGGGGGAATTGACCTTTCTGTAGGTAGTGTGCTTGCAATAACAGGAGCCATTGCTGCAAGCCTTGTTGCAAGTGGAATGAACATTGTTCTGGTAATAGTCCTTACCCTTCTGATCGGCTTGGCAATAGGCCTGGTGAACGGTCTTCTTATCAGCAAGGGTAGACTTCAGCCCTTCATTGCCACTCTGGGTACCATGACTCTTTTAAGAGGACTCACTCTTGTTTACACCCAGGGAAGACCAGTAAGCATCTTTGGTTCGGATGCATCTGCAGTGTTCTCGAAAATCGGCACTGGCTATTTTCTAGGGGTTCCAATACCTGTATATATAATGCTGGTTGTGTTCTTTATTTCCTGGTACATCTTGAATCATCTTAAGATTGGTAGATACACCTATGCCCTAGGCTCCAATGAAGAGGCCACAATGTACTCCGGTATAAAGACCGACAACATAAAGCTCTTTGTATATGCTGCAGCAGGTCTATTGGCAGCCCTTGCGGGAATCATAGTAACTGCCAGACTGGGTTCAGCCCAGCCGACTGCCGGATCAGGCTATGAGCTTGATGCCATCGCGGCGGTCGTAATTGGTGGAACGAGCATGGCAGGTGGAATCGGAACCATATTCGGAACTGCCATCGGAGCAATAATCATAGGAATTCTCGATAACGCCCTTAACATGCTTCAGGTTTCATCCTATTATCAGGATGTCGCCAAGGGGGTTGTAATACTTATAGCTGTACTTCTTGACAGAAAGCAGCGTAAGTCACGTTAAAACGGTTTCGACCCAGGTGGGTTGAGATAGATAAAAGGCGATAATAAATAAAAGGGGGAGAAGAAATTGATTAACAAAAAAAGGTATTTTGCACTGGCGTTGGCCCTTGTATTGGCAGTGGGTCTTGCAGGATGTGGTACAGGAGGAACTGACAACGGAGGCGGCGAAGGTGAGTATACTATAGGATTGGTGGTTTCAACCTTGAACAACCCATTCTTCGTGGACCTTAGAGACGGTGCTCAGGCAAAAGCTGATGAGCTTGGAGCCAGCCTTATAGTTCTTGACTCACAGGACGATGCGGCTACAGAGCTGTCAAACGTTGAAGACCTTGTAAACCAAGGTGTTGACCTTATCATGATCAACCCAACTGACTCAGATGCAGTTGGAAGTGCAGTTGCAGCAGCAAACGGAGCAGGCATTCCAGTGGTTACCCTTGACAGGTCAGCCAATTCTGGAGAAGTGGTGGCTCACATAGCATCCGACAACGTGGCCGGTGGAAAAATGGCTGGTGAGTTTATCGTTGAGCAGCTTGGTGGAGCAGGCAAGGTTGTTGAGCTTGAGGGGATTCCTGGAGCATCAGCGGCAAGAGAAAGAGGCGAAGGCTTCAATGCAGCCATTGAAGGTACCGACATTGAGGTGGTTGCAAGACAAACCGCTAACTTTGACAGAGCAGAAGGACTTTCCGTAATGGAAAACATTCTTCAGGCACAAGCAGAAATCGATGCAGTATTTGCACATAACGACGAGATGGCACTTGGTGCCCTTGAAGCTATCAAGGCATCAGGCAGAGACATCATGATAGTTGGATTTGACGCAACAGCTGATGCTGTAGCAGCGGTTGAGGCAGGAGAAATGGCAGCGACTGTACAGCAGCTTCCAAAGGATATCGGCTCAATCGGAGTTGACACTGCAATGAAGGTTCTTAACGGGGATACAGTGGATGAATATATCCCGGTAGCCCTTGAGCTTGTAACTCAATAATATCAACTAAGCATTTTAAGCACGGCCTAGGCCGTGCTTAAATCATTTCATGGCTTCCTTCATTACCCTTAAGGTGTTTTTATAGGCAAACTTCTCTATCTGGCCGGTACTCCATCCGTCCCTTCTAAGGGCATCAAATATCATTGGTACCTTATTGATGCTATCAACCTCCAGGTCACCAAGTATTCCATCAAAGTCAGACCCGAGAGCCACCACATCCTCCCCGCCTATGTTTTTCATGTGGTTAAGGTGCCTTACCATAAGCTCTATAGTGCTCCTGTCAGTGCTTGTGTCCGGCTGAAGAAAGTGAGGCGCGAAGTTGATCCCTGCCACCCCTCCCTTTTCCCCCAGGATTCTGATCATCTGGTCAGTAAGGTTTCTCTTGTGGGGTGAAATATCCCTGGAATTTGAATGGGATGCCACAAAGGGCTTTTTGCTTATCTTTGCAACATCAAAAAAACCTCCATCTGAAAGGTGGGATACATCGACAATCATGCCCAGCTGGTTCATATACTCCACAGCTTCCCTGCCGAAGGCCTTCAGTCCCATTTCCATGATGTTCCTGTCATCGGAATTGGGGTATCCGAAGCAGTTCTCAAAATTCCATGTAAGGCTTATTAGCCTTATACCCATTTCGTAGTATGACCTTAGCTTATCCAGACTCCCATGGACGCTCCGTCCATCCTCTATGGTGAGAATTGCAGACATCCTTCCCTCTCTTTCATTTTTCAGAACGTCCTCATGAGTATAGGCCAGGGCAATCAAGTCCCCATTGTTCCCTATCTCCCTCTTCAGGGTGTCAACTAGGGTGTTTATGTAAAGGTCATCATCCATTACCTCCCCAACATTCTCCAGAAACATCTCCTCCGTGGGAAGAAACACCGCAAAGAACTGAGCCAGTGAGCCACCCTCCTTCATGCGCTCAAAATCGATGCTGGTCTGGTGGTTTTTGAGTAGACTCAAGGGCTCCTCCCTTCCAACAGTATGCATAAGTGTATCACAGTGCAGGTCAATAAATTTCATCCAGTAATCCTCCCTTTTTAAGTTACATAGAAATACCCCAAAGATTATATACCCTTCGGGGCATGAGCTTCCACTTCTATTTAAATCAAATTTCTAGCTTCCGGATAGAACAGTTCCACCAATTTTCTGGTTCAGCCAGTTCTTGCCTTCGACAATTCTCGTAACCATCATGGATGCGACAGCATCTCCAGAAGCATTGATCATTGTTGCCGGTGGGTCCACCAAAAATCCTATTGTTGCCACAATTGGAAATGCCTCAGGTGGGAATCCGTAGATTGTAACTATTAGCATCTCGCCTATAAGTCCTCCCCCTGGTACACCGGACATGACCACACCTCCAAGAACCGCAATAAGCACTGCAGTTACATAGGTTCCAATTCCTGAAAAGTCCTGGCCGAATATACCAAAGAGGAAGGCTATCTTAAGTATTGATGAAAGGGCTGTTCCGTCCATGTGCATTGTCGCCCCTATTGGAAGTACAATCTCCCTAATGTCCTTTGGTACATTCATCTTTTCCGTTGCCGTAAGGTTTACAGGCAGGGTTGCAATCGAGCTGCAGGTTGCAAGGGATGTCACTGCCGGACTGAGTATGTTCCTAAAGAATATTCTCGTACCTTCCTTCCCACCTGCCCAATATGAATATGCAAAGAATGCAACAAAGAAATAGGCTATGCAAAGGGGATAGTAGATCGCCATTGATCTAAGGTAGGCTCCAAGCAGCTGTGGTCCATACTCCGCTATCAATGCCGCGAAGTATGCTCCCAAACCTATTGGTGCATACAGCATTATGATTCCAATCATTTTCATCATTACCTTGTTAAGCATATCCAATGCCTGTGCCACCTTGTTGTCCTCTCCCCCAACCAGGCTTACACTAAAGCCAAACAGGATTGAAAATACAATAAGTGGCAGCATGTTGGATCTTGACAGCAGAAGTGGAAAGTCACTTACTGTAAAGGCATTTACTAGTGCATCCCCAAGGCTTATCTCATCAAGGGTTGCGGCCTCCATAACCAGATTGACCCCCTGAGCAGGTGGAAATGCCTTAACAACAACTATTATAAGTACCGCTGCAATTGCTCCTGTTACTATGAACACTGCAAACATGCTTCCAAGGATTCTCCCCAGTCTCTTCATGTTCATCATGCTTCCAACGGCACTGCTGATGCTTAAAAACACAAGGGGTACAACTGCCGTGAACATCATGTTGATGAACAGGTCACCCAGTGGTGCCAGCACCTTTGCCCTTTCGCCAAACACCAAGCCTATGATTGAACCGATTATAATTCCTGTAAGTAGTATGATTGGAAATCTGTAGCTTCTCCAAATTGAATTTGTATTTGAATTTGTCATTTTAAAACCTCCGTCTTGGTATATTATGTTTAAAATCTAAGGTCTTCATCCAAGACCCTTCCCTGGGAAACAAAGATTGCAGGGCCGCTGAGGAAGATGTCCTCCACTCCGTCAGGATGAAGGACCACCTGGATTACAAGCTCTCCTCCAGGCATTTTTATGGTCACCTGATTATCGGAAACCTGGTCAGTCTTCACAAGTACATATCCCACAGACCCTGCTCCTGTCCCGCATGCCAATGTAAAGTCCTCAACCCCTCTCTCAAAGGTTTTTGCCGTTACACTTCCATCCTGCCCCAGGTAGTAGAAGTTCACATTTGCACCCTTTGGGAGACTTTCATGCCATCTCAAGCCATTACCTATCCTGTACAGCTCTTTTTCAGGCAGGCTGTCAAAGTCTGGCATGTCCAGTATCAGATGTGGTAGCCCAGGACTGCCAAGCTCAACATATGAACATTTGAAGCTTTCATGGTCCAGCTCAAGCCAAAGCTCATCCCTGTAGTCACTGGGACTGTTCAGCCTTACCTTGTAGGTGCGACTGTCTATTCTCCAGCCTCGAACAAGTCCAGATACTGTCTCAACCTTCTGCTTCTGACCGGATAGACCATTCTCGTAGGCATACCTGCAGATGCATCTGGCACCGTTTCCGCACATCTCTCCCTCTGTCCCATCTGCATTGAAAAAGTGCATTCTGAAGTCGCCACAGTCCTCGGCCTCCTCGATAAACATTATCCCGTCTGCCCCAATGGAAGTCCTTCTTGAACAAAGGGTCTTGGCTATTTCTGAGAAGGATCCTTCCGGAATCTCTTCAACAATGTTGTTTATTACTATAAAATCATTTCCTGCACCTTGCATTTTAGTGAATTCCATTAGTATCCCCCTTATTTGGTCCAAGATGGTAAAATATCGTTTCTTAGCATGTCCTGGTAGGTCTGTCTTTTAACAACCAATGAATCCTTCCCATTCTCTACAAATACAACTGCAGGGATGGGGTTCATGTTGTAGTTGCTTGCCATTGAATATCCATAGGCCCCAGTTGAGAATACGCAGAAGATGTCTCCTGACTCTGGCTTTGGGATGTCAATATCCCTTATGAGTATATCCCCTGACTCACAGCACTTGCCGCATATGGTCACCTTGTCCTCCATGTCTTCACCTATTTTGTTTACAATGACCCCTGTGTAATGGGCTTGATAAAGTGCCGGCCGAATGTTGTCAGTCATCCCTCCATCTACGGAGACATACTTCCTGACACCCTCGATGTCCTTTATATTTCCAACAGTGTAAAGTGTTATTCCAGCCTCTCCAACAATGCTTCTGCCTGGTTCAATTACAACTGCAGGCCTCTCAAGACCCAAGGCTTGGTAGTGGTCTTCTATCCTATCCATCAAGGGATCGGTGAAATATGAAAGTGGCTTTCTTGATTCGTCGGTATATCTGATGCCGAAGCCTCCTCCTAGATTGATCTCCCTAATCTCGTAGTCAAACCTCCTTCTGATTTCATCCACATGGTCCAGAAGGACATCCAATGCATTTAGATGTGACCCGTTATCAAAAAGTTGGGAGCCCACGTGGAAGTGGAGTCCAATAAATTCCACCCAGGGGGATTGGATTGCATCCTCCACTGCAGGATAAAACACATCCTGGTCCAGTGGTATCCCAAACTTTGAATCCTTCTTCCCCGTTGTGATGTATTCATGGGTTTCGTTTTTTACACCTGGAGTGATCCTGTACATTACATTTGCCTTGCTATGGGTAGCCCTACAGATTTCCTCTATCATCTGTAGCTCCCCCATACCGTCCACTATGATTCTTCCAACCCCGTATTCGATTGCTAGAAGAAGCTCCTCATAGAGCTTGTTGTTTCCGTTGAATTCGATCCTATCTGGGGGAAATCCCACTGATATGGCTGCATAAAGCTCTCCACCGGATACAACATCCACACTGAGACCTTCATTGTGTATAAGCTTAAGCATTGCAGATGTGCTAAAGGCCTTGGCTGCATAGGCAACTCTGGTATTATGGTATTTATCTAGAAAATCCTCCCTTAGCTCCACTATCCTGTTTTTGATTTCTGTTAATGAATAAACATATAATGGCGTTCCATATTTCTTTGCCAGACTGACGGTATCACACCCGCCAAAATGGAGCCTTCCTTCTCTTTTCTCGTATATCAATTTCCAGTTCTCCCTTCAACTTTTTTCAAAAAAATAAAAAACCTGACAGGTAAGTCAGGTGATTTTCTACATGGCAATGCCATAGGTTACCCTCTCCCCTCTTGCTCATATGTGAGATAGCACAACATCAAGGTACCGAGCTTAGTACCAGGATGACAGTCCTGCACCTATTCGATGCAGCCCCAGCAACAGGCTTTGGTGCCTGAAGCTTCGGCAGTTGCTCCTTTTCCAACACTTCACAGGATTCCGTCCTCAGTGATGGTACTTATAGAAACCGCGCCTCTACCTCACCCGCAGGGATGAGGATTTTTATGAAGTTGCTATTGTTGAAGATATTAACACATATCAAATACATGTGTCAATAGCCAATTTCCTTTTTTCATGATTCCATGAGTCCCTTACCATATCAACAATCCCTAGCTCAGCACTCCAGCCAAGCTCCTCCTTTGCCTTTGAAGAATCGGCAAAAGAGATTCCCACATCTCCTTGTCTTCTGTCTACAATCTCATGTGGTACCCTAAGTCCGTTGACATTTTCAAATGCACTGATCATCCCAAGAACGGAGGTTCCCATTCCAGATCCCAGATTATAGGTGTTGATTCCCCTCTTTGG
>Ga0224486_100424_pt1 | contig 13136 bp, 15 predicted proteins | sample TexhydDE_CT_test_FD_172013 | JGI IMG/M metagenome (GOLD analysis project Ga0224486, IMG submission 172013) | Fracking water microbial communities from deep shales in Oklahoma, United States - hydraulically fractured wells DE_CT_test ...
TGGCCATCTTGATAGCAACTGGCATCATCAGAGCCAAAGCCCCAATATTGTTCATAAATGCAGAGCTTATGGTGACTGCCAGTACCAGAAAGGTCATCTGGACCAGAATATTGTCTCCCAGCCTTAGAAGATACCTGGCCATGAAGTCCACTACCCCTGCATTCATCAAGCCCTTGCTGACCACAAGAACTGCAGCAACGGTAATCACTGCTGGATGCCCAAAGCCCTGGAAGACCTCATCCATTGGCACAAGACCAGCCAGGCTGGCGACCAGTAGGGTCACAAGAGAGACTATGTCATAACGCCATTTTCCCCAAATAAAGAAAAGCAGCATAAGTATTATAAGTCCAAATATCATATATAGGTCATTTGACATGGTGGTCATCTCCAATCAGTTCATTTTCCAATGTGTCTCTACTACAAATATATACCAAAAACCGGCATTGATGAAACCATCTCATCAATGCCGGCTACCATTACCATTATATAAACTACATTCTCGTTGAAGCATCATGGGCCAGACTTGACCTTAGACACTCATCTGAACGCATGGTAATCTGGAAGCAAAGGGGGCTTCCCTTCATCTTCTCAGATGCATAACTGAGACCGTTTGTCCTTTCATCCAGAAGAGGATGGTCAATTTGCTGGGGATCTCCCAGAAGTACAACCTTGGTTCCCTTTCCAACCCTTGTGACTATTCCCTTTACCTGCTTAGGTGTAAGGTTCTGTGCCTCGTCAATTATCAGGTATGTGTTTGTAATGGACCTACCCCTGATAAAGTTCATAGCTTCTGCCACAATAACATGTCGATAGAAGAGCTCATCTATCTTGTCCCTTAGCTGCTTCTCGTTCTTGTAACGTTCGTTGTCATTCCTGTCAACAAGTATCTCAAGGTTATCTATGATTGGCCTTAGGTAGGGAGCAATCTTCTCCTCCTCAGTTCCAGGGAGAAAGCCTATGTCCTCATCAAACTGAACATTTGGTCTTGTTATAAGAATCTTTCTATACCTTCTGGTGGCGGGTTCATATGTATGCTGCAAGCCAACCGCCAGTGAATAGAAGGTCTTGGCAGTTCCTGCCGTTCCTTTGACTATTACCAGGGGAGCGGTTTCAGGATCCTGCATCAGCGCCTCCTGGAGAAACCTCTGACCCACGTTTCTTGGTTTAACCCCAAATGGCTCTTCGTTAAGGCTCCAAAGGGGAACTATCATATTTCCGTCAAACCTTCCCAGGAGTGTCCTCTTTTCATTTGTTTCAGAATGTAAAATAAAAAACTGGTTTGGAACCGGTTCTACATGGACCCTTTCCAAGCCCTTCATTATAAAGGCATTTTCCGGACTGATTCCCTTTTTCTTGAATTCACCCATGGCCTTGTCACTGATATATGCATCCATCCTTCCGGTGTATTGCGCTTCAAAGCTTGGAGATTGCTCCGTTGTATAGTCTTCGGCAGGTACACCCATCATCTGCGCCTTAAGCCTTACTATAATATCCTTTGTTACCAGGATTACATTGTCACCCTTTTCCATGAGTCCCTTGCAAACCTTAAGGATCCTGTTGTCGCAGGTATCTCCATGAAAACCATCTGGAATCTGGACAGAGGTGTAGTTTGTCTCAATCTTGAGCATTCCACCAGTATCCAGCATCACTCCATCATATAGGCTGCCCTTTGTCCTTAAGCCTTCAAGAAATCTGATTGCCTGTCTGCAGTTTGCACCTCTCTCAGCATCGTCGTTCTTATGCTTGTCAAGCTCTTCAAGAACGGCAACCGGGAGAATTACCCTATTGTCTTCAAATGAATACAAAGCGGCAGGGGATTGAATGATAACATTAGTGTCTAGCACATAGGTTTTTTTCATGGGCCGACCTCCGTTTTATTTAGTTACCGTATTAAACTTCCTGATTACATTATACTATATTCGTCATAAGTTTTAAATCAATAAATTGTATATTTCAGTTAATTAATTGTAAAGAACAACTATATCTTGTATATAACCAAAAAATAGAGGAACCAGTCCACCTGGGCTGTAACACAATGGGACCGGTTCTATTTGTGCTATTTTGTGTTTTTCTAGTAATTAAAGAAGCTTTCTATGCTTTTATAGCTCTCCTCAGTAATATTTGATCTCATACCATCAAGACCACCCTGGTAGAATATTTCACCCTGGTCAATGTAGATGTAGTTTTCCTTTGTTTCTCCATCTTCAAACTGATTATCCATAAGTACGTAATATTCATCAAGCTCCCTAACATCAATGCCTTCCCAAGCAGCTGACCTTACCATATGGTCCATCACCACCTTGGTCACTATATCCACTGAGCAGCTGTCGGCAATCTGGACGGTTTTTTCCACCTGACCCTCTACAATCTTTTGCAGGGTGAATTTTATACTATCATCAGACACAATTATCTCAGTCGGCCCATCAGCACCGCCAATTATTGCATTGTCATAGGATTCTGAGAGGATTATATTCTCTCTTGCCTCATCCCACATTATATAAAGTTCGAAATTTCTCCCAGAGGAGAAGTTAGTTTCAAACCCATACTCAACCAATGCATTATACTCGGTATCAAACAGCCTCACATTAAATAGGAGATTTTTATCACTTGGCATTCTAAAGGAAAATGTTTCGCCAAGGCCCATTGCAGTTTCATCTGCGTTTATAGCTCCACCTGAGCCACCTTCCCAATATACCTCCACGTAACCAATCTTGTTCTCAACATCCCAGTTGGTAATCCTAAGGTTGGAAACTCCGTAGGCCATAAGTTCCTGCAATCCCTCTGCCTTTGGTCTGAACACATCAACCTTCCATTCCTCCTGGACCTCCTCCATCACAATTTCGCCTGTCACAGGGATGACTTCCGTTTCCCCATCCTCAAGCTGGATCTGGACATCCACTCCATAGGTGTAATACATCCTTCCATCCTGATACTCCTCTTCATCCATAAGGGTAATAGAATGTGCAGTCATCCTGTTGCCGGTTTTCCTCCCAAACATTTCAACACCAGGAAGGAACCTGTTCGCCAAGGACTCCTGGTAGCCTCTTTCGGTCATCCAGGGACCATACTTCTCCTCCACCATCTTCCCAAATTCCTCAAAGGCTTCCATACCTTCCATATTAGGATCGTAGGGTAATGCAACCTCCTCATAGAAGAAGTCAGCCAATTCCGATTCCTGGACGGTGTAATATTCATTTAGGAATGCCTCAGCTTTATCCATAGGCCCCTCTTGGCCCGTATTGCAGGCAGTCAATGTTATTAGTGTAAGTACAGACAAAATTAATAATTGTATGCTATTGAATCTTGTTTTCATTTAAACCTCTCCCATCTTCACCTGGTGACCAAGCTCTAATTAATCCAACAGTTCCACTATACCCTTGTATGATTCACCTGATATCTCAGTAGCAGTTCCATCATCCCTTTGCAGGATATATTTGTCATTCTCTGTATAAACACTGTAGGATCTGGACTCTCCCCTAAGTGCATCGTACTCATTTATTAGGTAATACTCCTCCGGTTCTACCAAATCAATCTCTTTAAGAGAACTATACCTTAATGCATGGTCAGCCAAGGCTCTGATTACTGCCCTTCTGTCTTTATTGTCACTGGCATCCGTCTTTAGGATTGGTCCACCGCCCAAAAACTTGCTGACTTCATATTCTACAAGCTGCTTGTCCGGTAAGCCATCCTTTTCCTTAAGCTCCTCTGTTATACCCGTAACAGGTGAAGCAGTTGCTACTTCCAGATGGTCCTTTTCATCCTCTTGAACTACAAGGTCAACATTCTTCCCATCAGAAAAATCCCCTATAAAGTGGTTGGTGCCTGTAGACCCATCCTCAAAAATCACTTCCACAGAAAAATTCAGCTCTCCATTTGATGGCATCTGTAATTGAATAACCCTTTCGTCCTCCATCAGGTGCAGAGTCTGATCTATCCCATCAAATGAAACCCTGGCCTCTGTCATGGACTTATTGGACCTATTGGCAATCCTTAAATAGGACCTTCCGTAGGTTGTCATAACCTCAATATTATCAAAATCAGGATTGAAATCTGTTACAAGCCAGACTCCCTCCTGGTCTACAACAGTGATCTTACCGTTGTATCTAACAGTATTTATGGTGTCCTCGTCTTGCTTTAACCTTGTATTGGCCTGGTACTTAAAGGTCCTCTCATGGTCCGTATCGTATGCATTATACAAGGTGACCTGGTTTGTATCGATTTCCTCCAAGAATCCATTTCCTGCAATTCCTTCCTTTGAAACAAGACCCTTATCAGCTGCATCTTTAAAAGCATCTTTAGCCATTAGGCTGCTTAACTTATCCAGTTTGGCAGAATCATCAACCCTTCCTCTTATGCTGCCGGTGTAGTATTCAAATATAAAACTTGAAGCAGCATTGGAAGCTGTTGGTTCCTCTCTTAATCTAAATCCCATTAGGTAAACTCCCAATATGATTAAAACTATCACCAGGACAAAGCTGAATACTTTTTTTGTTATCTTGTTGGTCATCTCTTCACCCCTTATGACACAATTGTAACATGCACCCACAAAAAAAGGAACCTGATTCCCATCAGATTCCCATTTAACTTGATACTATTTTATTGGTGCCGGTGCCTTTACGACAATAAGCTCCAAAGTCTCCTCATCCCTGTTTCTTACATTCATCTTAATGTCCACTGGAATCTTGAGAATGCTTCCCTTTGGATACCTGTGTATCTCCTGATCACCCAGTTCAATCGATAATGTTCCCCTTAGCACTGTCATATAGACATTTGAGTTGGAGAAGTGCTCGGGAAGCCCTTCATCCTTATTGAAAACCATGTGAATGTAGTTGATATTGTCATCGAATATCAACTTCTCAACTGCAAAATCGTCTCCTGTTGAATAATTGAATACCTGTTCTATCATTCTATTCCCTCCAAAATTTTTATTTATGACCATAGTATAGCATCCATTTGAACAATGGTCCGTAACATCTGTTACAGAAATCTTTGGATTGATAATTTTTTTGCTAAATTTTTATCAATTTTTGTCTTAAAACCTTGATTTATATTCACGGTGGTCTATAATAGACTTTATAGGTAGCAAATTTGGTGGCAATATTTTTTAAAGATTCATGTTAATTATTTAACGTAAAGGAAGGGAGTGGATTTATTTGAACAAAGGAATGAATTTTGACCTTAGCCCAAAACAGGCCATGATGCAAAAGCTCTTCAGGGAATTTGCAATCAATGAGGTTGAACCAATAGCGGCAGAGGTGGATGAAGAAGAGAGATTTCCAGAGGAAACAGTCAAGAAGATGAGCGAGATCGGAATGCTTGGAATCCCCTTTGAGAGCAAATACGGCGGTGGAGACGGGGACAACCTGTCCTACATACTGGCTGTTGAGGAATTATCCAAGGTTTGCGGAACAACAGGGGTTATAGTTTCCGCACATACATCACTTGCATGTAACCCAATATATACATATGGAACCGAAGAACAAAGACAAAAATACCTTATTCCCCTGGCTAGTGGACAAAAGCTTGGTGCATTCGGTCTCACGGAGCCAAATGCTGGAACCGATGCAGCAATGCAGCAGACGGTTGCTGTTGATGAAGGTGATCACTACAGGATCAACGGAACAAAGATATTTATCACTAACGGAGGTTATGCTGATACATATGTTGTATTTGCAATGACGGACAAGGCCAAGGGAAATAGAGGGATTTCAGCCTTTATAATGGAAAAGGACATGGAGGGCTTCTCCATCGGCAAGACCGAGCACAAGCTTGGAATCAAGGGCAGCTCAACAACAGAGCTTATCTTCAAGGATGTTATGGTTCCAAAGGAAAACCTACTTGGACCGGAGGGCAAGGGCTTTATGATTGCCATGTCAACCCTTGATGGTGGAAGAATCGGAATAGCTGCCCAGGCACTTGGAATAGCCCAGGGAGCCCTTGACCAGGCCGTCAAGTATACTAAGGAAAGAAAGCAGTTTGGAAGGCCGATTTCAGCTTTCCAAAACACACAGTTTACAATAGCTGACCTTCAGACAAAGATTGATGCAGCAAGGCTGCTTGTCTACAGGGCCGCTTACATGAAGGACATGAACAGGAACTACAGCTCCGAGGCTGCAATGGCCAAGCTGTTCGCGTCAGAGGTTGCCATGGAGGTGACCACCAAGTCCATCCAGCTTCATGGTGGATACGGCTATACAAGGGATTATCCGGTTGAAAGGATGTTCAGGGATGCAAAGATCACTGAAATCTACGAGGGTACTTCCGAAGTACAGAAAATGGTTATTGCAAGCAAAATCTTAAGATAACGGAGGTGTGTCATGAATATACTTGTATTGTTGAAGCAGGTTCCGGATACTACGGAAATGAAAATAGATAAAGAGAAGGGAACCCTTATAAGGGAGGGAGTCCCAACCATCACAAACCCTGATGACCTGGCAGGAATGGAGGTTGCACTTAGATTGAAGGACAAATACGGTGCCAAGGTGACTGCAGTTACCATGGGTCCTCCCCAGGCTGAGAACATGCTCAGGGAACTCTATGCAATGGGTGCTGACCATGCGGTCCTCTTGACCGACAGGAAGTTCTCAGGTGCAGACACCTGGGCAACCTCAAATACATTGGCGGCATTTATCAAGCAGGTGGACTTTGACCTGATAATAGCCGGCAGACAGGCAATTGATGGAGATACCGCCCAGGTGGGGCCGCAGACAGCTGAAAAGCTTGGCCTTCCACAGATATCATACGTTGATGATGTCCTGGAGTTTTCAAAGGAAAAAATTGTTGTCAAAAAGGCTCTCGAAAACAACTACGAAGTGCTTGAGTGTTCTCTTCCATGTGTTATAACCACCCTTAGCACCATAGCCAAGCCAAGATACATGAGGGTAATGGGAATAAGTCATGCCTTTGAAAAGGACATCACCATAAAAACCTTTGATGACCTTAATATCGACCCTGCAATCATTGGCTTGAAAGGATCACCCACAAAGGTAAAGAAGACCTTCACCAAGGAGGTCCACTCGAATTCGGACATACTGCATCTGGATGGCAAGGCATCAGCACGCAAGGTTGCAGAAATACTAATGGATATGAACTTTATTGGAAAATAAGGAGGGATAGAATATGAATATTGCTGAATATAAAGATATATATGTCTTCTGCGAGGAGCGGGAAAACAAGATCCATGATTCATCCCTCGAATTGCTTGGGGAGGCAGTGAGGCTTGTTAAGGACAGACCATCCCTTAACTACAAGGTGGTTGGTGTGGTTATTGGAGACCATTCGGATGAGCTGGCAAAAATGGCCGGACACTACGGTGCTGACAAGGTAATTTTCCTTCACAATGAAAAGCTTAAGCACTACAGCACTGAAATCTACACTGAGCTGTTTATGGACCTAATAAAAAATGATAAGCCTGATATCATATTGATACCCGCAACGGTACTTGGTAGGGACCTTGCCCCCCGGATTGCGGCAAGGTGTGACACAGGACTTACGGCAGATGCCACAAAGCTTGATTTCGACCCTGAAAACAAGGAGTCGGCACTTCTGTATGTAACAAGACCGGCCTTTGGTGGGAATCTCTTTGGTACAATCATAAACGAGACCAAGAGACCTCAGATGACAACAATCAGGCCTGGGGTTATGGAGCCTGTCCACAGAGATCCGGAACGGGACTTCCAGTTTGACAAGAGGGAAGTCAGCATAGACCATATTGAGGATAAGGTTAAGCTTATTGAAGTCCTGCAAAAGGACAATATGGCGGTGGATATAACCAAGGCAGATATCATCCTATCTGGTGGAAGGGGGATCGGCGACAACTTCCACGTTCTGGAGGAATGTGCCAAGATGATTGGAGCAGAGGTTGGAGCTTCCAGGGGCGCCGTTGACAAGGGCTTCATAGGCAAAGACCATCAGGTTGGCCAGACGGGAAAAACCGTCAGACCAAAGGTCTATATTGCCTGTGGAATTTCAGGAGCTGTTCAGCATCTGGCAGGAATGGAAAAATCAGACTACATCATAGCAATCAACAAGGACCCGGACGCTGCCATATTCAGCGTTGCAAATATAGGCCTTGTTGGGGATGCCCTGGAGATACTTCCATTGCTCACAGAGGAGATCAGGTTATATAGGGAAAGACCATATTAATTTCAGTAGATCATTTAAAACGGGGCCAAGGCCTCGTTTTTTATTGAAAGATTTTCTTAATGTATGTAACTCAAAACTGAATTTCCATTAAACATTAGTCATATTCCTATCAATCGTTGTAATCAACCCCCTTCTTATGGTAGTATTATCCATAAGTGCAGCATTTATGAAAGGGGTATGATTATGTTTAGAAAATCCAGTATGTTTATAATAATGCTTTCCCTGCTTCTTATTCTTTCAGCCTGTTCAGGGGGAAATGACACAGGTAGCAGTGAATTCGAGCTAGGTGACCCAATTGCCAGAGTAAATGGTGTTGACCTTTATGAGGGGCCCTATGAAAGGGCTGTCCAAAGGATGATTGCGGGCTACCAGCAGCAGGGACTTAGCCTTGAAGGTGAAATGGGAGAAACCGTTAAGGAAAGGATCAATGACCAGGTCCTTAACCAGATGATTCAGGTGGAGGTCATGACTCAGGAGGCACAGGAACTGGGCATGGCACCAAGCGAGGAAGCTGTACAGACTGAAATTGACGCCTTTAGGGACCATTACGGCTCAGAAGAAGAGTATCAGTCGGCTCTTTCAGACAACCTTTATTCTGAGGAAGAGTTCAGGAAAATCATCCTGGAGGACTTAAGTGTAAAGGCTCTGTTTGATGAGCATGTTGGGGATGTGACAGTAACCGAGAAAGAGGTTGAGGATTATTACCTTGAGCTAGTCCAGGAAGCTCAAGACCAGATTGATGCACGTAAGGCCGCCGGTGAGGAAGTGACAAAGGAAGAGATGGCGATGATGGCACCTCCACTTTTTGAGGAAATAAGGGATGACCTTACAAATCAGCTTATCCAGTTGAAAACCCAGGAAAAGCAGATAGACTATCTGAATGACCTTATGGAAAAAAGCGATATAGAAATTTTGATTGAAGAATAGGCAAAAAAGTGTCCAGGGGGACTGACCCCTTGGACACTTTTTTCATTTTGTTTTTATATTTTTGTGTATTCCATGTAGTAGAATTCTGCATTTTTTAGGGTAGGAGTATCCCTGCGGGACCTCTTCTTGATTATAAAGCCAATCTTTTCATAGCATTTTATGGCCCTCTTATTGAAGGTCCTTACTTCAAGACCTATTGCCGTTTCGGGAAATCTGACCTTGCCCTCCTCAATCAACAGACTCATGATTCCTTCACCCAGACCTTTTCCACATAGTGAAGGCTTTAAGCCGATTCCAAGGATTACAGTATCGGCTACATTTGTTATGACTCCGTATGCAACCAGCTCCTCGTCCTTGGTTACCGACAGAAAGTTGGATTCCCTCTTTTCCATAACTGCTAGATCCCAATTGTTCCTGACCACGGTCTCCCAGTCGGAAAGATTGTAAGCGGAATATTCACCATCATACTCCCATGTGCAAATTTCCTTGGCATGTTCTTCAGACATGACTGACAAATTAAATTTGATCCTGACCACCTCCATCTGGGTACTGATATTTGACAAGGTCCATAAGTTTACTTAAAAGCTCTCCATTTCAGTTATCGTACCCTGATGAAAAAGCAGCTTCCAATCCCCATCCTCAATTACCCAAATGGAGGTTCTGAGTGTATTGATTCCAAGCTCCTTCTCATCAGCAATATAGTTTGCCATCAAAAGACCATTTTTCAAATCCTTGGTCTTAAAATCAATAATGTCGATATCCCTGTCAGAGTCAAGATTGCTGAGGTAGTTTATGATTGTGTCCTTGTCAAACACCTGCCCGGATTTACCGATTTCAAAAAATTCATTGTGGATTCGTTTGTCCAGATTTCTTTTGTCGTCGCAGAAATCCTTCCTAAAAAAATCATTTTCATAACCCAAAATAATCTCTTCAATCTTCATGCTCCTTCCCCCCTTAAAAGTTATACTTCAACTATTCCAATATCATTTGTATATGTGGGATTCCATCCTCCAAGTATTCCTCAGACACCTGTCTGAACCCAAACTTCTCATAAAACTCCCTAGCGTAGGACTGGGCCTCTATCACTATCCTACTAACCTTTAGCCTATCCCTTGCAACCCTGATCCCCTCTGAAAGGATCCTGCTGCCAAGTCCAATCCCTCTATCTGTTGTCAAGACACGTCCAATTGAGACCTCCTCATGGGAAATTCCCTTGTCAACCACCCTTAAATATGCCTTGATACCAGCTTGATCCTCCAAATAAACATGGTATGAATGCTGGTCCCTGCCATCAATCTCAGGATAGATGCAATTCTGCTCCATGATGAACACCTCAAACCTGACCTTGAGTATCCTGTAGAGTTCTTCAGTTGTAAGTTCCTCAAATCGCTTAATTACAAGCTTCATAATTGCCTCCACTATTGTAGCTCAAGCCCCAGCTTTTCATATATCTCCAAGATCAAATGGCTCTTGGCTTCCATGTATCCATCAATGTCTCTTGGATGATCAAGAGCAGCCTTTGATTTCACCTGACCATACATATCCCTGTCATATTTATTATTTCTTAGATGGTCTCTAAAGACCAGATGGTTTCTTAGGGCCTGTGAATCCTTTGGACATACATAGAGATGATGGGTCAGAAAATCTTCCTTGCCTTCATATTCAAAGGCTTCCCTTCCCTTGATACCCAGGTCTCCCTCATGATAATATCCTAGGCCTTCCAGTATGTTTTTCACCTCATCAAATCTATCATAGTTCTCAATAACCATATCCAAATCTATGATTGGCTTTGCGGAAAGTCCCTCCACAGAAGTGCTGCCAACATGCTCAATACCAATAATCATGCTACCAATATGACTCTCAAAATATGACTTAAGCCTCTCAAATTCTTCCTTCCACTTTGGGTTATAGGGTTCAACCACAACGTTTTTTGTCCTCACTGAAAGCCTCCTGTTTTTTCTACTCACCCTTTAAGATATAGTCTGTCATCTTTGTCTCTTCCCATTCAACATCATTAGGCGAGATGTTTGAGTATAGGGTGATATTGTCCTGATCATCAATTACCACCTTGAAGTCAAAGTTCATCTCTTTAGGTTGAAGGTATTCATCATACATCTGCTGATAGTAGTCGCTGCCGTTTTCCTTTGCCTCTATTATGTACCCAACCGTATCCGGATCCCTATCGTAGTTCTTGCTTATTATGGTATAAAGGAATTCTGCTTCCGTCCTGCCGTACACAAGCTCTTCCTTGTAGTCAGTAGTCTTGAACTCCAGGAGCTCGTAATAAGGAGAGAAAGCCTCAATGCTCTCTCCCTTAAGATACTCCCTTATTTTCATATAGGCTGAATCATCCTCCGGTTCACCAGGTTCTTCCTCGGGATTTCCATCTCTTTCAATCAGCTCTACCGAGATCGTCTCAATACCCAGCGGGTATTTTTCCTGTATAGGCCCTTTGTGAGTTACCCTTACTCGGTCTCCCACCATGAACTCAAAATTGTCACTTACCGAAAGACTAACCTCAACCAGGTCACCTGAGCTTCTTATCTCCTCTCCCTCATCTGCCAGAACAATTGCTGTCAGACCGTTGATCTCGGTTATGGTTCCAACAAACTCCTCTTCAATCTCCTGACTACAGCCTGTTACAAGAACTCCAAGTAAAATAGTCAGTACCAATAAAAGCTTCCTATTCATTTTACACTCACTCCTTATATATCAGATACCCATTAATACTCCATATCCCTTAATAACATTATACCTAATCGAGCATGACATTATTTACATTTCAATTACAATAACCCTTCAGGCAAGCAAAATCAATACTATCTGTGGATGCTTAAAATCTTCCCCTGAGGGAATATAATAATTGAGGTGATTAAATTGTTACCAATCAGTTGGAATTCAGAGGTATCAATATTCAGGGACAACACAATACTAAAGCAGCTGGGAATTGCCATTGGGATTCCCTTTGGGGTGTTGCTGATATTTCTAGTGGCAATACAGGCTTGGTATGGGGTCCTTCTTGTTGCTGCAACCCTTTTTCTGGGCTTTATTTTTGTACTCCTTGTATATGGCGGCAAGTACTCTGTTGACTATGTTGTGGATGATAGAGGCATAAGGATGGAGTCCGATGAAGATCACAAGAATAAGGCAAAGACCATTGGAATACTGACATTCCTTGCAGGTATATTCTCCAAGAGTCCAACGGTTTCAGGGGCAGGACTCCTTTCAACCTTCAATGACGACAAAAGCATGGCTTGGGAAGAAATAAAGGATATCCAATACAACAACAGCAAGAACCTAATTGTGGTCAAAGGTTCACCTGGAGACAAGCTCTACCTTTTCTGTCCACCTGAGCTATATGGAACAATCAGGGATGCCTTAAAGGAATCCCTGGACAAAAAAAAGAATAGCATTCACCACCATTAAAATCAGGCAGCCGCCTGATTTTTTATGCTATTCCTTTATAATAAAGCTTTTCTCATCATCTACGCAATCCAGCTGGGCTGTTGTGACCTCATCCACCCTGGCTCTCTTGAGGGATTTCATAAATCCAACAAGAAAATCTATCCTTTCCCTGCCACCCTGTAGCTGTGCCTTGACGTCACCATTTTCAAGGTTCTCAACCCATCCTGTCAAGCCAAGCCTGTTTGCCAGCTCAAAGACTTCCAGCCTAAAACCGACCTTCTGAACCTTACCCGAAAAGGTAAGTTCCTGTCTCAAAATCTCAGAATTACCAAACTCCGGAAGCTTAAGATTTTTTACCTGCCTGACTACGTAATTGTCCTTCCATTCACTTATAAATCCCATAGGATTACCTCCCTGCACTTTATTAATCACAAACAAGACCAATACCTGGTTGTTAGTTTCCTTTATGAATGTTACAATACATTAATAACAAGAAAATGGTGATAATATGAACAGATTTCTAAATTTTACATATGCCGCGGTTCAAGGCTTCTACTGGATGTACTTTGCGGTCATAATAAGCTTCGCATCTGTGTTCTTGCTTGATCGTGGGTATTCAAACTCCCAGATCGGCTTTATCCTGGCCTTTGCCAATATCC
>Ga0224486_100425_pt1 | contig 13108 bp, 14 predicted proteins | sample TexhydDE_CT_test_FD_172013 | JGI IMG/M metagenome (GOLD analysis project Ga0224486, IMG submission 172013) | Fracking water microbial communities from deep shales in Oklahoma, United States - hydraulically fractured wells DE_CT_test ...
AACGCGCTTACTTTGTTAAAGACGCCCTGGCCATGATTAAAGACCGCCCCTTCCTGGGCTGGGGAGGCGGCGGCTGGGAAGAGGCCTACCGGGCCTACCAGGGCTACCTGTACAACTCCAACGAGGTGCACAGCCACTACTTCCAGGTGGCCGTGGAGACCGGTCTGGTGGGATTGCTGGTGATGCTGGGCATCTGGGCTTCCTTCTTCCTGGCCGCCCATCGTGCTTACTGGGGTGCACCCGCTGAGAGCGCCCTCCGGGGGATGGTCTGGGCCATGACGGCCGGTGCCCTGGCCACCGGCCTGCACGCGGCCATCGATTTCGACCTGTCCCTTTCGGCCCTGACCCTGGCGCTGTGGACACTTTTTGCCTGCGTCAGGGTTTTCGGTCATAACCGAAACAGGGAAATAAGTGGGGAAGGTGAATGATGATGTCTTTTCGTCATAACCCGGAGGAAATAGTAAAAAGAAATGCACAACTCTACGAAAAATATGGGCGGCATTTGGAAAAGGAGCACAAAGGAAAATACATTGCCATTTCTGAGGATGGGCAGATTATAGTTGATTCCAATGATGTTCAAGCTGCACAAAAAGCAATAGAAAAGTTTGGCCCCGGCCGCTTCGCTTTTTACAAAATCGGCTTTAAAGCAATAGGTAAATGGAGGATTATAAGTGCCTACCTATGATAAAGGACAGTGACTAAAATTGGGCAAAAAAGCAAGACACAAAAAAACAATTAGTATAGTTGCCAAAGATATTGCTCAAGTTCCAGGCAATAAAGTTCAACCAGCAAAAAAAAGTGGAGTTCACCCCCCGAAACCCGCAGCCCTGGCCGCAGCCACCTTTGCCGGCGCCATAGTGTTCCTTTTTGCCTTCTTCCTGGCCTCGGCCAACAGCTACGCCCGCCAGGCGACTGAATACCTGCAGCAGGGAAACGTCCAGCAGGGCCTGGCCGCCATGCAGAAGGCAGTCGCTCATAATCCTTTCAATGCCGACTACCATACCGTCCTGATGCGCATCTACCTGGGTACGGGTAAGCCACAGCAGGCCCTGGAGGAGGCCCGCCGGGCCGCGGCCCTGAGCCGCTACAGCGCCGGCTGTCAGGCCGACCTGGCGCAGGCCTTGCTGGCCGCCGGCAGGTACCGGGAGGCGGTGGAATCCGCCCGCCGGGCGGTGGAACTGGCCCCGTACCAGATCGCCTGGTACGAAACCCTGGCCACCACCTGCGCTGCCGCCGGCCGGGGCGAGCTGCAGGCGGGGAATAAAGACGCCGCCCGACAGCACCTGGAAGAAGCCCTGAAGGTACCGGAGATGATCCGGGCCCGGGTGGCGGGGCTGGGGGAAGAGGAGAGGAAACTCTGGGTGGATGCCCCAATGCTCTCCGTTACCCCCGGGGTGCACCTGGGCTTGGGGCAGGCCCGGTACTTGCTGGGCGACCTGCCGGGAGCGGAAAAAAGCCTGCAGGCCGCTCTGCAGGATAGTCAGTTGAAAGGCGAAGCATCCCTCTGGCTGGCCCTGGTGAGAGAAAAGCAGGGTAAAACGGAGGAAGCGAAAAAGCTGGTAAAGGAAGCCGGGCAGATAAACAAAAACCTGGAAACGGCCTATGAACGGTTGAAGGCCGTCCCGAACTTTTAGGAGGATGAAAAATTGGAAGAAGAACTGGAACTGAGAGATTTGATCCTCATCCTGTGGAAAAGGCGGAAGCTTATCCTGGGTATATTCCTGCTCGCTGTTTTGGCCGCGGCGGCAGTCAGCTTTGCAATTCCGCCGACATATGAAGTGAGCACAATCATTGCGCTGGGTGTTTTTCCCGATCCCACATATACCAGTCAGGCTTCGGCCAGGGAAATCCTGCTCAGCGATGAATTGTTGCTTAAGGTTGTCTCTGATTTAAAGCTCGACGTTCCCAGGGAAAAATTCAGGAGTTTTAAGCAAACCATCAAGGTGGAGCCGGTTAATGACACAAACTTTCTTAAGATTTCCATACAGACCACCAACCGGTCCGAAGGCAAAGCCATAGTGGAAAAGATGGTTGAGCTGTTTAAAGAGCGGAGCAGTGCTTCCTATCAGCAGTACAGGCAGCTGCTGGCCGGCCAGTTGGATGCGGTGAGGACCCGCCTGTCCTCGGTTGAAGCGGACATCAAAAAGACACGGGAAGTTTTAAGTGCCATCGAATCCACCACGGGTATTTCGTCGGTGGAAAAGGACCTGCGCCGTTCCCGCACTCTGGAGTACCTCCAGAGTGAAGAGTCTCAGCGCATTGAGCTTCTGGACCGTTACCTGGCATTGCAGAAAGAAATCAATGAATTGAAAAACGTACAGGTCATCCGCGGCGCCCGGGAACCGGTTTACCCGGTTAAGCCAAATAAAAAACTTAATGTAGCCCTGGCCGGAATGCTGGGGTTAATGGTGGGAGTGTTTCTGGCTTTCGGGTTAGACTATTTCTCCAGATATCCCCTCAAACCGGAGGATCAAACTTTATGAACCAGGTAAAATTAACACCGAAGGATCTATTGCAAAAAATCAATGCCCATACCGCCCCTTTAACAAAAAACTGACGCCCGATCTTCGCAAAAAGCCAGGTGCCCGCAGGCGGCCGGTTGGGAAAAGGGGGTTAAGATCGTGGCCAAAACCTCTCAGGATCTGGCCCGGGGTGCGTATATTTCCCGCCACGACGCTGCAACGCAGGGTTTCCCCCTGATGTGGGACCGGCGGGCCATTTTGCAGGCGGGAGCCGCCGTGGCCCTGGCGGCGGTGGACCTGACCGCCCTGGCAGCGGCCCTGGTGGACCACCTTTGGTGGGTGCTGGCCGCCGGTATCCTGTGCCTGGCCTACGAGGGGCTTTACATCAGGCGTCTTCCCTTCTGGCGGGAGGCTAGGCAGGTGGTGAAGGCGGTTACCCTGGCCTTCGTCTTCGTGCTGGCCGCCATATCCCTGGGTAAGAGGAGCGGCGAATTTTCCCGCACGGTGCTGGTCCTGAGCTATCTCTTATGGCTCTTCCTTTTGCCGGCCGGCCGCCTGGCGGCAAAAAGGCTGCTTTCGCGCCTGGGCCTGTGGGTGTAGCCCGTGCTCATCCTGGGGGCCGGCAAAACCGGCGAGTTGGGGGCCCGGGCGCTGCTACGGGACGAATACCTGGTTACCGGATTATTGGCTTTCTGGACGACGACCCGGCCAAGCGCGCCCGCGGCGTGCGGGTGATCGATGCGCGCTTCCCGGTCCTGGGGGCTTCCGGGACGCGGAGCCGGTCATGGCCCGGACCGGCGCGCGCAACATCATCGTGGCCTGGACTTTGACAGCGATCCCTGAAACCCTTGTCATTACTCGACTTTTCGCGTGGCACAATTTAAGGGGTCCAGGAATTGGAAGTAACCTCATTCCTACAGCCTCAAGGCTTTCTAAATTTTAGGTGTCAAAGTCAAGGTGGCCGCCCCGGGCATAAACCCGAAGGCCCTGGTGGGCATGGTCAACCGGCTGCAGCGCACGGCCCGCTCCGTCCTGGTGGTGCCCGACCTCATTGGCCTCCCCGTGGTGGGCGCCAGAACGGAGTACTTTATCGAAGAGCAGGCGCGGGCTTTTCGCCTGCACAACAACCTGGCCAGCTCCTGGATCATGTTCATAAAGCGCGCCTTCGACCTGGCGGCGGGCACAGTTATCCTGTTTCTCACCCTGCCCCCCATGGCCGCCATTGCCCTTGTCGTGATAAGGTGAAATGTGCTTGGCCGGCCCGCGGCCCTACCTGCTCCAGGAGCGGCTTCGCATGGGCAATTACGCGGAAACCGTTCTGCTGGCCCGCACCGGCATCACCGGCCTCTGGTAGGTAGGCGGCAGGAACGAGATAGACTTCGATGGCCGGTTGCGCTTCGAGTCCTGGTACGTCCGCAACTGGTCAATGTGGCTGGACATCATCATCCTCATCCGCACTGTGGGAGTGGTCCTGGCACGGCGGGGGGGCGTATTGAATATGCTTCAAAGATTATCGTGATCCCCTTTATGGTTTCATAACCGTAAAAGAGTGCAATCAATAACATCGACACCCACTATTTTCAGCGTTAGAGAAACATAAACCAGCTGGGCACGACGTTTCTGGATTACAACAGCGCCATGCATACCCAGATTGAATATTCTTTAGGCACTCCGTAATGGAAAAGATGCTGAATACGCGGAGCGACTTGAGCTACATCTACAGGTCATTAGTTGGTTTGGTAAGCAGCAAGTTCGTTTCGACTAGCTACAATTAGGAGGAGCAATGAACTTGAGCGAGGCATATGTGTTAGTCACCGGATCAGCAGGTTTCATAGGCTCTCATCTTGTGGAAGAACTTGTTAGGCAAGGATATAATGTAAGAGCTTTTGTCCGCTACAATGCCCGCAACGACTGGGGCTGGCTGCAGACGGTGTCGTGTCTTAAGAACATCGAAATTTATACCGGGGACATCCGTGATTACGACAGCGTCAGAAACGCCGTCCGCGGTGTTGAGGTCATTTTCCACCTGGCAGCCCTTATCGGTATTCCCTATTCGTACATTTCTCCGCTGGCCTACATCAAAACCAATATCGAAGGGACTTATAACGTTCTCCAGGCCGCCCGGGAAGAAGGGGTTCAACGAGTGGTGCATACCTCCACTTCCGAGGTGTACGGTACAGCCCGGTATGTGCCGATCAACGAAGAACACCCCCTGCAGGCTCAGTCACCTTACGCGGCAACGAAAATTGCTGCGGATCAATTAGCTCTAAGTTTTCACCGTTCCTTTGGCCTGCCGGTAGTAGTCGTGCGACCTTTTAACACCTTTGGCCCCCGCCAATCGGCCCGCGCCGTTATTCCCACCATAATCACTCAGGTTCTGGCCGGCAACCGGACCATCCGCCTGGGCAACCTCAGCCCTACCCGTGACTTCAATTATGTGCGCGATACTGTTTCGGGAATACTCGCCGTCGGCTTATCCGAAAGAACGGTAGGGCAGGTGGTGAATATCGGCAGCGGGAGGGAAACATCTATAAAGGAACTGGTTGAACAGATAGAAAATATTATTGGAAGGGAAATAAGCATCGAACAGGAAGATGCCCGGGTAAGGCCCGCCCCCAGTGAGGTTGACCGCCTGCTGTGCGACAACCGCCGGGCTTACGAGCTTGCCGGCTGGACTCCCCGGTACACCCTTGAAGAGGGGTTGCGGGAAACTATCCAGTGGTTCAGGGAATATCTTTACTCATACAAACCAGACCTTTACAATATTTGATAGGCAGGGGGAATTCTCGGTTGACCAGTATTCGCATCCCCTTGGATGCTCCAAACATCGGTGAACTGGAAAAAGAGTACGTGTTAGGTGCCCTGGAAAGCGGCTACGTTTCGTCAATAGGACCCCTGGTCAGCGAATTTGAAGAACGTTTTGCCGGGTATGTGGGCGCCCGGTATGCCGTGGCCACGGTCAACGGCACAGCGGCCATTCACCTGGCTTTAAGGCTCCTGGGAATCGGCCCGGGAGACGAGGTCATCATACCGGCACTTACTTTTATCGCCACTGCCAATCCGGTGGTGTACGCAGGTGCGACCCCCGTGGTGGTGGACGTGGATCCCCTGACCTGGAATATCGATCCCGGCGAGGTTGAAAGGGCGGTCACGGGCCGTACACGCGCCGTCATACCCGTTCATCTCTACGGCAACCCCGCGGACATGTCGCGGCTAATGGACATAGCCCACAGGTACGGCTTATACGTGATTGAGGACGCCGCCGAAGCGCTTGGTGCTACCTATAACGGGCAACATGTGGGGACGTTTGGAGATATCGGTATATTCAGCTTCAACGGGAACAAGGTGATCACCACCGGCGGGGGCGGCATGCTGGTAACTAATGATCCCGACCTGGCTGCGCGCGCGCGCCTGCTGACAAATCAAGGGCGGGTCTTCGGTACTATGGAGTATGAGCACCTTGAAATCGGATATAATTTTCGACTGACCAACATACAGGCGGCTTTGGGCCTGGCACAAATGGAGCGCCTGGAACAATTCCTGAGTGCAAAGCGCCGCAATGCAGCCCTTTACCGTGAACTCTTGCGGGACGTCCCCGGCCTGGAGTGGCAGCAGGAACTGCCGGAAGGGCGAAGCAGTTGGTGGATGTTTTCTATTCTGGTTGATACCAATGTATTTGGACGGGACAGGCAAGCCGTGGTAAAGAGGTTGCGGGCGGCGGGCATTCAGACACGGCCCTTGTTTTTGCCCCTTTCCCGGCAGCCGGCGTATGCGGGATATGGCCTTAGAACATGTCCCGTGGCTGAATCCCTGCACAGGCGGGGGCTGAACCTGCCGAGCGCGAGTTTTCTTACGGAAGAAGACGTTCGGTATGTATGCCAGGTTCTGTTGGAAAGGTGAAACCTTGTGGAAAAGCAACCTATAGTTCTTATCGGGGCGGGCGGACATGCGGCGGTGGTTGCCAGTATCATCGAGGCGCTCGGCATTTTCTTCGTAGTAGGGTACACGGCTCCCGCCGCGGGTGCGGCTACTATTTCTTGCCGTTATAAGTACCTGGGTGATGACGGCTTTCTACCCGCCCTGTTCAGGCAGGGGGTCAGGCTGGCAGCGCTCGGCCTGGGAGGGACGGGGGATAACCGGCCGCGGTGTGAATTGTATAAACGGATCCGCGCCATGGGGTTTGAGTTCCCGCCGCTTAAACACCCAGCGGCAGTCGTGGCACCCGATGTGGTGATCGGTGAAGGCTGTATAATCGCGCCGGGCGCGGTGGTTAATGCGGGGGCAAAGATCGGTATCAACACCATCGTCAACTCTGCCGCCGTGGTCGAGCACGACTGCGTCATCGGCGATCACGTGCAAGTAGCGCCAGGGGCGGTGCTTTGCGGCGGGGTTAGAGTGGACCGCCTGGCCCATATTGGAGCCGGCGCCGTGGTGATCCAGGGCGTAACCGTAGGGGAAGGTGCCCTGGTGGGCGCCGGGGCGGTGGTGTTGCACGATGTGGAGTCCTGGACCGTGGTGGCAGGTAATCCGGCAATGAGTTTGAAGTGATTGAGATAAAGCGATGAGAACAGTAATGGCTTTTACAACAACAAGAGCTGAATTTGGCCTGCTTAAACCGATTCTGCGTCGGATTGAGGTTTCTTCATCACTAGATCTTGTATTGGTAGTTGCAGGGGACCACGTGAGTCCTTGTAAAGGGGAGACAATCAAAGAAATAATTCCAGAGGGTTTTCACACTGTTGAGCTACGAAAGTGCTTTCCCGAATCGGACCTGCCGGTTGCAATTGCAAGGTATGTTGCCAACTCGTGTACCGAAATTGCTTCTGCAATTGATTTCCTGGCACCCGATATATTACTACTTTTGGGAGACCGGCACGAACTTTTAGCAGCGGCTACAGCAGCAGTGATCGCACGAATTCCTATTGCTCATATAGCCGGCGGCGAATCAACCGAAGGAGTAATCGATGAACAAGTGCGGCATGCACTTACTAAGATGGCCCACCTTCACTTTACCAGTACCTTCGAATATGCGCGCCGCATAAGGCAGATGGGAGAAGAAGCCTGGCGCATCCATGTGGTCGGCGCGCCGGGCGTGGAGAATATCCTCCGGGGGGAATTGATGACTCCCGAAGAGATCGGGAAGCGGTTTGGAATTGATGTCGCCCGGCCCACATTATTGGTTACTTACCACCCCGAAACCTTAACTGTCGACCAAAATCTTACAGAACAGATAAATGCCCTTATTTCAGCATTAAGAGAATTTAGGGATTTCCAGCAGATTATCACTTACCCGGGGACAGAAGTAGGCTTTCAAAAAATTATCTCAGCCTGGGAGGCTTATGCGGCGGAGTTTCCCAACGTCAAGCTTTACAAAAGCCTGGGGTCGCGAGGTTACCTGGGGGTAATGAAGCATGCGGTGGCGGTGGTGGGTAATTCCTCCAGCGGCATCATTGAGGCACCTTCATTTAAAGTCCCAACCATTAATATCGGTGACAGGCAAAAGGGGCGGATAAGGGCAGAAAGTGTAATTGACGTGCCCTGCCGCAGGGAGGACATCCAGGCCGCGCTGCACAGGGCTCTATATGACGAACAATTTCGCCGGCAAGTGCGGCAGGTAAAAAATCCTTACGATCCCCACGGCGATGGTAATGTGAGCGGCAGGGTGGTATCCGTCCTGGAATCTGTACCTCTAGACAGGCGACTGCTTGAGAAAAAACTTGACTTTCCAAGCCCGGAAGAGGTGGCCTCCTTTGGTTCTTAAAAACGGCGTCTTTATTATTGCCGAAGCGGGCGTCAACCACAACGGGGACCTTGAAACAGCCAAAAGGCTGGTTGACGCGGCGGTGGTTGCCGGCGCGGATGCGGTAAAGTTTCAAACCTTTGTCCCGGAAGAGGTAGTGACCGGCAGTGCCGAAAAGGCACCCTACCAGAAGGCCAACATGTCCGGCGGTCAGGAGACACAGCTTGATATGATCCGGCGCCTTGCACTTTCGAAAGAGGATTTTCGCACCCTTAAGGCATACTGCGACCGGGCGGGGATAATGTTTTTATCCACGCCGTTCGATTATTACAGTGTGGATCTCCTGGACGAGCTGGGCGTTCCGTTATTCAAAATTCCTTCGGGCGAACTGGTTAACGATCGTTTTTTGAGGTATGTGGCCGCGCGGGGGAAACCGCTTATAATCTCCACGGGAATGGCCACGCTGGGCGAAGTCGAGGAGGCGCTTGGAGTGGTACAGGATGCAGGTGCCCGTGAAATTACACTCCTGCACTGCACTTCGGCCTATCCGGCTTCCTATGAAGAGGTCAACCTGCGGGCTATAATTACGCTGCAACACGCCTTTGGATTGCCCGTCGGTTATTCAGACCACACCCCGGGCACCGAGGTGGCGGTGGCCGCGGTAGCCCTCGGGGCCAGGGTGATCGAAAAACACTTTACGCTCAGCCGGAGCATGGAGGGACCGGATCATAAGGCGTCCCTGGAACCGGACGAGCTGGCAGCCATGGTGCGGGCGATCCGCAACGTGGAGAGGGCTTTGGGAGACGGACGCAAGCGCCCAAGCCCCGGCGAGCAGGACGTTATGCGCGCGGCCAGGCGCAGCCTGGTAGCGGCCTGTGACATCGCTAAAGGAGAGATGATCACGGAGGAGAAGCTGGCCATCAAGAGACCGGGAACAGGTATCCCTCCGAAAATGTGGTGTCTGGTTGTTGGTCGAAGGGCGCGCGTGGACATTCCGGCAGATACGGTCCTTACGTGGGACATGATCTGATTTTTAAGGGGGCAGATCCTTGAGACGAACCGAATTTCTGCAGAAAGTTAAAGTGAAACCAGAAGTGCCCATTGTACGCGCCCTTGAGCAGATGGACCGGGCCGCCCGGCAGGTTCTCCTTGTTACCGATGAGAACGACCGGCTGATGGGCACCGTTACCGACGGGGACGTCCGCCGTGCTCTCCTGGAGGGCGTGGATTTGCGCGCGCCCGTTGCCCGGATAATGAACCCTCACCCCAAGGTGTTGCCCGTGGGTTCTCCCCGTGAAGCTATCCGGCGGCTCATGCTGGAGTACAGTATTCGCCACGTCCCTTTGGTGGATAAACAGGGCCGAGTTGTCGATCTGGTCCTGTGGCAGGATGTCTTTCTGCCCCGCGTCGAGAGCCGTTCCGAAGCGGTGGTGATAATGGCCGGCGGCCAGGGCACGCGGCTCGATCCCTTTACCAAAATCCTGCCCAAGCCGATGATCCCTCTGCGGGACAAGCCCATCGTGGAAGTAATCATGGACCGGTTTCACAGCCAGGGATTTGACCGGTTTATTCTATGCCTTGGTTACAAAGCCGAGATCGTCCGCCTGTACTTTAACGGTGACAACCGGCCCTACCGGACGGAATTCGTCCAGGAGGACACACCGCTGGGTACCGCCGGTGCGCTTTCCCTCCTGGCAGAACGTCTTGGCGAAACATTCATCCTGACCAACTGTGACATTATTGTGGAACTTGACTACGTCCATTTGCTGGAATACCACCGCGAGCACGGGCACGCCCTGACAGTTGTGGGAGCTTTGAAGGAATTCGTCGTTCCTTACGGTGTCCTGCGCATGCAGGGCGAGGATTTCTGGGTCGAGGAGAAACCCAATTTCCACTTTCTTGTAAACACCGGTCTTTACGTGATGGAGCCAGCCGTGCTGCCGCTGATCCAAAAAGGTATCCGCGTCGATATGCCCGAAGTAATTGCAACTATCAGGAAAGCCGGGATGCGCATCGGTGTCTACCCGCACCACGGGCGCTGGTTTGATGTGGGCCAGTGGGAGGAGTACCAGCGGACCCTTCGCCTTTTTGAGGCCATGGATCTGGGGGAATAGACATGTATAAAGGAGTTTCTCTTCTTGGCTTTATTCCCGCCCGCGCCGGATCTAAAGGTGTCCCGGGCAAGAACATCAGGCCTCTCGCCGGAAAACCCCTCATCGTGCACACCATCCAGGCGGCGAAAGAAAGCGGCATTTTCGACCGCCTGGTGGTTTCCACCGATGGGGAGGAAATTGCCGGGATAGCCAGGGAAGCAGGTGCGGAAGTTCCGTTTTTGCGCCCGCCGGAATTGGCCACCGATGAAGCGCGGGGGATAGACGTACTGCACCACGCTCTTAAGTGGTTTGAGGAGCGGGGCGCAAAATTCGACTGCGTTATGTGTTTGCAGCCGACCAGTCCATTGCGTTCCGCAGCGGATATAGTGGCAGCGGTAGATCTTTTGCTTGCACGCAATGCCGATGCTATCGTTTCGGTGTGCCATGCTGAGCATCACCCCTGGTGGACCAATGTCCTGCCGGAAGACGGCTGTATGAAAGATTTTCTAAAGCCGGGTATTCCCGCAAACCGCCAGGATCTGCCGGCATATTACCGCTTGAACGGAGCGATATACCTGGCACGCTGGGATTTTATCCGTAACCGGGACTCCTGGTTAGGGCCGCGTACCTATGCGTATATTATGCCGCAGGAGCGCTCGGTAGATATTGACGAAGAAATTGATTTCAAAATCGCAGAGGTTTTACTAGCCCTGAAAAATCAAAACCAAAATTAAACCTTTTCCCTGAAATTGAACTGGTTGAACGGATTCTTGTTATGTAGCAATAAAGCTTTTCATACTAGCCGACAGTGCGCAAATGGTAACCGTAAAATATAAATATAGAAACCTAGCGATAGCAATTGCCACGCCGCTACGCCGGTCTCCGATACGAGGCAAGTACTCAAACACCGCCTTGCTCCACTTTGAGTCGGAGTATTAGCGGCAGGTAAAAGAGGCGGTCTATCGTCATGGCCATATACGATATGGCTCATCTTGTGGAAATCGTGCTCAAAATAAGAACATCAACGCTGAAACCCGCAGTATCCCTGCAAGCCATAATGCTTGAAGATCACCTGGTCTGCAGTTTTGCTTTGCGACCTTGCCAGATACATTCTTTATACAGTTAACTTGTCAAATAAGAGAAGAGGTTTGTAATTATGTCTACAGCGGTGTACGGAGGGAAAATCGTGCCGTCGATAAATAATGAAAGCATCTTCGTGTGTTATACTCCCTTTCATATTTTGGTTTCTTTGCTACTCGCAAGAAATATGCACACAGTTGCTCTAATAATTGGAATTGATCACTTTTATAACGGGCGTTTAATAGCATCAGCATTGCAACGAGAAGTTGATTGGATTGGGGATGTATATGCAATTGAAGATAAGAGGATCACTGCTAACTTGATTAGAGGTAATGCTATTCAGCGTGCTATTGCTATGGTTCGCCTTAAGAAGATGTATCCAGATTTCGCGCCGGAGTTAAAAGGCATACGGGCTAGCGAACAAACAAGGTGGTACCTCTTTCACGATGAGCCAATGTTATCCCAATATTTATTAAACTTGGGTTTAGGCGTGTATTTTCTTGTTGAGGATGGAGCAGCAAATTACCGTAAATTAAAATGGCTGGATAGAGTTAAGAATATGGTTAAAAGCATAATAGGGTTGTATCCATCCATGGGAAGGAGTCCACGTATAAATAAAATTCTTGTACAAGAACCAGAAAGGCTTCCAAAAGACATTAGGCACAAGGGAATACGCCTACCATTGCAACAATTAATGTTTAATGTAAAAGAGAGTGATAAAGCAATTATCTTAAGACAAGTCTTCCCCGACGTATCTCGTAATATTTCCCTCGGGGCATCTAGGCATAAGGTTTTATTACTTACACAGCCATTTTCTGAAGATGGTTTGATGAGCGAAGATGAAAAAATATCTCTTTACAGTCGCGTACTGCAGCATTACTCTCATAGTTATATTTATATTAAGCCACACCCAAGAGAGAGGACGGATTACCAAGCTGTATTCGGAGGCCAGATTAATATAATACCCCGAGAATTTCCTCTAGAAATTCTATCCTGGTATGACAATGTTAATTTCGATTTGGTGATAACCTGGAATTCATCTGCTATTAACAACATTGATTTTGCTAAAGAAAAGCTCATGCTGGATAAAGCTTGAACATGCTAAATCGAGTCAAGCCTTATCAAGTTAGACTACTAAAATTTTTAAAGACAAAGATGAATTTCTTTTTTATCGAGCAAATAGTTAGTTTATATGTCTGTATATAGTTCCAGCTTTTTAGCCCCCTAACCATATTGGACAATTCGACCTAAATTCGTATCATTATTGATAAGGGGGTTAATCTCAGATGACTAGAAACAAGTACTCGCCAGAACTAAAAATGCAGGTTGTCAAAGAAGTCATGAAACGGCAAGCAGGATTACTCCGGTGTCCGGCGCGTCGGCGTGGACGAAACCGCAGCTAAAAGGGGCCACAACTACATCTATTTAGCCCCCTAAGCAAATTGGAAAATCTCTGTGTAAAACCTATAATGATCTTAGAGCATTCCTGTAATCAAGGGTAGTGGGTGTTGAGGGAAAGAAAAAATCCTGGTATGGTGTAATTGCCACAGAAAACCACCAATACCAGGAGGGATCAGCGATGCACAATTCCCTTTCCCAGAAACTGGCCATGATCACACCTGAAACCTTAATTGTGGGTGTAGACGTGGCCAAGCATACCCACTACGCCCAAATGATCAATTTCCGGGGGGAGGGACTGCACAAGCCGTTCCCATTCCAGAATACCATATCCG
>Ga0224486_100426_pt1 | contig 13095 bp, 12 predicted proteins | sample TexhydDE_CT_test_FD_172013 | JGI IMG/M metagenome (GOLD analysis project Ga0224486, IMG submission 172013) | Fracking water microbial communities from deep shales in Oklahoma, United States - hydraulically fractured wells DE_CT_test ...
TAAAAAGTGAATTATTTATGCCCACAAGAGGAACTAATTTCTTCATATGAGCGATGTAGGGAAATTGGTATTGACCCTTCAATAACTCTGCCATTGGTGATATTAAATCCAGAAGATTTGCAAAAGAGAATACATACAAATAAAGAACTCATAGAAGCTTTTCATATGAGTGTAGAAGAGGAGTGGGTAAAAGGTGAGTATCTATTTTTGCTTACTGATATTGAAGGATATTTGTTGGATGTAAAATGCAGCACAAAAGAGAAAAAGTGTATAAAAGATTCAGGCTTTGAACCGGGAAATGGCACTGCATTGCTTCACCTATAATAGTAGAAAATGGGGAAATAGTAGGCTATGTGGATATATCAACTATTGATAAAAAGATTGCGGATGAAGTATCAATGGTAATAAAACTGCTAGCTGAGAAAATAGCAATTGAATATGGAAAGAGAATAAAAGAAAAAGAGCTAAATGAGATAAAGATAAAATTAAATGACAGCCAGATAAAAATACTGGCATTAGAGGCAAAGGGATACAGAGAATTAGACATAGCAGAAGCTCTGGGAATAGGGGTTGTGACTGTGAAATATCACAAAAGAAAAATAGTAGAGAAACTTGGGGTAAAAAATATCAAAGAGGCAGTAATAAAGGCAATTAGGTTGGGATTGATAGATTTGGATTAAAATTTGAGACTATACTTTAGTATAATTTTTTTGCTTATTTATGTAAACCTTAACTGGAAATATAATAAAAACTATACTAAAGTATAGTAGACATGTAATTAGTTTCATTGTATAATGAAAATAAAGAATAAATAAAGAATGAATACAGAGGAAAATATATAACAATAATTTCTTAATCCATAAAGATTTTGAAATTTAGCAAAACCTAAATAAGGGAAAAGGGGGATATGAGGTTTATTAAACTCACTTATTTAATGGTTAGATAAGTAAGAAATAACAATATAAGCCATGAGATGCTCTTGTTGTGATGAGAAATTTAAAGAAAAACTAAGATATTAAGAGAAAATAAAAGATAATAGAGGGAGGGAGGTGAAGACGTGGGCAATATTAAATTGTTAAAATTAATAAAAAAACATCCTTTATTTTGTCGAATTGAAATATTAGGGGAACATGCACATGGACATTGGCACAGCACAATAATAGATAAATAATAAATTGGTAAATTAAGCAAATAATTAACATGTGTTATGCACAATGGAGTACAAGTCATCTTTTTAGTTTGTAAGAAATAATTAATAGCAAAAAGTTCCAGAACATATGTTTACAATTTTAATTTTAGCGGGGTTACTGACTATATTTTTTACCAGTAGCTACCCGCTTTTGTTTTATAAAATAATGTGTAATGTATATATTTTGAGTACTACCATAGTTATTGGGGTAGCGTCAAGTAGGAACATGAGGATTCCCTAAAAAATAGAAATTGTAGGTAGTAGTTAGCAAAGAAATTAGTGATTATTAAATCAATAACTTAAAATGACACCTAGGGAAAAACTATAAGTAAATAAAATCTAAGCTTTTATGGGCAAAGAAGGCAAACATCACCCTATGGTAAGCTAGACTATTTCAAATACAGTCTAACTTAACCACATAAAAGTTGTCAAGATTATAGAGTTTAATTAAGCTCAACAAACAATTGAATCAGTTTAGCCCAATTATCCACTTGGTGGCCATGTTTATCTTTAAGGGGTGCAAATACTTTGCCATCGGAAGCCTCATGAGGTTTCAAGTGATTGTAGTACAGCTGATATAGCAATGCATGAGCGACGGCACCTTCAAAAGAACTAAAAGACTTATGGCGCTTGTAATGAGCCTTGTAAGAGCCAAATAAGCGTTCTAAACGGTTTTTATACGGTCTGTAAGTATGACTGTCACCACCGGGTGGAGGAGAGATTCCCAACACAGGTCGATGACGGATATTGGCTCCAAAGAAAACCGAAGCGAAATGGACTGCCACATCATAAATAGGCGCTTTATCTGTGACTAAAATGAATTCTCGGTTGTTGTAACGGTCAATGACCTCTTTAAGGATTGTCAAAGCAGCTAAAGCATCCCTATGAGGAGAAAGGTGCTGTGAGATAATAAAACCTCTCAAGCCATCACAGGCAGTAAAAAGGTAATGCCACTTACCTTTGACCTTTATGTAAGTCTCATCAATAACAACAAGGCCTGACAAAGGGAGGTTGATAGACTTAACAAGCGGAGCGAGTTTAGAGGCCAAGGAAACCACCCAGTTTTGTATAGTCTGATGAGAGAGTTGAACTTGCCATATATGCTGTAGTGCAGAGACAGTTTGCCTTAAAGAAAGACCGAGACCTACGTATAAATTAACAGTTTGTGCTATCAAGAATGGGCTAAAATGGCTTTTTGCGAGGTTAACAGGGGCAGCATTTGGAGAAGAAGAAGAGAGTTCATCAAAATCAACATCAAAAGCTCTGAAGCGATATCTTTTACGGTGGTTAAGCCACTTAGGGCAATTATCATTGCGACACTTAAACACAGTAAAATTCTTTCTAGTTTTATCCTGAATAAGTGCAGACCCGCAGAAAGGGCAGCGGTAAGTAGGGCGAGACTTTTTAGGAGCAGGTTTACCAGGAGCCCATTGATGTTTACACACTTTACACTGTAGTTTTTGAAAGCCGTCAGGGTCTTTACCAAAACTGTACAAATAATCAGGAGGGGCACCGCAAACAGGGCACTTATCAACATCAACACAAAGGGGTTTAATACGTCTAACATGAGAGATAGGCTTACCTTGAGCTTCAGCTTCGGCAAGGATTTTCTTGTAATCTTTTTTCTCAACAACTTTTTCAACAAGTGGCAAAGGATCCTCTAAAGGTGACAAAACTTTGTAGCCTGAAGGTTGGAGGTCAACAGGCGGCTGAATATCTACTTTAAAGTGTTTGAGAGCGAATAGAGAAATTTTAAGCAAAAAATTTAATAAATGAGTAAGAAGGAAAACGGGTAGTAGTTGTCGAAACATAAATTAGGATTCCCTCCTTTGGGTTGATGGTGTTTGTTTTTGCTACAACTACTACCTACGACACCAAGGGGAGGGAATCCTCCTTTTTCTCGAAAAAAATTTTTATTCCAATGTTTTGGAGACTATAGATACGCGAATTTAAGGCTTTAATTTGACGTTACATAGTTATTAATGGGAGGTAATCAAATGAATTTTGCGGATAAAATAGTAAAGATAAAAATTAAGGATATTTTTGTTGAAAAAAGAGGGGAAAACTATCTTTTTTTGAACAAACAAAATGGTGCTTGGATAATACTAAAAGATTCTGAAACTTTATATAATCTATTAAACAGTAAAGATGAAACAGATATAGAGGTTGCTTTAGATACAAGAGAGTACGAAAAACTTAAAGTGCTAATTGATAATAAAATTATCGGTGAACGCGATGATGTGATAATAGAGCAGCCGTATAAAAATAAATTTAATTTGCTCATACTTGATACTACAGACAAATGTAACTTGAATTGTAAATACTGTTCTGTAAATGCATCAACAAATGGGAATTTCATGAAATTAGATACAGCAATACGTGCTTTTGAAATATTTACTAGTTTAAGTAATTGTTCTGATAAGATAACAGTGGAATTTAGCGGGGGGGAACCTTTACTTAATTTTAAGCTTATTAAACAAAGTGTTCCAGAGTTTAATAAAATAGCTCAAAATAAAGGAATTCAGGTTTCTTATTCTATACAGAGCAATGGTATTCTCCTTGATGAAGAGATAATTGACTTTTTAAAAGAAAACAATTTTTCTATTGGGATTAGTTTAGATGGTTCGAGAGAGGTTAATGATAGTAACAGAATATTTCCAGATAACACTGGTAGCTTTGATAAAGTGATGAAAGCTATAAAAAAACTAAAAAATAAAGAGGTAAATTTTAGTATATTAGCTGTTATTTCAGATCCCTCACAATATTCTAACTTATTAAATTTCGCAGTAGAGAACGGGATAAAAAGTATAAGGGCCAATTATTTAACGCAAATTGGTAGAGCAAGAAAAATTTTTAAAGACACCACAAATATTTCGCAATTTCCAATAGAATATGCAAAAGCATATTTAGAAATGTGTAAAAAATTGATTAATGAGGGTGTAAAAATAAAAGAAGCTAATTTAACATATTTATTATGGAATTTACTATTATGGCAACCACATATGTGTTTTCGTATACCTTGTGGAGCTGGGAATAACCAGTTACATGTAACTGCTACTGGTGATATATATCCGTGCCAAGACTGGCGTTCAATTCACGACATAAAAATTGCCAATGTTCAAGATAGTGACATAGAAGAGAAAATAATGAATCACCCTAGGGTAAGAGAATTGCGGCAGAGAAATTTAGATATCATAAAAGAATGTCAAAATTGTAACTGGAAAAGGTTTTGTGGAACGTGTCCAAGAGAAATTTATACAGAAAAAAAACAATTGAGTGGTGATATTAGTCTTTGTAAGTTTTATGGTTATCTTTTTAATGAATTAATATGGATAATTTATCATAACAAAGACAACGTAATAAAATATCTATTAGAGAAATAAACTTCGTAATACTTTCTTATTTTTGCAAAACAATTGTTGGGAAGATTTGTTAATAGTTTCATAATAATATTTTCCAATCATATAACATCAAGTAAGTAAGTGGAACTCCTCGTAGGTCATATAATTTGTTTTATACTATTATGTTTATACTATTATGGGGTGACAGCTATGGAGTTTATTTATAGTAAAGAAATAGATGATATAATCTTGCGTCATAATTATAAAATTTTATCAGGTAAAGATGTAAGTAGTAATTACTTAATTTATGAAATTTTGGATTTTATTTACGATACGAAAAGTCCTAAAAGTTTCTACGAAGAACAAGAAATTAACCCTGTTGTTAGTAAATTAATAAATTTACCTTATTGGAATAACTTAGAAAAAGTACTAAATTATTACGAGTTGAATAATATTAGCTTAGCCTCTATTATTAATATCATAGTCAATAATTCAATTTTGAAAAATTCTTTTCAATTTATAGATGGACTTTCTTTTACTGACGGAAATAGTTACATCACAATAGCCAAAATATATGATATAAAAACAACGTTTTCAATCATACTTCATGAAATATTACATATTGAAACAAAGCCAATATTTAAATATATCGAAAATAAATCTGGTAATAAAATTCAGAATCCAGTCAAAGAAAACTATGTAAAACTATTGGAAAGAATCATTATGGAAGACCTCAATATAGGTGAAATTGAGGTAATGGACAAAAGTTTAGAAAAATTATATAAAGAATGGGTTTCGAATAGCAACAAGATAAAAATAGTAGAATTTATCGAAAGAGGAGTTTTCTATGGTAAGGAATATATTTAAAGAGGGAAAATTTAAAATTCTTCCATATCTTAATAAGTATAAATACGGTTATGCCTTTCTGATATTTGCAAGATTAATTTACACTGCAATTGTGATATATATTCCTACATACATTGGAATGTACATAGATTTAATAACAAAGGTTGAAAGCAGCGTGAATTTGACTATCAGAGAATTTTTATTGAAATTTACCTTATTGATAATTTTAGAATTTGTAAGCATGTACATAGCTTACTATCTAAACGTAAAAATTTCAAATTATATGCTAATAGATATTGAATCTGACGTTATGTATGAGGTCAAAAGGCTACCTTATGAAAAAATATCAAGCATTAACGGACAGTATCTGGCACAGAGGATTAATAATGATTCTGTTACTATATCAGACTGTGTTGTAGAGAAATTCCCTTATGCAGCAATAGAGATATTAAAAATAATAGCGCTGATTCCAATATTGTTTAGCATAAATACACTGCTGGGATTTTTATCTCTGCTAATTGTGTCAATGTATGTGCTGTTTTACAAACTTTCTCAAGCTCGTTATTATTCTTTGAATAAAGATATGTTGGAAAAACAAGCACAATTTTTTTCGAGGATAGGAAGACAATTGTTTAATATACTGGTAATAAAGATTAACTCATGGTATGAGGAAATTGACAGTGAATTTTTAAAAGCAAGCATGCCATTTGTAAAGTCTTCTATTAAATTTTTAAGGTATGACTTTTGGATATCCAACCTTTCAAATTTAATGACTCGCCTGTTTTTTGCTATTGTAATAATTGTACTGGGTATATCCTTGGGGAAATGTACAACTACCATTGGCAATTTAACTACTGCTATTATCTATGTACAAATTTTAATACCAGGAGTCGCAAGTATTATTGAAAGTGGAAAATCTTATCAGAAATATAAAGTTGCAAAAGACAGAATAAATGAACTTATCAGTATGGAAAAAGAGCACAATGGCAGTAAAATTATTGATGATATAAATGTAATAGAATGTAAGAATTTAACAGTTTCGATAGGTGAGAAGGAGATTTTTAATAATGTTTCTTGTCGTTTTGAAAGAGGTAATATTTATCTGATAGTGGGTGAAAATGGTATAGGTAAATCTACATTTGTGCACACACTACTTGGAATATATAAATCTAAAAATGGGAAAATTTTATATGACGGAATTCCTATAGAAGAGCTTAATATGTATTATGTAAGAAAAAAACTTATTTCTTTTACGGAGCAACATCCTTATCTTTTAGAAGATACCATATATAACAATCTGGTTTATGGCAAAAAAGACCTGAATAAAGAAGAATTTATGAATAAAATACGTAAGATTCATTTATTGGATTTTATTGAATCTTTTGACAAAAAATATGATACAGAAATCAATGAAAAATCGTCTAATATATCAGGAGGCGAAAGACAGAGGATAGCAATTTCAAGGTCTTTACTAAAAGAAGCAGATGTAGTTATATTTGATGAGCCGACGAATGCGTTAGATAGTGAAGGTATAGCGATATTTATGAGGATATTGACAGAGATTAAGAGAAATAAGATTGTTATTGTGATTTCCCATGACCCTAGTTTGTCTAAAATAGCGGATAAAATAATTAAGTTTCCTATTAATCAAGGAACTTTTTAGAAGGTTAATAATTTTACTTTTGATTAATTTTTAAATTTATGAAAGGCAGAGGAGAAAGATAAGCGGGCATGTAATTGTCACTAACGGCGTATAATTGACCCAGAAATAACAAGAAGGGGAGGTTATTCTCCTCGTTTTTTTATAATTACCAATTGTAAAATATTAGGCGAAAAATGCATTTTCGTTCCCTTAAATGACATTTTCGTTCCAAATTTCACAAATTTTGCTCTAAATATTGTATAATATTAAAAATGGTTCAATCTTTTTGGGGGTATAAAAAATGAATTTTTTATGCCTACAGGGGGAACTAATTTCTTCATATGAGCGATGTAGGGAAATTGGTATTGACCCTTCAATAACTCTGCCATTGGTGATATTAAATCCAGAAGATTTGCAAAAGAAAATACATACAAATAAAGAGCTCATAGAAGCTTTTCATATGAGTGTAGAAGAGGATTGGGCAAAAGGTGAGTATCTATTTTTGCTTAGCGATATTGAAGGATATTTGTTGGATGTAAAATGCAGTACAAAAGAAAAAAAGTGTATAAAAGATTCAGGCTTTGAACCGGGAATATCCCTTAGAGAGGAAAGCTGTGGGACAAATGCGATTTCAATGGCAATGCGATTAAAGAGAGTAGTGTATGTAAGACCTCAGGAGCACTACTGTGACATATTCAAAAAATGGCACTGCATTGCTTCACCTATAATAGTAGAGAATGGGGAAATAGTAGGCTATGTGGATATATCAACTATTGATAAAAAGATTGCGGATGAAGTATCAATGGTAATAAAACTGCTGGCTGAGAAAATAGCAGTTGAATATGAAAAGATATTGAAAGAAAAAGAGATAAATGATATAAAAATAAAATTAAATGATAGCCAGATAAAAATACTGGCATTAGAGGCAAAGGGGTACAGAGAATTAGACATAGCAGAAGCTCTGGGAATAGAGGTTGTGACTGTGAAGTATCACAAAAGAAAGATAGTAGAAAAACTTGGGGTAAAAAATATCAAAGAAGCAGTAATAAAGGCAATTAAGTTGGGATTGGTAAATATTGATTAAAGTTTGAGACTATACTTTAGTATAGTTTTTTTGCTTATTTATGTAAACATTAACTGGAAATGTAATAAAAACTATACTAAAATATAGTAGACATATAAAAGTTTGTATATTATAATACACTTGAATAAAACTAAGCAAAAGTTTGTCTTATGGTTAATGAGAAATTTATGTAAATTCTGCAGACATAAGTACTGCTAGAATACTAATTTCTGCTTTATATAATGGTAAACAATTTGTAGCTAAAATATGGCCTCTCGATAAGTATTAAATATTTTTAAACATTTATATATCGGAGGTGTAATGAATAATGAAGAAGAAGTACACCCCTCCAAAACTTACAACAAAAAACGAAGGAAACTCGAATTACAATGGAACAGATAAACTTCATTGTGGATGTAAATGTTAAATTTAAGGAGGAGGTTTATTTATGAAAATACTTTTCATGAAAATATTTAAACTAAGAAGAAGAAAAAGTACTGAGCAAATACATCCTCAAATGCCTCTTCTTCCATCGTTAGCTGAAAAAGTAAGGATAGAGATTAACTAATAAGTTTTACTTTAATTCGCTTACTTATCGAGAGGCCTCTAGCAGGATTACTAAGGAAGGAGTTAAGAGTAAAAATGGATAGAGAAGAAATTAAGCATATATGGAATAATTTAACGTTAAATAAATATCTATTGTTACGTATAAATGAGCATTATATTATAAGAGCTTTTGAGCCTAAAAGTAGGTATAAAATACTAAATTACACTGGACGAGAAATCTTAGATAAACTTGAGAAAAAAATCAACTTTGATCAATTTATAAATTATATGTTAGAAAATTACGAAGTAAAAGAAAAAAGGTTATTATATGATATTATGAATTTTTTAAATATACTTAGAGATGAGAAAATAATTATTTTTCCTGATGATATAAAGAATGATGTTGGAGAAAGTGGAAAAAGGACAAATGGTAACATAAAAAACAAAAATGATTTAACAAATTTAGTATATGACTACTACTTTGCTAGGAACCAACCATATAAAGTGTTTTTAGAACTTACATATAATTGTAATTTGAAATGCAAACATTGTTATTTAGGGAATGCCCGTTTTAAACTACTACAATATACCCCATTAGAGCGTATAAAGGAATTATTGACTGAATTAAAAAATAGTGGTGTCATAGAAGTTTTTATTACTGGAGGAGAACCCTTTTTGCATCCCAATTTCTTCGAAATCTTGGAATATGCTGTAGATATGAATTTTTTTGTAACAATATTAACAAATGGAACATGCATAAATGATGAAAATATCCAAAGACTCCTAAAATTAAAAGTAAATGACATAAAAATTTCAATATATGGTTTTGGTAAGACTCATGATAAATTTGTGGGTGTAGAAAATTCTTTTAATCGTTCGATGACAGCATTAGGATTATTAAGAGAAAATAACCTTGGAAAAGCTGTTACGGTTTTAAATACAGAAAACGTAAATGAAATATATCTTTTAAAAGACTTTTTGGAACAATTAAATATAGAACATGAAGTAAGTCCACTTATTTTTCCTACTTTATATGGCGATCCATCACCTACCAATTATAGATTAAATGAGCAACAATTAAAACAAGTAATTAAAAATCTGAATATAAAAATAGGGGGGAATATATGCACAGCTGGTGTATCAAGATTTAGAATAACCCCTGATGGAGATGTAAATCCGTGTGAGATGTTAAGGCATATATCTTTTGGAAATATAAATAAAGTAAAATTCCAGGATATTTTGATATCCGAGAAAAGGGAAAGATGGATAAAAGTGGTAAAAAATAAAATAATTAATGAAAAATGCGGAGAATGTAATTTAAAACGATTTTGCATTAATTGTATGGGATTATCATATTTAGAAACAGGGAAATTAGATAGTGTTTCTCAATTTGCATGTTTGCTGGCAAGAGTACAGAATGAAATATGGGGTAAAAACAAAAAAAGGAGGACGAAGGCGTATGATGAAAATTTATCGTAATAATCTGGTGTTTGAATTTGAAAATGAAATATTTAATGTGCCTCTTTCTGAACCATGGAATATATACAAAGGCGATACTCAAATTGCTCCAGATTATGAAAAACTTATATCAAAAAAAAGAGGTAAGATAAATTATATCACTCTTTATATAACTGATAAATGTAATTTGGCGTGCACTTATTGTTTTAATAAAACGAATAATGAAAAGGTAACATACACTTTTTTTCCTGAAAGAAATATAGAAAAAATTATAGAGTTTTTAAAACGGACAGATATTCATTTTGTTACTATAAGGTTTTTTGGTGGAGAACCTTTATTAGAAATAGAGTATATTGAAAAAATACTTAAGTATATTGAAATGAAAATTAAAAATAAAGAACTTGCTATTAATGTACAGTATAATGTATTTACAAATGGTACAATCTTAAACGACAAAATATTAGAAATATTAAGAAGATATAATATTTTTATATTTATAAGTATTGATGGATGTAAGGAAATGCATGATATAAATAGAAAATATCCTAACGGTTCTGGTTCATTCGATCTGGTTCTTAGAAATGCACAAATTTTAAATAAGCAGTTTCCTTATAAGCTTATAGTGAGATGTATATTTGATCCATCGCAGAATCAAATTTCTTTGGTTGACGTAGCAGATAAATTATTTAATTACGGTTTTTTTGTTGTATCTATAGAATCTCCGTGGGTGGATAAAAACTTCCATATGGCTTTGAATAAAAATAATCTACTGAATATAAAAGGCCATATCAAAAATTTTACATTTGAATATATTAAACGTATCAAAAATAAAAATTATAGTTTAATTGGCATACATCCTTTTTCGAGATATATACAGTTTTTAGTAAATAAATGCAATTTCTTGGACATTTACTCTTGTGGAGCTGGTGCAGAAATGATTGCAATTTCAACGAAAGGTGATATTTACCCTTGTCATGCATTTGTTGGCAAAGAAAAATTTAAGTTAGGTAATATAACTGAAGGTATAACTAATTTAAGTTTGCATAATGGATTCAAAAAATTTTCTGCAGAGTATATACCCAAGTGTAAGGAATGCCCAATTAGATATTTCTGTACTATAAGATGTCCAGCTGATTTTTATTTTTTCAACGGCGATATCTATGCTCCTAACGAATATAGATGTGAAATAGCCAAAGAAATAATAAAGTCAAGTTTTTATATATATTATATTCTTAAAACTGAGATGCCTTATCAACTTAAAGTGTTAAAACGTTTTTTAAATCGTTTTAAATCCATTTCACAGGTTTAATCAGTAGGCATTTTGAAGGAGGTAGTTTGTTTTGCTTTATCTTAGGAAACTAAAGAAAGAAGATAAAGAAGATATAGAATTTTATATAAACTGCATAAAAGATGATAGATATATTACTTTTATAAATCCGCGGAATAGAATTTTATCTAATTATAAAAATGAACATGTATACATTATCGAGGTAGGAAATGAAAAATATGGGATTGTGGAATTTCATGACTGGGATAAAATCAATAATAATGTTAGTGTGAATATTTTTATGCTTAAACCAGCTAGTTTTGTCGGTGGCAAAGCACTATTAGAATCTGCTTATTTGGCGATAGAGATTTTTAAATTCCACAAAATATTAATAAAAGTTTTAGATACTAATAAAAAAATGTTACAAATTTTGAAAAAACTAAATATAAAGAGAGAAGGGATCATAAAAAACGGGATTTTGTTGGGTGGTAGAAAGTTTTGCAATGTGCACATTTTTGGCTTACTTGAAAATGAATATTATGAAATAAAGGAAAAGCTGGTATGAGTGTATTGTTTATAATTATACTATTTCATATTTTATTACTAATAACTAACAAATTTAAAAGATTTAGTTATTTAACAGGTGCGATTTTAATTATTAAATGGTTTTATACTTATTTTTCTATTTCTTATTTTTCTTTTAAATTTTTACTTATTTTCGTTTTTGCATATATAGGGGGAGCGTATTTTACATATATTAATGCCTATTTTCTAAAATTGTACACTATGTCTCCAAGTGAAGCCTTAAAAAAATTTTATTTAACTGTAGAAGAGGTTATATTTATAACTGCAGAAGAAATTATATGGAGAGGAATAATTCAATCCTATTTCCTTTTAAATGGAAGTTCTAATCTGATTATTTTTGCTATTAAATTAATAATTGTATCTGTTTTGTTTGTAATTGTCCATGATCTTAAAAATCCAAAGCAAAAAATCGAACTTACGATATTCAGCATATTATTATCGATTTTAGCTTTAACTTTTGGTAATATACTCCCGAGTATAGGACTCCATTTAGGACGAAATAGTTATATTAAATATTTACTTATGAAAACTAAAAAAATTTAATTGATTATTTATCTTTAATTTCCCTAGATTTTACAAAAAAAGAAGGGGTGATAAATCGTGAGTTTTGTACAGGTTAAGAACGAGCAATATGAATGGAAGAATACTATATCACAATGTAAAGAGCATATAATAAATCTTTCGTATTTACATCCAAAAGAAAAATGTTATATTTATTACGAAGGAGAAAAAATCTATGCTTTAATGAAATATGTTGAGATAGATTATAACGGAGTTATAGTGTTTTGGTGTCCAAATACGTTAACTACCAGTTTACGCGATGACCTTGCTAAATTCATTTTAAACAAATTAATTAAAAAACATACATATTTTAAGATTTCAGTTCAGTTATTAGCAAACCAAACTAAATACATAACTCTTTTTAAATCACTGGGATTTACCGAGGAACTATACCTTAGAGAACATATTAAAATTCAAAACAAATATCTAGATGTGCTAATTCTTTCAATAGATAATGAGAGGGAGGGATAATAGATTTGCTTACTGTCAAAAATTTGTACAAAAAATACAATAAAAGCAAGATTATAGCTTTAAACAATGTATCTATGGATATAAATAAAGGGGAAATAGTAGGACTTCTTGGTCCGAATGGAGCGG
>Ga0224486_100429_pt1 | contig 12973 bp, 10 predicted proteins | sample TexhydDE_CT_test_FD_172013 | JGI IMG/M metagenome (GOLD analysis project Ga0224486, IMG submission 172013) | Fracking water microbial communities from deep shales in Oklahoma, United States - hydraulically fractured wells DE_CT_test ...
AGATCCTGGGCGGCTACGGCTACTGCAAGGAGTACCCCGTGGAGCGGTACATGCGCGACGCCAAGATCACCCAGATTTACGAAGGCACCAACCAGATCCAGCGGCTGGTCATTGCCAAGAACCTGCTCCGGGGTTGAGGGCCAGGAATATATAAGGAGGTATATGGATTATGGCCAAAGGTAAACGCATGACCATTCAGGAAGCGGTCCAGTTGATTAACGACGGTGACATGATCACCTTTTCCGGCTTCACCATCTGGCGGCGCCCCATGGCCATCGTCTACGAAATGGTGCGCCAGCGCAAGAAGAACCTGCACCTGATCGAGGTGAACTCGGGGACCCACGGGGAAATCCTCATCGGGGCGGGCTGCGTCAAAGTCCTGGAGACCTGCTGGATCGGCCACGAGCTTTACGGGAAGGTGGGGGCCAACGCCGCCCGCAAGCTGAAATCCGGGGAACTGATCGTGGAAGATTACAGCCACGTGCACATGATCATGCGCTTTGCCGCCGGGGCCATGGGCGTTCCCTACCTGCCCACCCGCGCTTCCCTGGGCACGGACATTCTCAACCCCGAGTACGATGCCCTGGGCAAGCACGGCCTGCGGGACGGCTCCAATCCCCGCATCCCCAGGCGCAAGTTTGAATTCCTCACCGACTCCTTCTATGGCGAGCAGGGCGACATCATTCACGTGCCCGCGGCCCGGCCCAACGTATGCATTGCCCACGTGCAGCAGGTGGGCGAGGAGGGCACCGTGCGGGTCTACGGGCAGCGCTATTCCGACGCGGAGGCCATAAAGGCCGCCGACAAGGTGATTGTGGTGGCCGAGGAAATCGTGCCGGAAGAAGTCATCCGCCAGGATCCCACGGCCAACCTGATCCCGCACTACCTGGTGGACGCCATTGTGGAACAGCCCTGGGGCGCCCATCCCACCGGCTGCTTCGGGTATTACGAAGTGGACGGCATGTTCATCCGGGACTTCTACAACAAGACCAGGACCCAGGAAGGCTTTGACGCCTGGGCGGAGGAGTGGATCCTCAAGGTAAACAGCTTTGACGAATACCTGTACAAGATCGGCTTCCGGCGCCTGGATCTGCTGCGGGCCAACTCCTCCTACAAGTACAGCACGCGGGTGAAGAGGGGTGCGTAAACATGCGCAATAACCACAGTCCGGCAAAGCCCGGGGAATATAAACTGATCGAACTCCTGGCCGTGGCCGGGGCCCGGGAAATTAGAGACGGCGAGGTGGTCTTTGCCGGCACCGGGCTGCCCATGCTGGCGGTAACCCTGGCCCAGAAGACCACCGCCCCGCGGGCTTCCATCATCTACGAAGCCGGCTCCATGGACGGCCGGCCGGTCCACCTGCCCTCTTCCGTGGGGGACGCCCGCTGCGAGTACAGGGCTTCGGTTTCCTCCGGCCTGCTGGACGTTTTCAGCCAGCTGCAGCGGGGTGTGGTGGACCTGGCCTTCCTGGGCGGGGCGGAGATCGACAGGTACGGCAACGTGAACACCACTTCCATCGGCGGCGACTACTTCCATCCGGCGGTACGCCTTACCGGCTCGGGCGGCAACCCGGATATCAACTCCCTGGCCCGGCGCACCGTCTTCATCATGGTCCAGGAGAAGCGCCGCTTTAAAGAACAGGTGGATTACGTCACCTCGCCGGGCTGGCGGGTCAAGAAGTGGCCCGGCGGGGAGTGGGTCACCCGCCAGGAAGCTTTCGGCTCGGTATTCCGGGGCGGGCCGGTGGCGGTGATCACCAGCATGGCCGTCTTCCGCTTTGACGAGGAGACGGGGGAGATGTACCTGGACACCGTCCACCCGGGCGTAACTATAGAAGACGTGAAAAACAACGTGGGTTTCGACCTGGATGTCAGCCGCTGCCGGGGTGAAACTCCCCCGCCCACCTATCACGAGCTCTACCTGCTGCGCAACGTCATCGACCCGGAAGGACTCTTCCTGGGTAACTGATGGGCCGGGTGAGGGAGAACCGGCCCGTAAGCAAAGCTGGTTGACAGTGGGTTTACCCGGCGGCCCGGGAAAAAGCAGCCCGGGCCTCTTTTTTTTGCCGGCAGGTGCCGGCTTTATTTTTCTTTTCCGGGCGGAGGATTTTGAACAGGGTGTGTAGAAAAAAGTATGCATATGTAAACTCAAGTAGAAAACCCGGCGGTGAGGTGAGAAGGGTTTTGGATGAGAGGATTGTTCCGGCGGAAACAGCGGTCCCGGATCTGGGTGCCGTCCTGGATTCCCTGGCCAGCAACGTGGTGGTTGTGGACAGGGCGGGCAGGATCATTTACTGCAGCTCCCAGTTTGCCCGCTACCTGGAGGTGCCCAGGGAGGAACTGTACGGCCGCCACATAGAGGAGTTTTTCCCCGGCACTCCGCTCCTGGAAGTGCTGAAAGACGGGCGGCCGCAGCTGGGGCGCCGCCTGCAGTTGAAGGACGGGGTCTACCTGGTCAACCGCACCCCCCTCCGGCGCAACGGGGAGATAGTGGGGGCCATCTCGGAATTTCAGAACATCAACGAAATCCAGAATATCATCGACGAGCTTTCCAGCGACAACGCCCGCATCCGGGAGCTGATGAACCTGCTGGAGCAAATCCTGGACCTCTCCAGCGACGGCATTGTGGCCATCGACCGGAGCTACCGGATTACCATGGCCAACCGGAACTTTGCCCGCTTCTTCAACAAGACCCCCGAGGAAATCATCGGCAGGAATGTCTACGAAGTTTACGGGAAGAGCACGCCCATCTTCCCCCGGGCCATGGAGACGGGGGAAGCGGAATACGGCTACCTGGCCAACCTCAACGGCCATGAGGTCATCGCCAACCGGGTACCCCTGGTCCGGGACGGGGAAATTGTGGGCGCCCTGGGCGTGGTTACCTTCCGGGATGTGGAAGAGCTGTATTCCCTGATCAAGAAGATCCGCTACCTGAAGAGCGAGCTGGACTACTACAAGGGCGAGCTGGAGCGTTTTCACCGCAGCAAGTTCAGCTTCGACCAGATTATCGGCCGCAACAGGCAGTTTGTGGCCGTCAAGGAAACCGCCCGCCGGGTGGCCATGACCACCTCCACCGTCCTCATCCTGGGTGAGAGCGGCACCGGCAAGGAGCTTTTCGCCCACGCCCTGCACACGGAGGGCCTGCGCAGCAAGGGCCCCTTTATCAAGGTCAACTGCGCGGCGGTGCCCGAAAACCTCCTGGAGTCGGAGCTGTTCGGCTACGTGGAGGGGGCCTTCACCGGCGCCCGCAAGGGCGGGCAGCCGGGCAAGTTCGAGCTGGCCCACGGCGGGACCATCTTCCTGGACGAGATCGGCGACATGCCCCTGACCATGCAGGCCAAGCTCCTGCGGGTGCTGCAGGAAAAGGAAATCGAGCGCCTGGGGGACACCAGGCCCCGCCACGTCGACGTGCGGGTGATCGCGGCCACCAACCAGGACCTGGAGGACCTGATCAGGAAGGGCCGCTTCCGGGAAGACCTCTACTACCGCATCAACGTGGTCACCCTGACCATCCCCCCGCTGCGGGAGCGCATGGACGACCTGGAGCTGCTGGTGGAGCACTTCATCAAGCACTTCAACCGCCAGTTCGGCCAGCGGGTGACCGGGGTTTCTTCGGAGGTAATGGATATTTTGATGAGCCACCACTGGCCGGGCAACGTGCGGGAGCTGGAAAATGTCCTGGAGCGGGCCTACAACGTCCTGGACGGCACCGTGATCCAGAAAAAGCACCTGCCCCTCTACCTGCAGAAGAACTCCCTGGCCGGGGGACAGCGGGCCGCCCAGAGCGGCCTGCCCAGGCTGGTGGAGGAGGCGGAGAAGGAAGCCATTCTGGAGGCCCTGGCCGCCACCAGGGGCAACAAGCGCCAGGCCGCCCAGCTGCTGGGCATATCCCGGGCCGGGCTGTACAAGAAGCTGAAGCGCTACCGCATAGAAGTTTAATAAGTAAGTACGTAAAAAACAAGAAGACTGTTGACAAACGCTTTATGTGCCCTGGTTTTAAAGAGGAGCGACCTGGAGTGAGCGCTGCCGGGCCAGGCCACGGCGACGGGATGAGGCGGGGCCGCGGACCGGATGTCCGCGGAGGCCACCTGAACACAGGAAGTGTGAATGTGGCCGGTACCCGCCGAAGACCGGAGCCGGGGCCTTTTGGCCCGGCCAGCGATACGACCCGGGAGCGACGACTAAAACCAGGGCACATCCTGGTAGCACTTTGCCTACAAGCTGAAGCGGGCTGCCGGCCCGCTTAATGCTTTACCCGGTCCGGCCCCACGCTGAAAAATTTTTTCAGGGCCGGGTAGACATCCTTTTTATCTTTAATGGTCACGCAGACAAACCTGGGGCTGGTGATTTTCTTATAAGCCGAGCGCAGAGTGCTGGTGTAGTAATAGGGCCCCTCGATTTCCCCGTAACCCACCAGGTTGCACACCTTCAGGAGCTCGTTGACCAGCCGGACGCAGTTTTCGTTGTCCGAGGCCAGGTTATCGCCGTCGGAAAAGTGGAAGGCGTAAATGTTGTAGTCCCGGGGCGGGAAGCGGTTTTCAATGATCTCCAGGGCCAGTTTGTAGACGGAGGAGCAGCGGGTGCCCCCGCTGGCCCCCCTGGTGAAGAACTCCTCCTCGGTGGTTTCCCTGGCCTCCACGTGGTGGGCCAGAAAGACGATCTGCACGTTCTGGTATTTGGTGCGCAGGAACCGCACCATCCAGAAGAAGAAGCTGCGGGCGATGTACTTCTCAAAGGGCCCCATGCTCCCGGAGGTGTCCATCATGGCCAGGACCACGGCGCTGGACTCGTACTTAAAGGTATCATCCCAGGTTTTAAAGCGCAGGTCTTCCCTGGTGATGGAGGCCAGGCCTTTTTTGCCCTGCAGGGCGTTGCGCTTGATGGCCTCGTAGATGGTCCGCTTGCGGTCGATGTTGCTGGAAATGCCCATCTTGCGCACGTCCTTGAATTCCACCGCGTCCGAGGCCAGCTCGGGTTTCTTCTTCTGCTCCAGGTGGGGCAGGCCCAGGTCTTCGAAGATCAGCTCGGCCAGCTCGTCAATGGTGATATCGGCTTCGTAATAATCCACCCCGGGCTCCTCACCGGCCCCGCCCTTGCCCTTGCCCGCCCCGGGGGAATCGCTGCCCAGCACATCTCCCGCCTTGCTCTTGCCGCTGCCCTGGCCGGCATGCTTCATTTTCCCCATGTCGTAGCGGAAGTGGTACTCCTCGATGGAGCGGATGGGGACCCGGATTACTTTCTTCCCGTCGGACATGATAATGCTTTCCTCGCTGACCACATCGGCCAGGTTCTTCTTGATGGCCTCCCGGACTTTCTCCTGGTGGCGCTGCCGGTCGATTTCCCCCTTGCGGTGCAGCGACCAGTCTTCCCTGGAAATGATGTATTTCCCGGACATCAGCCTCCCCCCTAGCGGTTTAACAGGCTGCCCACGTATTTCAGCAGTTCGTTGGCGCACACGGCGCAGTAGCCGTATTCGGAAATGAGCTTGTTGCTCACCTCGTTGATGCGCTTGAGCTGCTCGGCGTCGGGTGTCCTGGTGGAAGTGGTGATCTTGACCACGTCCTTCAGGTCGGCGAAGAGCTTCTTCTCCACCGCCTCCCGCAGCCGTTCGTGGCAGGTGTAGTCGAATTTCTTGCCCCGGCGGGCGTAGCTGGACAGGCGGATGAGGATTTCCTCCCGGAAACTTTTCTTGGCGTTCTCGGAGACGCCGATCTGCTCCTCGATGGAGCGCATCAATTTTTCATCGGGGTCCAGCTCTTCGTCGGTGATGGGGTCTTTGAGCCTGGTCCCGTTGCAGTAAGCCTCCACGTTGTCCAGGTAGTTGTCGAACAGGATGCGGGCCGACTCCTCGTAGGAATAGACAAAGGCCTTCTGCACTTCCTTCTTGGCTATCTCGTCGTACTCCTTGCGGGCAATGGAGATGAAGTTCAACAGCCGCTCCCTTTCCTCCCTGGTGATGGACGGGTGCTGGTCCAGCCCGTCTTTCAGCGCCCGCAGCACATCCAGGGCGTTGATGCATTTGGTGGAAGTGCGGATGAGGGCGGAGGAAAGGCGGTTGATCACGTAGCGGGGGTCCACACCGCTCATGCCTTCCTCGGGCGCCTCGTTCTGCAGTTCGGCCACGTCCTTCTGCTTGAAGCCCTCCACGTCCTCGCCGTCGTAGAGCTTCATCTTTTTCACGATATCCATGCCCTGCTTCTTGCTTTCCTTCAGCCGGGAGAGTACGGAGAAGATGGCCGCCACCCGCAGGGCGTGGGGGGCAATGTGGATGTCCTTCAGGTCGCTCTGGCGGATGAGCTTTTCGTAAATTTTAATCTCGTCGCTCACCCGCAGGTTGTAGGGGATCTTCATGACGATGATGCGGGAGTGCAGGGCTTCGTTCTTCTTGTTGCTGATGAAGGCCTTGTACTCGTTTTCGTTGGTATGGGCCACAATCATCTCGTCGGCGTAGATCAGGGCGAAGCGGCCGGCCTTGAAGTTCCCCTCCTGGGAGAGGCTCAGCAGGTTCCAGAGGAATTTTTCGTCGCACTTCAACATTTCCTGGAATTCCATGATCCCCCGGTTGGCAATGTTCAGCTCGCCGTCAAACCGGTAGGCCCGGGGGTCCGACTCCGAGCCGTACTCGGCGATGGTGGAGAAGTCCACGCTGCCGGTGAGGTCGGCGATGTCCTGGGACTTGGGGTCGGAGGGGGTGAAGGTGCCGATGCCCACCCGGTTTTCCTCGGACAGGAAAATCCTCTCCACCCGCACGTTTTCAATTTTGCCGTCGTATTCCGTCTCCAGCATCATGCGGCAGTAGGGGCACAGTTCCCCCTCCACGTAGACGCCGTACTCCTTCTCGAACTCCGGCCGCAGCTCCCGGGGGATGAGGTGCAGGGGCTCCTCGTGCATGGGGCACCCCTTGATGCCGTAGAGGGCCCCCCGGTCGGTGCGGCTGTACTTCTCCAGGCCCCTTTTCAGCATGGCCACCAGGGTGGACTTGCCGCCGCTCACCGGCCCCATGAGCAGCAGGATGCGCTTGCGCACGTCCAGCCGCCGGGCAGCCGGGTGGAAGTATTCCTCCACCAGCTTCTCCAGGGTTTTATCCAGGCCGAAAAGTTCGCTGGCGAAGAATTTATAGCGCTTAACGCCATCTATCTCCTCCACCCCGGCATCCCTGATCATGTTGTAGATCCTGGCGTGGGCGAGCTGGCAGACCCAGGGGCGCTCCTTGACTATCTGCAGGTACTCCTGGAAGGTGCCTTCCCAGGCCAGTTCCTTTTCCAGGGAACGGTGCTCTTCCAGCCTCTTCAGGAAGTCCATAATCTCACTCCTTTGCCGTGGAATGAAATTCCACCAGCCGGATTCAGGCAGAGCATCTAATTTTTTGTACAACTCGCGGTGTTTAGTATTACATTATATGCGCCCCGTGCTGGTAGAAGAATCCGCCAGCCGACATTATCTGCACCCCGGGCGGGAAGAAGGACCGCCGGGGGATGGGCGCCGCAGCGTTTTTCTCCCTGTCAGCGGGGTCCTGAATTGTAGATCGTAAAATAGAATTGACCCCCGATCGTCAAATAAAACTGACCCACCTCATGATAAAATCTCCCTCGAGAGGGGGAGGCAAAAGAGGTGGTAAGCATGTACAAATGGCAACGCATCAAAGCACTGCATACCCAGGGGGTCAGCATCAGGAAAATAAAATCTAACAACCATAAGTAATAGCAGTGGTAGGAGGACGGTTTCTACGGTGCGTTGCAGCGTTGTCATCATGGCTGGCGGGTCGGGTGAACGCTTCTGGCCCTACAGCAGGAAAGATAAACCAAAGCAGTTCCTGCCGGTGGCCGGCGAGGGGACCCTTTTGCAGCAGGCAGTTCGCCGCGCGAGGTTACTCGTACCCTGTTCAAATATCTACATTGTAACCGGCCGCCAGTACCATGATCTTGTGTGCGAGCAGGTGCCTGAATTTCCCGGATGGAAAAAGGTCGCGCTTTAAGAGTGCGGAAGTTTACCGAAAAGCCGGATCTGGAGACGGCCATGGCGTTTCTCGCCTCCGGGGAATACCTGTGGAACAGCGGGATGTTTTCTGGAAGATGCGGGCCGTCCTGGAGGCCGTGGAGCGCTACCTGCCCGAGCTGGCCCGCGGCCTGCGTCCCGTGGCGGAGGCCGTGGGGACGGCGGACTTTGACGCCGTTCTGGCCGAGTATTTCCCCCGCCTGCCGAAGATATCCATTGACTGCGGCGTCATGGAAAAGGCGGACAACGTCTGGGCCGTGCCCGGGGATTTCGGGTGGGACGACCTGGGCGCCTGGACGGCCCTGGAACGAGTGACCGGGAAGGATTCATGTGGTAATCTGGTACAAGGACAGGCTGTGCTGGTAGATACCAGGGAGACCATTATCCGCAGTGACAGCGATAATAAGCTGGTGGTGACTTTTGGACTGAAAGATACCCTGGTAGTGGACACGCCCGACGTGCTGCTGGTGGCTGATAAGAAGCGAGCCCAGGACTTGAAAGCCGTTTTAAATGAACTCCGGCGGCAGGGGTTGGATAGATTCCTGCAGCGCCTTACAACTCCGGGGCCTTGATAAAGTGCAGCCCGGGCTTTATTCCATTTTTGTAACCCGTATTTCCCTGCGAGGAAGAGCGCAAGGGGGAAGTGGTAAAGTATGTTATCGAATCTTTTCGTCGAGAAGGCTGTGAGGTAATTGGTGTAGACGGCGCGCGCGTACAGTTTCCTTCCGGCTGGGGCCTGGTCCGGGCTTCCAACACCCAGCCGGTGCTGGTGGCCAGGCTGGTGGCCAGGTGCGAGTCAAGGAGCCTGGTAATTGAAAGAGATTGCGGGAACGTTGCAGGAACATCTGGCCCGCGCGAGAGTGGGGGATTTCCAGTGGGTTTTCCCGGTAGAGGAATAAGCTGGCGTCAGCCAAGGGGGTGGTATTTTCTGAGACGGTTTTCCTGCACAACGACACACCGCCGGTTTGCGGCGTAGGAAGCGCTCAAGCGCCTCGGAGGCCAGCTTGCATAGGAACTTCGTCAAGGACGGCGTCCGTGCATGGGCCGTGGCCTAAACCGGCGGTAGAAAGGATGGAGAGGGGGGGCTTGCATGTCCCAGCGGCGGGAGTTGAGGGATCCTATCCATGGCTTTATTTACCGCTCATCATTGGCGCAGGAAATCATGGACACTACTGTGTTTCAGAGATTACGCCGGATCAAGCAGCTTGCTCTGGCTTCCCTGGTATATCCCGGAGCAGTTCATACCCGTTTTGAGCATTCTCTGGGGGTGATGCACTTAGCCGGTGAAATAGCACAGCGCTTTTTGAGCGATCAAGAAGAAATCCGCTTGGTAAGGCTGGCCGGCCTTTTGCATGACCTGGGCCATGGTCCCTTTTCCCATGTTTCCGAAGATCTCCTGGATAAGTTTTGTGATCGGGAGAAAATACAAGTACCAGAGGAAACCCAACCGCACGAGCTGGTTACGTGGGGGATTATCATGTGCAACGCGGAGTTAGGGAAAAAGCTTAGCGATAGAGATCGAGAGGCAATTATAAGTCTCCTCAGCGGGACGCGCGGGGATAGACTTCTTAAAGATATAGTTTCTGGGCCACTGGATGCCGACAAGCAGGACTATCTTTTACGCGACAGCTACTACTGCGGGGTAAGGTACGGGGTTTATGATCTCGACCGCTTGTTGGAGACCCTGGAGGTTATAGACGACGGCAACGAACGTGTCTTGGCTATTAGTGAGGACGGAGTTCATGCTTTGGAACAGTTTGTTCTTGCTAAATATTACATGAATACCCAGGTCTACAGACACAGGGTTCGCTTGATAACCGATGCCATGCTTGTCCGGGCTATTGAACTGGGCATTGTGGAAGATAAATTGGATTATCTTGTACGATTGTATAAATTTGACGGCACAGAAGATTTTCTTGCAGAGTGGCTGGAGTGGGACGACCAGCGCCTGGCTGTGACCGTTTGCTCCAGGGAAACTCCAGACGGCTACTGCAAAATGTTGTTTAAAAATTTGCTGGCACGAAGGCTCCATAAGCGAATTTTTTCTCAAAACATCAGGGATTTTACCGATCCCATGGTGAAGCTCCGACTCTCTGAAAAATTTTCGGAGGTGGCAGAAGCCATTGAGAGCACGGTTGGCGAGCAGATAGGCCTCGACCCGAAGCTTGTGATTGCCAATAAATACACTATACGATCTGTCAGAGAGCAATCGCAGAACTCCGTAGGGCCCATCATGGTTGTCAAGCCGGGCATGAAAATGACCTTTGAGGAAGAATCTACCCTATTTCGTTCGATAAACGAAGCGGAAAAGGATGAATTTATAGAGGTGTATGCTCCTGTGGAATTCAGGGATGAAAAAGATAAAAGGATTAAGCTGCGGGAGTATGCGGAAGTGATTTCCGCAATTATCTGCGATATACTTGAAAAAAAGTATGAGGAGGTGTAGTCCCGATGACAGCTCTTGAGAATTTTCTTTTAATGCTGGAAGCCGCCGGGGGGAAAATGGCCGGGAAAACATTAATTCAAAAGAGGGCTTATTTTCTTAATGAGTTTTTAAAGCTGGGCCTTCGTTTTAAGCCCCATTACTATGGACCGTATTCTCCAGATCTTGATGATGCCATCGGCAGAGCCAAGGTTCTCGGCTTTGTTCAGGAGAGTGCTGTTGACTTTGGCCCTAACATAAGTACGGGGTTTGAGGTGAGGCGGTTTGACTATATCCTCACCCCGGACGGCAAAGTGGTGGTGGCGGCCCTGAAAAAGCAGTACCGGAGCGAATGGGAACAGTTGGCGGAAACCCTTAGCAAGATCTACAAAGCAGATAAAAATGACTATGTTGCCCTCTCCCTGGCGGCAAAAGCGTTTTACGTTTTGTCTACGTTAAACACACCCCTCTCGGTGCCTGATATTGTAAGGGAGGCAAGGCGTATTGGCTGGCGAGTATCAGAAAGAGATGTTGAGCGGGCAGCGGAATTGCTTATGAAGCTGGGCCTTGTTAACGGAGAATCGGCCGGAGTAGCAACTGTTATAAATTAATGTGGCCGTTCTGGACGACCGGAACCACGTCCTCCCGGTGATTGAAAAGCCGGAGGAGTTATAATCAAAAAATGGCGGGTTTATGGGCCGGGAAAGCCTGGCTGAATGAATTAATTGGTAAGCTGGTGCAGGAAAATGAGCCGTTCTAATACCATTGTCCGGGCCACGGCGGTGATCGCCGTTTTTACTTTGCTTTCCAAAGTCCTGGGTTTCTGCCGGGAAGTGGCCCTCGCCTACGTCTTCGGGGCCAGCGCGGCCACCGACGCCTACCTGGTGGCCTTCACCGTGCCCAATGTCATTTTTGCCGTGCTGGGCGGGGCGCTCACCGTGACGGCGGTGCCGCTCTTTGCCTCTTACGCTTCGGCGGGCAAAAGGGGCGAGGCCTGGCGGCTTTTTGCCGTCTTCTCCACTCTGCTAAGCGCGATCCTGCTGGCGGTGGTGCTGGCCGGCATGCCCCTGGCGCGGCAGATCGTCTGGCTGGTGGCCCCGGGCCTGCCGGAGGGCACGGCCCGGCTGGCGGCCTCCCTGCTGGCGGTCATGCTGCCGGGGGTGCTCTTTCTCTCCCTGGCCAACCTCTTCTACGGCCTTTTGAACGCCAGCAACATCTTCGGGCCGCCGGCCCTGGGCTCCGTGGTCACCAATATCTTTATTGTCGCTTCCATCCTGGCCGGGTTGAGGTTCGGCATTACTGCCGTGGCCGCGGGGACCACGCTGGGGTATCTGGCCGCCCTGGTCCTGCAGCTGCCCTACCTGCGGCGGGCGGGGTTTATTTTCCGCCCCTCCCTGGAGTTCCGCCACCCCGGCCTGAAGCGGGCCTTCGGCCTGATGTTCCCGGTGATGGTGGGCACGGGGATTGGCCAGATCTACCTTATCATCGACCGCGTTCTGGCTTCGGGCCTGCCCGAGGGCAGCATTTCGGCGCTCAATTATGCTTCCAAGCTCATTTTGCTGCCTCAGGGGGTGCTGGTCATGGCCCTGAGCACGGCCATTTTCCCCGCGCTGTCGCATAAGGCCGCTTCCGGGGATCAGGCCGGTTTCAGCCACACCCTGCTGCGGGCGGTGAAAACAGTTTTGCTTGTCGCCCTGCCCGCGGGTGTGGGCCTGGCCGTACTGCGGGAGCCGGTGGTGAGGCTGCTCTTTATGCGAGGGGCCTTTGACGAAGACGACCTGGCCATGACCGTTTTCGCCCTTTTGTGCTTTTCCCTTGGTCTGGCGGGGCAGTGTTTGGGGCCGGTGCTCACGCGGGGCTTTTACGCCCTGCAGGACACGGCCACGCCGGTGAAGGTGGGGGTGGCCACGGTAACCTTGAACCTTGCCCTGAGCCTTGTGCTGGTCCGGCCGCTGGCCCACGGCGGGCTGGCCCTGGCCAATTCCCTGGCGGCTACTTTTAACGTGGCGGTGCTGTTTTATCTTTTGGTCCGGCGGGTGCCCGGCTTGGGCGCGAGGAGCGTTCTCTTTTTTGCCGCCGGCGCGGCGCTGGCCTCCTTTCTGGCCGGCGGGGCGGCGGCGCTGGCGGACGGGTTTTTGGCCGGGGTGCTGGCGGGGGGCACGGCGGCCCTGGCCCTGCGGCTGGCCGGAGATGCCCTGGCCGGGGTGCTGGTGTTTGCCGGGGCCTGCCAGGTGCTGAAGCTGGATGAGTACCTGTACCTGAAAGATCTCCTCCGGCGGGCCTTTCAGCGCGGGATGAGCTTTATCCGCGCAAGACCTTTGTACCGATCCAGATAGGCAAGCTTTTGGGTTTGTGGTTTTGGACCGTGTACTGGAGCAGCTGTTTGCCGCCAACACTCCGGAAGAAGCCCGGGCCATCATATGGGAGGAGCTGAGCCAAAACTCATATTGAAAAAGATTCGGGGATAGTGTAAACTAAAGCCAGAACCGGCAGAAAGTTGAGGTTTGGTATGGCCCGGGAGTTTGATCTGGTTATCAAAGCACTGGCGGAACGTTAT
>Ga0224486_100432_pt1 | contig 12882 bp, 17 predicted proteins | sample TexhydDE_CT_test_FD_172013 | JGI IMG/M metagenome (GOLD analysis project Ga0224486, IMG submission 172013) | Fracking water microbial communities from deep shales in Oklahoma, United States - hydraulically fractured wells DE_CT_test ...
CTTCCGGAACTGTAAAGTTACTGAGTCCCTGTATTTTTCGGCTGACTGTTATTTCGCTAGTTTTCAGTACATTTGCAAGGTCCCTTTTTTTAATTTTTTTCCTCGCCATCTCTGCCAACAGGTTGTGTGCCATTAATTCCCCTCCTCTATATTTTGTTGTTTGTTTGAATATGGACAAGATATATTTATATATTATGTTCATATTTGAATAAAGTCAAGTAATTTTTTTCATATTTGAACATTTATTTATTGTTTTCTTGTTCGAATAAGATATAATCAAGGTACGCACGAAAAAAAGGAGTGGGATAATTGATGGATTTAAGAAAAATATTAAAGATTATGAAAGCAAAAAATTTGAACACCAAACAACTATCTGAGTTGTCCGGTGTTCCTATTTCTACTGTTAATAGAATTGTTTATGGCTTGACTAAAGATCCTTCTGTCAATGCCGTTCGTTCTATCGCTCATGCTCTTGGTTATACTCTTGATGAATTGCTCGAATTCGAGGACGATGGGCCTCAAGGCTACTATTTAGATTCTGATTCAGCAAGAATTGCGCAGGAGATTTACGAGAACCCAGATTTAAAGTTATTGTTTGATACAACACGTAAAGTTGATCCGGAAGATCTTAAACTAATTGCAAAGATGGTGTCTAAGATGGTTAAGGACGAGAATGGCGAAGAAGAGTAGCTGGAATGTACTGAATGGTGGTGATAATCTTGGTGGAGTACATAGGCGTTTATCTGGTAGATCTGCCTCATGGCATCAGAGGGTTTACAAGGAAGAATGAAGATGGCAGTTATACGATGTTGATAAATGCCAGGCTAAGTTCAGAGATGCAGATCCAGACCTACGATCATGAGATCCAACACATTGACTGTGGGGATTATGATAGTGCGAAAGAAGTTGATGAGCTGGAGTTTGATAGGCATGTTGGATGATGTGCTATTAACAGAAAGGTGGTTCCAATGAGCAGTTTCTTAAAGGACATGAAGAAGATGATGAAATCAGTTCAGAAGGCGCAAAAGACCGTTAACAAGATTATTGATAACAAACCTAAACCTGCTAAAAAAGAAGTTATTCAGGACATTGATGGGTCGATCGAAGCCAAACTTGTTAAAGTGGATAAATCTCTATCAACAGATGGATTCGATTCTATTGACTTTACTGTTTCTGATGAATATGTATCAGTCGAAGACGAGGAAGGTAATACAATTGGATATTTACCTAAATCTGCCGCTACTAAAGTGTCTAAGTGGGTGGACCTTGGTTATTATGTTGATATGGATATGTCGGACCCGGACACATATACAGTTACAATAAACTATGCTGGTTGAATCTATTAAAAAAGTTATTCAATAAAATCGCGGATAGCAATGAACCGCTCGAAGTGTTATCTTATTCAACAAGAAAGGCTGTGATTATCAATGAGCATGACTGCATATGCATACGCCCGATTCTCTTCCTCACATCAAAGGGAAGAATCCATTGACGCGCAGCTACAGGCTATCCGTGAGCACTGTTCCCGGGAAGGCATTAATCTCACAAAGATATTTACGGATGAGGCCGAATCGGCCCGTTATGATGACCGTCCAGGGTTTCAGGCCATGTTCAGTGCCGTCCGCTTGGATCCACCGGATATCGTGCTGGTTCACAAGCTGGACCGCTTCAGCCGGGATCGCTATGATGCCGCTGTTTATCGTCGCAAACTAAAAGACCATGGCGTGCGCCTGGTCTCTGTTCTTGAGCCATTAGATGGATCCCCGGAGTCAGTCATCCTGGAGTCCGTACTTGAAGGTATGGCTGAATACTATTCAAAGAACCTTGCCCGCGAAGTCATGAAGGGGCTTCGTCAGAATGCCCAGAAGTGTTTATGGAATGGCGGCCGGCCTCCACTGGGGTACGTCGTCAACAAAGACCGTAAACTTGAAATCGAACCCGAAGGAGCTGCCACCGTTCGTCGCATCTTTGACTTATTCCTGGATGGCCATGGTTACAAGACGATAGCGGCTCAGCTGAATGCTGAAGGCCTTAAGACATCTGTCGGCGGGCCCTGGTATAAAAGTTCTATCTATACTATTCTAACCAACGAAAGATATATCGGAGTTTACATTTATAATAAACGGACATCGGCCAATACGGACGGTAGCCGTAATAATCATGCCTACAAGTCCGTCGATGAGCAGATTAGAATTGAAGGCGGCGTGCCTGCTATCATTGAAAAGGAGGTCTGGGAGAAGGTGAGAGAAAAAATGGAAGGAAGATTGAAGGGCCCACAGCCAAGACGACGTGGGAATGTGGATTACATACTTACTGGACTTATGAATTGCGGTGAATGTGGAGGAGCTTTTGTTGGTGGTGGCGCAAGAAGTAAGGGCTACCACTTTTATACCTGCACCCGAAAAGGATCCAAAGCCTGTTCCAATCCGACTATTTCCCAGACATGGATTGAAGATCATGTCATTCACGAATTGAAGAAAAGGGTACTCAGCGGATCTGCAATTGATGCCCTGGTACCGGCAGTCATGGAACAGGTTAAGAAGAGAGAATCACAGAGGGCCCCAGAACTCGAGGCTATAAAGAAAAAGATCAATGAAGGAGAAGCGAAGATTAGCCGGCTGCTTGATATGATTGAGGACGGAATAGCTGGGCCTGATGTCAAGGACCGTATTATGGAGCGTAGGGAAGAAATCAATGCGCTTCACGAACGGGAGCAGGCTCTTCTGAATTCAGAGAATCTGAACTTTACTGAAGACATGGTCCGTAGGTACTTACTGACCTATCGAGAAAGCCTGGAAAGCGAAGATCCGGCCATAAAAAGAAAAACCCTCGAGACGTTCGTTGAACGCATCGAGGTATTCTCTGATCGTGTTGAGTTCCAGTTCAAGATTGAACCGGGTCAACGGGTTGATAAGGTTGGTGGAGATGGCCCGAGCCGGACCTTATCACCGGTTGGTAACGTTGGTGAAGGTGAACCGTTCTGGACCTTATCAACGATGGTCACCCGCGTTGGTAAATCCGGTAATGGTGGAAGAACAGAAACGCCCCGCAAGGATTAACCCGCGGGGCGTTTCTGAAAGGAGGATCTATCTATGTCAGGACAGCTTGCTTGGTTCGGTTCAGCTGGAACACGGCCGCTTCAATTAAGATATCCAGCTGGGTGGCGTCAATCTGTATGCCTTTTTGGTTGAGGACCTGCAGCACGTAGGCCTTCTTGTCCTGGCCGGCTCCGGGCGTGTTGAAGATCTGCTCTGCGGCCTGGACCAAGATCAGGACCAGGTTCCAGATTTTCTTCTGCTTGGCCTCGCTGGTCCTTGCCTTGATGTAAGGCGCCAGCAGGTAGACCATCAGCGCGCCGATAATGGATATCAGCGCCAGGGCGATTTGCATCATCATTTCAATGTTCATCATAGCACTTCCTTTCCGGTGATCTTTTCATACAGCCGGGCCACAATGGCCGCGGCCTCTTCCCGCGTCAGCGGGGCGGTGGGGTTAAAATTTCCGGATCCGTCGCCCCGGATGATGTCGAGCTTCTTCGCCTTCTCGATGTAGGGTGCGCTCCAGCGGTCATCGGGCACGTCTTTGAATACCTTTCCCAAGGTCCTCACCTCCTCTAAAAAGTCAGCCTTGCTTATCCCGGATCCCGGGCAGCTCTTTGTTACGTTTGGCCCCTCCCGGTGGAATCTGATCGAGCTCTCCCCGAAGCGATTCCGGAAGTACCGGGCCAATTCTACAATGGCTTCTCTCTGATCCCCGTCCAGCTTCTCCTGGCCGATATCGAAGTCTCCTATCATTTCCACGGCGAAGGCTCCGATATTCCAGCCCTTGATGCTGATCGGGGTCTTTCCGAACGGCCGCCCGGTCAGAAAGGTCCCATCTGGGAAAAGGGTCACGTGCTGGGCGATATCATCCCACCCTTTGGTGTTCCGGTGATAGTTCTCCATGCCGGCCTGCAGGGCTTCGTGGTTGGCTCCGCTGAAGTCCCGCTTCCTGGGTCTCCAGGTATGGTGGATGTGCAGCTGCGTGTAGGTGAAGGCGTCCAGCTCTTTTATCAGCTGGGCCGCCGTCAAGCGTCTATATGGTTTCATTGTTGTCGTCCTCCTCGGCTATCCCTTCCTGGTCGAAAATCTGATCCTGCTTGTTCTTGGTCCAGCGGAGCAGCCACTTAAAGTCCGCCCCTGCGTCGCATAGGTTTTCCAGCACGCTTTGGGCTTCCCGGAGGAACAGGATCGAGTAGACCACCGATGCTAAAAATACACTTAATTGCTCCAGCTGCACCACCCGGTAAGACAGCCCAACCAGGATCGCCACCACCAGGTAAGAGTATAACTTGATCCGGGTTCCCTCCCACAGCTTGTTTGAGCTTATGGAGCAATTCCTGACCGCTTTCATGTAACCCCCCGCCTGGTGGGAGAGGGCTACATATTTTGTCATGATATCCAGGATGATCAGGGCCCCTACCGCGCAGGCGGAGGTCAGGATCGCCTTGTCCGGGAATAGTACATAATTGAAAATCCCCAGAAAGGCCCCGAGGTAGGGGATGGCTCCGGCCATGGCCTTGGCTATGTATGTCTGTAATTGCTCCATCGCCCTCTCCTTTACTGCGCCGGGTTCGGCCCTAAAATCATTACCTTGGATTCTTTCTGGACCCAATCGACCTTGCAGTTCAAAGCCTCCGCGATGAACCTGATCGGTACCAGGGTCCGGTTGTTCTCGTCGATGTACGGCGCGAAGTTTAAGAAAACCTTCCGGCCATCGATGAAGGCTGCATCGGATCCGGTGTTCAGCTGGATCCGTCCGTCGATGGTTACCCGGATACTCTTGTCTGGATTAAAGGCCCACTCAACCTTCGCTCCCAGGGCCTCCGAGATCACGCGTACCGGGACGAACACATTCCCCTGCCGGTTGACCGGTTTCGTGTCCATCACCAGCTCTTTTCCGTCTATCTGGTACCTGGTCCCCTCCGTGGTCATGGTGATGTATTTCACCGAAAGTGGCGGTAGGATCGGCTGGCCCCATCCGTGGTGGGTGTCGTGTCCGCCATCTCCCAGGTCTCTGGCGATCATCTGCAGGTATTTATACATTTCCTGCATCGACATTCTTCCGTACCGGCTCATGATGATGGCGCAGAGGCCGGCCTGGAATGGTGTCGCTGCAGAGGTTCCAGACCACCAGCCGACGGATTGCATGAAGTCCAGTTCTGGTCCTACCGAGGAATATCCGGCTTTCACGAATTTTTCTTTGATGTAGTCCAGCGCACCCATGACCGCGCAGACCTCCACGGGGAATCTGGTCGAGATCGTGTCTCCATCTCCCATACCGTCGTTGGATGCGGCATTCAGGACTACGGTCCTTTCGGTCGTGAAGAGCTTCTTCATGTAGTCCACGTATTCCTGGCTCCGGTTCCCACCCATGAGGGACGCGGTGATGACGTGGAATTTATTCTGCTGGACAAAGGCTGCGACGTCCTCCCCGGTCTCCGTAGTTGGCGAGGATGTCATTCTATCACCGTGGGTGGAAAACCCGAAGCCCACCGGTGTGACCGCCGCCATGGGAGCCACGTCCAGAACCATCTGCTTCGAGCAGGCTCCGTGCCCTCCGTCTGCCTCGCAGCTCCAGACCTTTATTCCTTGTCCTTGGTATCCGGCCTCTAGCCATGCTGTGGCGCCTACCGCTTTTAGGATCGGGATCATTTCTTCTTTTGCCATATGTTTACTTCCTTTCCCCGGAGAGGGTTTCAATCCACCAATCGATGGCTTCTTTGGTTGCCCTACTGTTCGTAATGGCTTTTTCGTAGGTTAGACCAGTGTTAGGGTCAGCCTGATTTTGAAGCACCCTAACAGCCAAATAACGGGCAATTAAATCATTTTTATAACTCATTATAAAGCACCTCCAAACAGCAGATTATCCACAACAGCCTGTGTAACTTCCAATTCTGCTTTTAGTTTTGTGTTTTCTTTTTCAACAATAGCAATCCTCTGTTCTGTGGTTTGTATTGGCAATTGCTCTTGATGGGGTTTCTTTATAAATTCTCCATTGGTAAACTCATATTCTTCAATACTAGAAAAAACATCATTTGGAACGACAACTATTTCACCTTCAGGCTTAAACCCTGTTACATATTGTGTAATATCCCCGTTTTTAATTACAGCATATATCAAACCTACACCCCCTTTTTTTAATTAATTATTTATAAACTACTAAAAAACTCAACTAAACCAGCACTTCCCTGTCCACCACCAGTTCCACCAGTAGCCGCACAAACCGCACCATTTGTTGGAGCAAGTATTGAAATTAACCCACCCCCACCACCAGAGCCAACATATCCATAGAATCCAGTAGCCCCATTTCCACCATTTGCGAGTAATGTTAAAGTGGGTATACCTGTAGGGCAAATAATAATTATTGCACCACCCCCACCACCAGAGCCTGGATATATTTGTCCATTTAATGCGTTACCACTAGTCGCTACGCCACCACTACCTATTACACCATTACCCCCTGCTCCCATTAGGACTATATAGGGGGATGAGTTATCATACCCACCACCTGCACCACCCCCACCACCAATGTCATCAATGCAAGTAAAAAATGGGGATAATGAAGCGAAAGAATTTTTTACCACACCACCAGTTGAATGCCCCCTAAAACTACCAACTTGACCACCATTTGCTGATGCTTGACCTGACGGGGGTGAATTTTGTGTTGGGGGATTTCCATTTTCCCCCGAAGCATCTATAGTTCCATTTCCAATAATATTTTTTGCGAATAATAGAATGATGCCACCACCAGTCCCACCCATATTCCCATATGCTGTTGCCGCTCCACCAGTACCCCCTTTACCTTTTGCAGAAATCACCCCATTTAATGTAAGTGTCCCTTTGACATAAAGTATATTAACTCCTCGAACACAAGTTAAAGTAACTCCATTGTTTATTGTTAAATTATTATACACATTTACACTTGTAGCTAGGGTTGTATCCGTTTCTATCGTTGCATCGGAACAATTATATGCATTGAACCCTGCCATTGAAATAAATGGGATTACTTGGAAAGCTTCATCCACATTTTCAACCCCGTATAGAGCCTTTGTTTCAGGTTCTAATTGTACTGTGACAGCATCCAACCCTTTGGGTGGAATCACCCCAATTGTCATAGAAGAAGCACCGCACAAATCAACATCACTTCTTTGGTCAGTTATTTCTGTTTCAGTAATTGCGCTATAACCATTTGCCAATGTAACATCAGCCAATCCCAGTTCATACACTCCAGCGGTCCTCGTAAGCGCCGGAGCTACCGGAGAGCCGGCCGGTGTGCCTTCCAGAACAGCAAATTCTATTGTCCGGCTGGCCTCATTCAACCGGGCCACTACCCGGTCTATCCTGGGGTTTCCGCTGGTGTTTTCTGCGACGGTCAGTGTGACAGGCTCCTCCAGGACCCGCATGGCCCCGTTAATGAATACGACGCCGGCATCCACATAGACCGTCTTGTTCGGTGCAGCCTGGGGCTTTACCTGGCATTCGTTCGCTGCATTCTGGATCAGCCCGTTGTGGATCAGCCGGGAGAAATATTCCCGCCATTCCAGCGCGCTGTATTTTCGGTCCCCGTCCTGCGAGGTGAAGGGCAGGCCGTAGTCATTGATGTTTGGCATAATTACCTCCTAAACTGTTTCGAGCTTTGACACTCTCTTGATAACGGATCCGATCACGCCGCCCAGGGTCCTCTCTGGCTTTCCGAATTCCGGGACCACCTGGATGGATCCCTTGTCGTATGTCTCCGTGACGCCTTGGATCTGCATGTCTATGGTGCTGGCCCGGTCCATGACCACCGTCACGTAGTCCCCGAGATCGTATTCCTGGCCATACCGGAATTGTCGGTCCAGGACCTCAAACTCAAAGCTGTTGATCGGTGCCCCTTCCGCGACGGCCTGGGCGGCTCTCTCGTTCAGCTTGTCCGGGGTGTCCGCGTCCCGGGCGTCCACGAAGGCCTCTTTCTTCCTACCGGGTCCGGAGCCGTCCAGCTTGACGATCTGGCGGGCTTCTCCTTCTCCCTGGCCTCCGGCGTACACCACCGTCTTGGCGGCGGTTGTGTCCTCCACGCTTCGGAATCCGGCCATGTTCCCGTATTTCAGGCCAAAGAGCACGCGGCCGTTTATCGTTTGCCCGGCGGTCCTGTTTACTCCTTTCAGAACCTTAAAAACGAATCGGCTCCCAGGGATGTCCAGTTCCAGCCTCCATCCCAGATCCTCGGCCTGCAGGACCCGGGTTATCTCTTCTGCCAGATTCCCGTACCGGGTCTGGTCCGTGATGGTCTCTCCGAGGCTCTGGCTGGCCCCCAGCATGATTGGATACTGCGCCCTGGCGGAATCGGCCGGGCTTATGCAGTTCGCGTCGACCCAGGCCCTGACGACGGCCTCCCGCGTGCCGGTCCGCACGTCGTATGCGGAGAGCGCCGGCGGGATCGTAATAAAGTCCCGGATCAGCGTGTTGATGCTGGTGGCTACGATGTGATATTTCACTTCGTTGCCCGCCAGCTGCAGCTCGACCTTTTCCACGATGAAGGCCTTGTGGTATTCGTTGTCGAACCACAGCAGATCATCAATCTGGATCAGCTCCGCGTTGGTGATGCCGGCGCTGACGACCAGGTCCAGGGATCCGATTCCCGCCCAGGCCCTTGTCAGTACGGCGCTCTCATATCCCCGGAGCACGGCTTTGTAATTAAACTGTAAGTCCATTATGTTTAATGTTTTCATGCTACACCCCTACGAATTGCTGTTTGAATCGGATCGTCGTCTGCTCCACCTCTGCCTCTCCGGCAAAGATCCGGATCAGGTTGTCGCCCTTGGCCAGGCTGAAGAAGGTCGTCTCGGCCACGTCGATGTATTGGAAGGCCACGGTCTCCGTGCCGGTGATGATGTCGGTCTTGATCACGTTGGTGTTTTCCAGCTCCGTCGTGATCGTCAGACGCTCGTTCTCCAGCAGTGCCATGGTCAGGACGATCTTCTCGCCGGTGGTCTCGTTGATAACCTCCAGCGGGCTGCTCATGGGCCCGTCCATAATGAGGGTGATCGGGCACTCCACGTCTCCGGCGTTGGTGACCAGCGTCCCTAGCGTGTTGATGAAGTCAAACTCGAAGTTGTCCGTGATCTCCAGCGGGAATTCGAAGAGGAGCCCGCCGGTTGTCACTTCGGCCTCGTTGAAAGTCTCATCCGCATAATAAGGATTGAAGGCTTCGAAGATTACTTCAGATACTTGAAAGTTCTTACCTCTATCCTTCTTTCCGGGCCTAGTGGGAAGTACTCTTGCAATTACTTTCTCAAGAGAATATGATTTGTTTTCCATTACAATGGTTAGCTGTCCAGCCCCATTCTTAGGATTCAATATACTAAACAAAGTTCTCATATCGGAATCCAAAGACTCCGATATGAGAACAAATTCAATTGATATAATCTTAGTATCAAAATAGCTACCCCCAACAGGCGTAGCCCCATCTTGGTATGGTGACTTTGTAGTTTGAATAACCGACTCAAGGCCACCCAAATCATCAGCATTTTTTAATTTATATTTTGATGTGGCTGAAAACTCTATACTTTGGCCTTCTGCATTTGTGAAAATTATTTTTTTCATGATACACCCCATGCCAGTTTCTTATCTAATATTTTGAGTTCTTTTGCAACTTCATAAGGTGACTTAACATTAATGGATACATTCATCGTCCTGCTGAAATTGTTAGTGGAAATTTCCTTATTCTCTGCTGCAGTCAATACCCTCTCTCCTTTATGGAGTTCTGCTATGTATCCATCAAACGGGACATATGCCAGTCCTGCCGCATGAGATCCATCGTATCCTCTGCTCGTGGATCCGCCTCCTCCCATTTCTGACTGGGCGCTTCTCCAGAAGGTGAGCTTATCAATCAACCAGCTGACTTTTTCCGATACCCAGGAGGATATAGATTCCCATACACTTTTCATGCCTTCCCAAACTGCTTCAAACATTTCCTTGCCGACATTCCAGAAGCATTCTGCCATCCCAGAGATAATACCGATTAATGCATCCAGGGCCAACTGAAGCGCTTGCCCAATCAAAAGAAAGGCACCTTCCAGCACTCCTTTAAGTCCATGCCAGACTCTTCCCCAGTCTCCTGATATAATGCCCAGGACAACATCAATGATTCCCTTGATCACTCCTAAAGCAATCTCAATTACATTCTTGACCGTGTCGAAAATGTATTGTGCAATCTCAATGATTTCTTCGCCGTTTTCAGACCAGAATTCTTTAAATTCACTTACCACTTCCATAACGAATTCTACAACTTGGCCAGCCTTCTCCTGAATCTTTGGTGCCATTTCGATTATAAAGTCAAGGAATTTCTGAAGCATCGGTAACAGCTCTGCCGCAAGCATATTGAATACGGCTCCACCTACCTGCTTTACATCGGAAAGGGTATCCCCGAACACAACGCCTGCATCTACGGTCTCTTGGGACAGCACAAGGCCTAATTGCTCAGCCCTGCTTTTTAATCCTTCAATTCCTGCACTTCCGGCATCCAGAATCGGAGCCAAGTCCCCGTATGATTTGCCAAATATATCATTTGCGATGGCATTTCTCAGGTTCTTGTCTTCCAAGTCTGCAAGATTATTTAATACATCCTGATAGACTTCATCTGATGCTCTCAAATTGCCGTCTGCATCTTTAATGGATACACCTAATTTTTCATATGCAGCACTTGCCGTTTTGGATCCTTCTGCAGCATCATTTAGGGATCGCTGATTCCTAATCATAGTCTGCTCAAGTTTGGATGATTCAATCCCGCTTTGACCAAAGGCATAGTTCAGTTTCTGCCAGTTTTCTGCGGAGGTACCGGCTCTTCTTGATGCTTTATCAATTTCGTCGGTCGTTCCGGCAATTTTATTTGCTGCTCCAAGCATGGCACCACCAACCGCACCGGCGGCAGCTGCCAAGCCTGCTGCCCACAAGCCTGCAGTTTTAATTCCTGCGCCAAGCTTTCCGGACAGCCCTCCGGCTTTTTCTTCCGTTTTTGAGATGGACTCATTAGCTTTTGCATTGTCCACCAAAATGGATCCAAACAATTTGAAAATTTCTATGGTGTCCACCCCCCTAAATCAAGGATTTCCTTTACGTCGGCAAGGATTTCCTCTTCTTTTTTAATCGGCTTTGGCTTGAGACGTTCCCGGAATTCGTCAAATGACATTTGGAATTGCATTTCATGCACCCACCTTTGAAAAAGAAGCTCCTCCTCCCGCTTTTGGAGTGCCAACTCCAGGAGAGAAAGAGCCTCTTCAATATCAAGGTTCTCTATAAATTTATAATCTCCGTACCGGGTCATGAGAAGGTCGACTACTTCTTCCCAATTAAGCCCGACAGAGATTTGAAAAAAACCTTGAGATTGTTCTCCTTTCCAAGAGTCTCAAGGCATTCCATTAGGATATCCAGTTCCATTGCGGACACTTCATCCGCGGTCATTTCGAAAGGACCAGCAAGAACCTCATAGATGGCTCTTTCACTTTTCTGCTCAGACATAGTCTCAATCAGACCCAGGATTCCTTCAATCCCAACTTCTTCAACATTTACCTCACCAGATGCAGCCATCATCAGATAGGGTTTGATTTCCTCCTTCAGATTGGCTTTTTTAATCATCCGCATGGCGTTGAATACGTCTGCTGTTTGTAGTTTTCTCATATTATGCACCTACCGTTACTGTTACCGTGATATTGTTTCCTTTGTCCATTAAGAGGCTGAATACTTGAGCTCCATTGGATAAGGTTCCAAGATATTCTTTCTCCAATGTCACCGTGCCGGATCCCAGGGTATAGGCTGTTGATACGAGATGCTGACCGTCCAAAGATACACCACCGCAAGCAGCTCCGCCAGTTGATGTGACAGCCAAAACAACGTCAGCCGGAGATGCCTTACTAAAGTCATGGGCATTATCATCAACTGTATTCGTGATGGCCTTAGGATAATAGATCCTAAAAGGTGGTGTGTCTAAATCAGTATCTACATAATGACCCGTAAACGTAAGTGCCAGAACCGCTTCAGCTTTATCCGCCACATTCACCGTTAGTCCGCTGGTATTAAGCGCATTGTACACTTGGATGATGACCGGATCATTTGTTCCGGAAAGCTTTCCTACCCAGGTAATGTTGTCAATGTAGTCGGTCAGTACTATCTCATTTCTGGCCGATATGATGTCATAGTCGGCGCTGGAGGATGTATCCACAGAAGAGGCTGCCAGCGCGGCCTGGATGGTGGATTTCTTAACCTCTTTCACATTGGCGGTCAAGGTGGTCACCCATTCGTCAATGACTTGCAAGCCCTTGGCTGTACCTTTGACGCCATCAATAGGAATTGCTCTATAGGTCGGTATTGCCGAGAAGTTTCCACCTCCCTGTGTGGCTCCGATCAGCTTACCTGCGGCTACGGCGGTCTCAAATGTATCCACTCCCACATAGAAGTTCTTAAAAAATGCGCCTGCATCCAAGAGCAGGCTTTTCGGAGTTTCTGAAGTGTATCCGGAATATGTTTTCATGTATTATTCTCCTTTCAGATCATGCAGATGGACCTCGAAGAGAAGCCGCCTTCTGACTATTTTTTTATCTTCTTCCTTGATTGTATCTCTGCGGTTTTTATATACGGCAAATTCTATTTCATGGTTGATGAAGTAATACCTGTGGAAGATGTTTTGAATACCGTCAGATAGCCTTTCCACCTGATCACTGTAAGCTCCATATCCTACGACATTGATTTCCAACTGAAGCAGTGTTTTCCCGCTTATATTGGAAATTTCGCTAAGTTCGAAAACCACATATGGATATTGCTTCTTGTCTGCGGCTTCTTCGTAATATACATTCGATGCCACGGT
>Ga0224486_100433_pt1 | contig 12880 bp, 14 predicted proteins | sample TexhydDE_CT_test_FD_172013 | JGI IMG/M metagenome (GOLD analysis project Ga0224486, IMG submission 172013) | Fracking water microbial communities from deep shales in Oklahoma, United States - hydraulically fractured wells DE_CT_test ...
TTCTTATTTCCTTACTTTTGTCTCTCAAATAAAAATCATAATCCTGTAATCTCTCAGAACTAACCCAATCTTCTCCACAAATTAAATTAATAGCCCGTATAATATTTGACTTTCCTGAATTATTGGGTCCTACAAGTACAAGTAAGTTACTTTCAGGAAATTCAAATTCTAAATGTTTGATTGAGCGGAAGTTTTTAATGACTACGCGCTTTAATTTCATAACTACACCTCTTTTTTACACACCTTTTAAAATCCCACAGAAAATTATATACTTCCAACTTTTAGCCCCTTACTTTTAAGTAGCTCTAAATATAAACTTTCCCACTGATCTACTATTCTTTCTAAGTCACAATTTTCCTTTATATACCTCCGCCCATAATTCCCCATCTCTTTCCTAATATCTTCATCCAAGCCCATCATTTTCAACATAGCCTGAGCTAAAGCTTCTGAATTTTTAGGAGGAACAAGAAAGCCAGATTTTCCATCTATAACAACCTCTCTATTCCCTCCAACATCTGTAGTTACTATAGGCAAACCTACAGAAGAAGCTTCTAAAAGCACAAGGGGCATACCTTCCCAAGAAGAAGACATAACATATGCATCAGCAGCATTCATTAGAGCAGGAATATCTTTACGCACTCCTAAAAAATAAACATGAGTTGTAATATTCAAGTCGTCTACTAAATGCTTGGCTTTTCCCTTTAACGAACCCTGTCCTGCAATTAGAAGTACAGAATCATTTCTCTCTAAAACTACCTTAGCAAAAGCATTTAACATATTTGGGTAATCTTTGGCTTCCTCAAATCTCCCCACAGCCAACCATACAAATTTGTCTTCAATCCCTAATTCCTTTCTTAAACGAGTTCGTGCTTCTAAATCAGGTTTAAATATTTCAGTATCAATCCCATTAGGTATATGTATTACTTTATGGCAAGGTACCGCCCCTATTTGTACATACCTTTCCAATCCTGCACGGCTAACTTGTGTAGTTAAATCACATAACCAATCAGTAAGACGATATGCAATTTCTCTTTTTCTCCCTCCTTCAATGATATTATGAGCTGTACAAATAAGTATAGGAGTTTTAAAAAATTCTGGAAATCCTTCCTAAGAGATTAGCATGAACCATATGGCAGTGAAGAATTTGAGGTCTTTCACGTCGCAAAATCTTTACCAAACGAAAGAGTCTTCTTGGATCTGGTATACCTCGTCGCATATTTAAACTATCCAAATATAACCCTAACTGCCTTGCTTTCTCCCCCATAGGGCCTGGTTGTCCCAATGAAATAATTTGTACCTTGTACCCAGACTTGCAACCGTAACTCCACGTTTAGTAGCTGCTGCATCAACTACTTCCCATATATCAATCCCCATCCCGTCACACATCATAGCCAGCTCATTCACAAGTCCTATATTTACAGCCCTAAATGTATTTTCCAGTAGTTTAACCATCTCATCTACTTTTGTGGATGAAACAGGTACTACAGTATTTATCACACTACTATACAACAAATACCCTAACTCAAAACACTGTCTAGTAACTCCGCCAATAACTTTTGGCTTATTTTTTGTATTGTATTTTTTATTACTAGGATCTACTCTTCCTGGTGAATAACATAAATAATAATCTTTTCCCACTACATACCCCATTTTTCGAATTCCTTTTGTATCAGCTCCTCTGTGGTACCAGGATATGTTGTACTTTCTAAAACAATCAGTAAATCTTTATGAAAATACTTTTTATCTTAGTAATAGCATCGATTATATACGAAATATCTGGATCTTTTGTTTTTCTCAAAGGCATTGGAACACAAATACTCACTGCATCTATCTCTAATATTTTACTAAAATCTGTAGTTGGAATTAATTGTCCATCTTCACCAAGTGTCTTTACTTCTTCTGATAAAACATCCAAAACATATGATTTGCCTTCTAACAATGTATGTATTTTCCTGTCATTTATATTAAATCCAATAACTTTGTATCCACTTTTAGCAAATTCAACAGCTAATGGTAAACCTACATAGTCTAAACCTATAACTCCTATAATAGTAGCTTTTTAAATTGTACCTTCTCTTTAAACTTACTTGACATATCTATACAGCCCCCTTGTTGGATTAACTTTTTCTAAAAATCAACAACCTCAAATTTTTATATATCAATATCCCTCAATCTCGGCCATTTTTTATCTTTTTCAGATAAAATTACTTCTCCAATCTCTTCTAACGGCCACTGTATATTTACATCAGGGTCATTCCATATTATCCCGCCCTCATCATCAGGATAATAAAAATCGGTACACTTATAGAAAAACTCTGCTTCATCAGACAAAACTAAAAAACCGTGTGCAAAACCTTCAGGGATATAAAATTGCCTCTTATTTTTATCAGACAAAATAACTCCTACCCATTTTCCATAAGTCTTGGAATTTTTTCTTAAATCCACTGCTACATCAAAAACTTCTCCCTTTAAAACTCTCACCAGTTTGCCCTGCGGATGTTTCTTCTGAAAATGCAATCCCCTTAAAACTCCCTTTTTGGACTTTGACTGATTGTCCTGGACAAACACCGCATCAATCCCTGCAGCTTTGAAATCTCTGTAATTGTAGGATTCCATAAAATATCCTCTATTATCTTCAAAAACTCCCGTCTCTATTATATACAATCCTTCTATCTCTGTCTCTATGAATTTAAATTTTCCCATATCAGCCCTCCTGTCCTGTATTCTTCAAATCATCAATAAAAGCTTTTAACGCATCTTCCCAGTTTCTCATTTCATCGCCAACAGTACATCTTAACATCATATTATCCAGAGAGGAATAAAAAGGCCTTTTGGCAGGCCTATCTATCTTATCTGAAGTAATAGGAACTACAGTGCAATTTATTCTCGCATATTCTACAATTTTGCAAGCAAAATCATACCAGCTGCACTCGCCTTTTCCTGTACAATGATATATTCCATATTCTTCTGTAAGTACCAGTTTCAAAATGTGATGAGCCAAATCTTCCGCATTTGTCGGATTTCCTTTTTGATCATTCACAACTTCTAAATATCCCTTCTCCTTTGCTGCTTTCAGGATAGTGTACACAAAATTTTTCCCGTATTTCCCATAGAGCCATGCTGTCCTTACTATAAAGTACCTATCACAAAACTCTCTTACATACTGTTCTCCAAGAAGTTTCGTTTTTCCATATACATTTATCGGTTGTGGAATATCATATTCCCTAAAAGGAACATTTCCCGTTCCATTAAAAACATAATCTGTAGATATATGTAATAATTTCGCTCCAACTCTCTGAGCTGCCATTGCTAGATTCCTTGGTCCTATAGCATTTACCTTGAAGGCAGTATCAACATCACTCTCACATTTATCTACATTAGTATAGGCTGCACAATTTATTATAATATCCGGTTTATACTCATCTACGAATTTTAAAACACTTTTCAAATCGGTGATATCAAGTTCATCATGAGATGTATACCTTATTGCAGCCTCTTTATATATAGGATCTACTTCTCCAATCTCACTTCTACCTCTTTCTATAATTGAGCGAAGTTGCAAAGCTAATTGCCCTCTAGCCCCTGTAATAAGTAGCCTCATTCTGCCAAATCAACTCCTTTTAATAAAAGATCTCACTTGTAGCCGCTACTTCTTTGATTGCATCATTTTCCTCTTCATTTATTAACTTTAAAAGATATTTCCCATATTCAACCTTTTTTAAAGGTTCAGCAAGTTTTAATAGCTGTTCCTTATCTATAAAGCCTTTTCTATAGGCAATTTCTTCAATGCAAGCAATATACAGTCCCTGTCTTGTTTGAATCGCTTCAACAAAATTAGCAGCATTTAAAAGACCACTCGGTGTACCTGTGTCAAACCATGCCATCCCTCTGCCTAACAACTCAACTTTGAGTTTTCCTCTCTTCAGATACTCGTTATTAACCGAGGTAATCTCAAGTTCTCCTCTTGCAGAGGGTTCAATGCTCTTGGCTATTTTAATCACTTCATTATCATAAAAATAAAGTCCAGGTACAGCATAATTGGACTTGGGATGTTTTGGTTTTTCTTCAATTGATATAACATTAAAGTTTTCATCAAATTCTACAACACCATAATCACTTGGATTGCTCACATAATAGCCAAATATAGTAGCTCCTTCTTTTCTGCTTGCTGCTCTTTCAAGTCTTTCAGTAAATCCATAGCCATAAAAAATATTATCGCCTAATATAAGGGCAACGTTGTCTTTGCCAATAAAATCTTCTCCAATGATAAAAGCTTCAGCTATCCCACGAGGCGCCTCCTGTACAGCATATTCAAAGTGCAATCCTAACTGGCTTCCATCTCCCAGAAGTTCTTTAAAGGTGTTTATGTCCCTAGGAGTAGATATAATCAGTATTTCTCTAATTCCTGCAAGCATAAGAACGGACAAAGGATAATATATCATTGGCTTATCATAGATAGGCAAAATTTGCTTTGATATGGCTTTTGTTATAGGATAAAGCCTTGTACCTGACCCACCTGCTAGAATTATACCTTTCATTTGCATTCCCCCTATCTATTGGAATACATTCTTTCGTAATATTTTTGATACTCTCCAGATGTAACATTTTTAAGCCATTCTCTGTTTTGAAGATACCATTCTATCGTTTTTTTGATGCCATCTTCAAATTTGGTTTCGGGATACCATCCTAATTCCTCTTTAATCTTTGTCGCATCAATAGCATACCTTCTATCATGTCCTTTTCTATCTGCCACATATGTAATCAAGCTCTCATCTACAGTTGGATCTACATTGTCGTGAATATATGATACAATTAACTTCACTATTTCTATATTTGTCTTTTCATTATTGCCGCCAATATTGTATATTTCTCCTATTCTCCCTTTATGAAGAACCAGATCTATTGCTTTACAGTGGTCTTCAACATAAAGCCAGTCTCTCACATTAAGGCCATCTCCATAAACAGGAAGAGGTTTTTTATTCAGACAATTATTTATCATTAATGGTATTAATTTTTCAGGAAATTGATATGGACCATAGTTATTAGAACATCTCGTTATGTTTACAGGCATTTTATATGTATCATAGTAGGCTTTAACTATTAAATCTGCAGCTGCTTTACTTGATGAATATGGACTATGAGGGTCAAGTGGTGTAGTTTCTGTAAAATAGCCTGTCTCACCAAGAGAACCATAAACTTCATCTGTCGATACCTGTAAAAACTTTTTCCCCTCTTTAAAACTATCTCCCTCTTCCCATGCCTTTTTGGCTGCATTAAGCAAAGTTACTGTTCCAAGTACATTGGTTTTTACAAATATTTCAGGGTCCATAATACTTCTGTCTACATGAGATTCTGCTGCAAAATTGACTACATAATCAATATCTTGTGAAAATATCTCTTCTACAAGCTCCTTATCACATATATCTCCTTTAATGAAAGTGTAATTTGGGTTATCTTCTACATCCTTCAAGTTTTCAAGATTTCCCGCATATGTAAGTTTATCAAGGTTTATAATTTTGTAATCTTTATACTTTGAAAGCATATACTTGATAAAATTACTTCCTATAAAACCTGCTCCACCTGTTATGAGTAATTTCATAATCACACATCCTCCCCTCGTGTATCTAATTTTCCGAACTTATTCCTTAAACCGTCGTATACCCCTAATACCAAATATTTTATCTTGTCATATTTGTCGGTATCAAATAAAATTATTTTAATAAAGTCTACTATTATTTCCCTAGCGTATTTTTTATTATATTGTTTTAACATGTAAATACAGTTTCGCGCAATATAGTATATCGCATACTTATTGTAATTATCATAATACACTGTTTTCCATAAAAGTTTTTTTCTTTTTTCCCCTCTTCATGATACAATAAAGCTGACTTTACTCTTACTATTTTAAACTTACTATCAGATAATCTATAACAAAAATCTATATCCACAAAATATAAAAATAAAGATTCATTAAAATAGTCTACTTTATCAAAAATTCTCGTTTTAATCATACTTCCAGCTTGTATAGTAATTTCAACCTCTATCCATGTGTTATCATCACCATACTTATCATTCTATCATTCGTTAAATATCTACACGCATTAATATCATAAATTCGAGGGCAAAGCATTCCAATGGTTTCTTTATAATCATCACTCATAGATTCACACGTTGCTAACATTTTTTCGATCATGTCACTAGTCGCTATACTATCATGGTCCAACGTTACAACCCATTCATAACCATTCTCAATCGCGTATTTAACACCTTGATTTAAAGCAGCTGCAATTCTTAAGTTTTCTTTATTATAGAAAACTTTATTAGTATTAGGAATTTTTTCAAGTTCATTCAGTACGCTAATTGTTTCTACATTTGAGCCGTTATCAATAATAACAACTTCATTCACCTGATTATAAATAGAGTTAAAACATTTAAGTAAGTTCTTTCCAACATTGTAAGTTACTATTATTGCGCATACACTTGATTTATCGTCCATATAGTTTATCATCCTTCCTTAATACTTACTACTATACTTCCATGCTAATTCCATAATCTTACACGTAAATTCCGCTCCTAATCATAATCGCTCGCTGTCAAAAACTAATAAGAACCTATATATTCCTTAGTTGTTGAAATAAATATTCATCTACCTCTATAAGTCAGGAACTTCTACATTGGGCAATAAATCATTGGATATTTAGAACAGGCAATAAATATTTATTGGTAATTTCTGTAAACGGAAATAACCTTAAGCCTATTTTCCCCACTAGAATGACTCTTTTCATTTATTTTTCTTCCCACAAATTTAATATTTTTTTTAAATATAAATGTACCTTTCACCAATTGAAAGATAATGACTAAGAAGATCGCTTGAAAGATCTACCACACGGAAGCAGCAGTAAACATCTACTTCAAAACTCTTAATTTACTTCTGACTCTTAGGTACTATTGGGTATCAATCTGAAGCTATGAGAAGAATTTTAAGTCATGAGCAAACCATGCTCGAAGAACTTCTAGCACTAACCAGAGTGATGAATGGCTTCAATACTACCTTATAAGTTAAAGTACCGAGTTAGAAAATATAATAGAAATAATAATTACATAAATAAATCTTTCCTTAATGACAAACAAAAGCAATTTTGGATTCCTATTTAGATCTTCACTTTTGATTGATATTGCCACTAATCTTCACCGTCATCATAAAAATCATTAACATTGGTATGGTAGATTTCATCGAACAAACACCAATATTTAAGAAAGTCTAATTCCTGCTTCGAATTCCAAATAACAAATATACTCTTATGAACACAATCGAATCCTATTATAACTAGATACTTACCAAAGCAACTTCCCAGTTTTACATCCTTAAAAAAGTAGCAAACTCAGAAAGCCTACTATGTATTTTTCGCAAAATCAATTTAAATTTCAATTTTCAGATAGTATTCCAAAAATAGTACTTATTCCGAAACAGTCATATAGTTTCTTTATTCTAAATTTATTCAATCTAATAGGAATGTAAAGCATAAAAGTTTCGTAACAACTTAAATTTTTAATCTAAATTACCATCCTACTTACAAACATCTCCAAGATAAGAAATTGCTGATAATGTGATTTTAACAATTTAGCTTTTCATCCATCATAATCTTTTTCCTTTAACAATTCTTCATATAATGATAATACTTCACAAACAAAGCGGTCTATTGACCATCGCTTAAATACTTCTTCACGCCCATACGTCCCTAATTGCTCACGCAAATCTTTATTTTTTAAAAGAATTTCAATACTTTCAGCGAGAGCTTTTGCGTCGTTTGGTGAGAAAAGCAATCCCGTCTGCCCATTTTCCACTACTTCTCTTAAACCAGGGATATCACTTGCTATTATAGGAATTCCTACCTGCATTCCTTCAATTGCAACCAATCCAAAACCTTCCCAGCGAGAAGGAACAAGAAGAATATCATGCTTTACCATGAGTTCTAACGGGTTCTGATAATAACCCATAAAATGAACATCTAATCCTTGAGCATATTTTTCTAATTTCTCACGCTCTGGTCCATCACCAACAATAGTTAAGGTTACATCAAAACCTCGTTTTTTCAATATATCCACAGCATCTATAGCTATGTCAATTCCCTTAGATTTAACAATACGAGCTACAACCAATAATTTTGGAGGCGTCGAAAGTTCATAGCTACGCTTAATAAAACTCGTTAAAGGGATTCCATTTTCAATAATTCTAACTTTGTGTTCCAAATTTGGAAGCCATGTAATTAGTTCTTTTTTAGTAGCTTTACTGTTTGCAATGATTGCATCGTAACCTTCATAAACTGAAGATTCTATTAATTTTAGCCATTTATATTTACGGCGTCGATTTACTGTACTATGTTCAGTAAAAATATACACTGGACCATTGTTTAACGAACGTACTAAGCGAACATAATACAATGCAGGGAAAAGGTGAACATGTACAATATCATATTTATTTTTGGAAATGAGATGATTAAGTTTTTGTACAATCTTTACGGCATCCCATTTTCCACAAGATAAATCATGAACTGTTATACTCATTTGTTGTAATTTTGCACCCAAATCTCCTTTGTAAAGAAGTGTACACACTTCCAATTTTATATCTTGAAATTCTCTGTTTATATGGGTTGCAAAATTGAATAAAAGACGCTCTGCACCTCCATAATCAAGCGTGTTGATTACATGAAGAATTTTCATAACATCTAATCACCTCTCGGTTGCGGAATGTTCAATACCCAAATTTTAAATATAGCATTTAAATGGGCTCTAAATATGGAACAGTAAGGATCTGGTTTTACCGATCCAATAATACACGCGAAAATTGTTTTTACTAATGATGATAGAAAAAATACACCCCTCAGAAAAATAACTGTTAATTTCCCTTTGTATTTTCGATAGAAATAAAGTTTTGACTGATATGCCTTAAGGATAATTTGGGTTCTATTTTTTCGACTACTCTGCCCTTCTAAGTGAATAATCGCAACCTTAGGATAGTAAACTACTCGGTATCCTCTTTGCCAAACACGCAAACAAAGATCTACATCTTCGCCTGTGAAGAAAAAATTCTCATCAAATCCTTTCAATGACAATGCGAGTTCTTTTCTTATCATTAAACAAGCCCCGGATACCCATCCTACATCTCGCTCCTCATTATGCTCCCACTCCATATAACGGTTTCGCCCAAAAAGACGCGGCGAAAGTTTATATAACATAAAAGAATCAAAAATAGTACCAAGCAAATATGGACGTGTACCACAGGACAACTGAAGCGAACCATCTGAATAAATTAGACGTGGACCAACTATTCCAACATCTATATGTGTTTCAAGATATTCTACCAAAGCTGTTATTGCTCCTGGCAAAATGATAGTATCTGGATTTAGAAAAAGTATATAACGCCCTGAACATTTTGAAATTGCCTGATTATTCGCTCTAGAAAATCCAATATTTACTTCATTAGTAATAATATTGAGCGCTCTCCAATCAGAAAATTCACTTTTCAACATTTCTATTGTACCGTCTTGAGAAGCATTATCAACTACAAAAATTTCCATTAAAGTTTGTTCTTTACGCAAACTGTTAAGGCACTGCCTCAGCAGTTCTTTTACATTGAAGCTGACGATAATAACAGATACAATTGGATTCTCCATTCATCATCCTCCTTTCATTATATAATATTTGGACAAATTGAAGTTCTCAAACATGCAAGTACGAGTCCCATGTACAAACCAAGAACAATTCGCTGTTCACCAGCAACATAACCAAATAAAAGGTTAATTACCAAAGAAATAAAGAATAATTTCAAACTTAACAAGTACTCTTTTTTTATACTTTTATTACTATACGACAAAATATTCCACATTATTAAAAGAAGACCTATTACAGATGTAATACCTAGAATCCCATTTTCCGCAGCTATTTGAAGGAAAAAATTATGAGGTGTAAGTTTTTCTGGTTCTCTAGAATGTATAAATTCCGGAATTCCATGCAAAAGCATATAACTCGAAAAATTTTCTGCTCCAATACCTGTCAAGGGTTTTTCAATAAAGGCATGCAAGGATAAAATAGCCATTCCTAATCTTTCTATATTGCTTGCTGTATTTAGTGTGCTAAATTCGTTGAATTTTAAAATAAAAATATCTCTAATTTGAGGAAAAATAGAAATAGAAAAAAGAAAAACTCCTATAATTAAAACCAAAAGTAAACAAATATTCTTAAAACACTCTCGACTAAATCCCAAAGTACTGACCTTCCAGGCAAAGTAGCTTATCACAACCATAAGGCCAATCCAAGCACCACGGGTTAATGATAGTATAGTTAATATAGCCAGTATTCCTGAAACTATCGTAATAGTTAAATTACGTATTGAATAAGGTAATATTAAACTAAAGAGAAATAGACTACTATAATCTGGAAACAACTTCCTCCAGTTGCTGTAATACATACCCTGAACAATTAAAGAGGTGGTATTAACCAGTGAGATTAATATATCACAAACAAAAATCAAAACAAGCAATCGCCATATTTGTTGAAACCGTCTTTCTGAAGAAGAATATAAGAAAACTGTAATACTTAAGCCAAATATTTCTAACCATTTAAAGAAAGTTTTTATAACCATCTCTTTGTGTATAGCCACATAAAAGGATATTAAAATTGAAAAAAGAAAAAGCACCACAAAAAAAAGATACATTTTTAAGAACTTTTTACCAACAAGCTTAATTTTAGTCAATACTAATACTGGAAACATAAAATAAAATATAGGAACTAAAAAAATTTCAAAAAGGTTAAACTGCATTCCTAAAATCTCAATCATCATAGCTATCCACTCCGTAACAGGCAATATCATAAAAAATATAACGGCAAGTTTTTCAGAAAATTAATTTTATCTAATATGTTTGATAAATTTGCAATTCAACTTTCAAACTTAGTTAATAACTCCTTACCTATATCAATTACTATTATTTCAGCCCATTGCTTATTTCTAGTAAATCTAGTAATATCAAAATCAAAAAAGCCGAGTTCTTTTTATTTTTTAATATTTCTTCATTATGATTTTCCACGCAAATAGTATATATCACCCAAATTTTTCTTATCCATATTTCAATCATCGTATCTTTTTAATACTCAAATTATTTCACCCAATGATTACCTAAAAAATTAATTCATAATTAACCAAGTTAAACCTTTGGATGTTTTTGTGAATTAATCTCCAATATAATTTTCTATAAAACGAAAATGTATTTTCAACCATTCTATAAATTTCCCGATCCCATCTTTAAACCTCGTCTTCGGCTTAAACCCTAAAAGCCTCTCTGCCTTTTTCATATCTGCCCATGTCTGTGGCACATCTCCAGGTTGTGGAGGTAAAAATTCTAACTTTGCCTTTATTCCCAAAGCTTCTTCTAATGTTCTCACCATTTCTAATAAACTAACAGTTTGATTGTTTCCAAGATTGATTACCTCATATAAGGTATCAGTATAATCCATAGCTTTTCGTACACCTTCAATAATATCATCTATGTACGTATAATCCCTCCGGCTTGACCCATCTCCATATATTGGTAGAGGTTCACCTTTAAGCATCAATTGAGCAAATTTATGAATGGCTAAATCTGGCCTTTGTCGTGGACCATATACTGTGAAAAATCTAAGTGCAATAAAGCGAATTTCATAGAGATAGCTGTATACGTGTCCTAATAACTCACCGCTTACTTTAGTTGAAGCATAAGGGCTGATCGGCTTTAAGACACAGTCATCTTCTTTCCAAGGGACATTAGGGTTAACACCATAAACACTTGAGGAAGAGCCAAAGATAAATTGCTTTACTCCTCTATGCCGTGCAAATTCTAGAAGATTTTGTGTGCCTTTAACATTCACTTCTTGATATCCAATTGGATCTTGAATTGAGGGACGTACCCCCGCTTTTGCAGCTAAATGAACGATAACATCATAGTCATCAGTTAATTTTTCTTGAAGAACTTCCATATCTCTTATATCTATTTCCAACAGCCGATATGTCTCATACTCAAAATGAGCAGAAATGTTTTTTCTTTTAATGGCAGGGTCATAAAATGGGTCAAAATTGTCCACTACAGTAACTTGCCATCCTTCTTTTAATAGCCTGTCCACCAAATGACTTCCTATAAACCCTGCTCCTCCTGTAACTAAAGCGTGTTTCACCTGCCCACCCCCATGTATGTGAACCCAGCTTCTCTTGCTTCTTTTGGCGAGTAGATATTTCTACCATCGAGTAATATAGGAGTATGCATTACACGAGCTAAGCGTTTCAGATCAAGCTGACGATAAATCTGCCATTCCGTGGCCAATACTACAGCGTCTGAACCTTCTGCCGCCAAATAAGGGTCATCTACAAAGGTTATTTCTTGAAGTTCTTCAGCAATGAAAGCCTTACGCGCATTTTCTATGGCAACAGGGTCATGGGCACGGATATGAGCTCCCCTTTCAATCAGAAGTTTAATAATATCGATTGAGGGAGATTCTCTTACATCATCAGTCCCCGGTTTAAAAGAAAGGCCTAAAATTGCTATTGTACGGCCGCGTACTCCTTTCAATGCTGACTGAAGTTTCTCAACAACACGCTCTCTTTGAAGTTTATTGACTTTACGTGCTGCCTCTACAATTGGCATTTCATAGTTGTATTCTTTGCCTACAGCAATTAAAGCAGCTGTATCTTTTGGAAAACAGCTTCCTCCCCATCCTATACCTGCGTTTAAAAAACGGGGTCCAATGCGTGTATCTAGTCCAATGCCACGAGCAACTTCTGTAACATCAGCACCTACTTTTTCACAAAGGCCAGCAATTTCATTTATAAAACTTATCTTTAGCGCTAGAAAAG
>Ga0224486_100435_pt1 | contig 12850 bp, 14 predicted proteins | sample TexhydDE_CT_test_FD_172013 | JGI IMG/M metagenome (GOLD analysis project Ga0224486, IMG submission 172013) | Fracking water microbial communities from deep shales in Oklahoma, United States - hydraulically fractured wells DE_CT_test ...
GTATGATGGGAACATTTCTGTTAAGTGTAAGTTTCCATCCCTCATAGTCACTTCTAAAACGGGTATTTTTCAAGGTTTGTGATCCAGGTTTTTGCAGGTTTCCATCCCTCATAGTCACTTCTAAAACCTAAAACTGTTAGTTGATGAATGGGAGTGATGTTTTTGTACATTGTTTCCATCCCTCATAGTCACTTCTAAAACTTTGCTTCAACATATCAATACTCCCCTAGTTATCTCGGTTTCCATCCCTCATAGTCACTTCTAAAACTTTAACAACAATTTTAAATCATAACAACATAGAATATAGTTTCCATCCCTCATAGTCACTTCTAAAACAAGAGAAGATGTCCTTTACATCAAATGGAAAAGCCGCTGGGAATGTTTCCATCCCTCATAGTCACTTCTAAAACAAAACATTTGCGAGTTGGGAAGGATACGGAAATTAAAGTAAGAGTTTCCATCCCTCATAGTCACTTCTAAAACTTATTTTTCCTTGCGGGGGAGTCAGATGCTGAGTAATATGTTTCCATCCCTCATAGTCACTTCTAAAACCGGTTTATTATGCTTTGAAATTGTGTAAAAAAACTAATCGGTTTCCATCCCTCATAGTCACTTCTAAAACTCGTAAAACCCTCATAGATATTATACTACTATTTTTGTTAAATTTGACAGTTACATTTGTAAAAATTAAAAATGTCGTATTTATGCGTTTTTAGGTCAACAATGTATAGAAACTATCTCCCGAAAAACGCGAGATTTTTTGTCAGTTAACTCAATCGTTACAATTTCTTTTTTTAAGCGTGCAGTATTTATGCTGGTTTTGGAAGATGATTAAAAATATATGAAGATAATTTTGGATTTGAGTATAATTTTTAGTTTCATTCTAGATAATTATTTTATTTAGTTGTATTGCATTTTTATGTATAAGTATATATAGTTTTTCAAATGTCTTGATTTGTAAATGCTATTATCACACATGTTGCTTATCATGTTAGGTATTTATGTTACGGTTATGTTCTCTTACTTTATGTAACAGAATAATGCAGATAATATGAATAATAGAATAACAACTTGAGGTATTGTGTAAGGTCAAATGAATTTGTGGAATGAGCACAAATGAACACAAACAAAAAAGCCAATCCTCAATGGATTGGCTCTTTTGTTTATTTAAATCTCTGCTAAACAACGATACGTGTTACGTAGTTACCTAAGATTGCTAAATTATTAGCTTTCTTTTAGCTTAATTCGAAGTTTTTCTTTTAACAATACTGAAGGAAAGTTGTGCCCCACCTTAAGTTTTACAGTGCCTGGTAATCTTCCCGTGTAAATGAGCCTACCAGACAAGTATACTTCCGCTTCTTTGCCAATAAGTTCATCAGGCAGATATAGTATTGCAGAGCCATCAGATACTTCGATTATTATATTCTCATACTTATCAGAAGTCGATGCAGCAGCTATTGAAGGTAGGAGCTCTTCTAATTCTTCCTTTTTGAAGAATTTTGATAGGTCTATTATCTTTTCATCATCTTCATTTTCTGGATGTTCCTCGTAGTTAATCATATTACTCAAGAACGCATCGTAAAATATTTGGATGCGCTTTATTTCAAAGTTGTAGAACTTTTTCCAAATACCTTTGTACTTTCTGCTTGCCATCTTTTTAAAATTGTCGACGATTTTTCTAAGTTCATCTTCTTTTACCTTGCCAATAACTTCACAATATTTTACAAGTTCGTTTGTGATATAGAAGTTAATCGGTGTTACTTTTACACTGCGTACCAAGTGGTTCAGGTCTATCTTCTGCCCTGAACCACCCAGGATTAGCTCTGTTGTTAGGAAAATTGCATTATACATATCTCCAATTTTCTCAAAAACAATCCCATATGCTATGTCCTCACCATATATTGCAATTATGTCCCCAATCTCTAATTTCTCTGTACCCTGATCTACTAGTTTCCTAAGTTTTTTCGCACCTCTTTTATACTCTTCGAAAATTTCTTCAAGAAATTTCATTTCTACCGCCTCCAATTTTATTTCAACAACTTTTGTACAACGTTCACTTATTAAAACGAATATGTTCGCATATTTCTGACTTGTACTTTTCTATTACGATTTTTACAACACTTGGGCTGACATTTACAACTTCTTCAAAGAACTTCCTTATTTTTTCTCTTACCCGCTGGTGGGCTTTGTATCTTGCATCAGCGGATGGATATTCTCTGAACTTGGCATTTTTAGAGTAACCTGAGTAGTAGATAAAGTCGCATAAATCCAATTCTTTCCCTTTCACGTAATTTTTAAATTCCTCAAATATGTCATGAGCTACCACTTTATCGAAGATTTCTTCTGATGTGAGTGCTGTATCGTCAGGAATTACTTCTAACAGTTCTAGCTCATCTTCTCCTTCTTTAGCAGTCCCATCAATAGACAGAGGCTTTTTTTCGCTTGCTTTTCTGAAATCTTCTATTAGGTTGTCAATTATTCTGTTGAAGTAAGTTGCTACCTGTAACGGCTCGAAGTCTTTCAGCTTTTGTTTGAATTTGAGGATTCTTTCGATAGACTCTTGGTACAACTCATCAACAACGTTTTCCATTTTACCAAGGCCGAGGCTTTCAGGTTTTCCGTAGGTTTTTTTGTATACCTTCGCTGCTATGAACTCATGGATTTGCTTATCGCACAGAGTCGATAATGCGTTGTTGAAAAGACTTTTGATGCATTTTCCCAAACTTGAAAGGTCATACTCTTTCCACACATTCATCACTCCAATTTTCCAAATCTAACGTGCAGCTGCTTAGTACTTCCATTTTCTTCTGTCTTTTGTAGTTTTCAATCACGGGTAATGGAAGCATGAAAACGTAATGCCCCGCGATATTCATAATCCGGCTTTCATTCATAAATATTCTCTCACTTGCGAAAGGGCAGCATTCGAAGACTTTGAACACAACATCTGAATACTTTTTGGTCGACAAGAAAGCCATCAAGCATTGGAATCCCTTTTCTTGAATCAATCCTGGTCTTGAAAAGCGTTCACCTTCATGTGAATAATACAAGTCCTTGATTCCCAAATCTTTTGCTACAGTCTTTTTTACGTCCAAAAATACAACAAGTTTCGATTTAAAGTTGTGTTCATAAAGTTTTTTCATATGCCGTCCCCCAACATTTTTGCTTACATTTTGCTTTTTAGTCCTGAATATATTATAGCACTCTTTCCAATGTCAAATGAAATGGTAATTTCCGTTTATATATCCAGAAAGATACTCAGTTGCTCAGTTAAGGAGGATGGGATTAATGTATGTGATAATGGTATACGATGTAAACGTGAAAAGGGTTAACAAGGTTTTGAAAATAGGACGGAAGTATTTAAATTGGACTTTGAGATCCGTGCTTGAGGGGTTTCTTACCGAGGAGTTGTACGAGAACCTGAAAGAAGAGATAATGAGGGTGATAAATACAGAAGAAGACGTCGTTTATTTCTATTTGCTCGACACTTACAATGTGCCTCACAAAACTCTTATTGGAGAGACACCAGGTGAGTTTAATTTCATTGAATAGCGTTTTTATTCTATGAAATTTGTTAAAGTGTTGGCTTTGTCTTTTCCTATTATTTCCACTTTTAACCTCGTTCCCTTAGGTAGAGAATATATTACCAATCCATCGTTGTCTTCTTTGCGAATATACTTGGATACTCTTCTAATTAGCTCTTTTAGAGCACCTCTTGGTAGGTATCCCTCAAACGTTGAGTTCTGCTTCCAAACAAGGAATCTAAGTAATAGTTTGTGAACCTTTGCAACACGTTTCTCATTTACATCGTACACTAATAGATATCTTTTGCTCAACTTATTCCCTCCTCAAAAGTTGTCCAAATCAATCCGCCTTCATATATCTAAACGCACTAACTTAGGTATCCTGACAAAGAGAGGATTTGTTCCGTTTTATACTACCTGTCAAAAATCTTTGTCGAATGCGTTTTCTATTTTGGAACGGCCGAATTTCCAGAGGAAGTCGGGGGGTCGAAATACTATGCAAAAGGAGCTTTGCAGATTTGTGGACTATATTATAGAAGTTGAGAACAACAGTGCGGCAATTTATATCTCAGACGACCTGGTGTATAAACCCGCTATAGTAAGGTTCCAAGGGCAAGAAGTCTATCGCGGAAGGCTTCCGCATGTTCTATTTCTACGTTTACCAGCTTACATGTCCCCGGAAGTTGTTGGGTTCCAGTTGCGCATTAAGACCGGCTCTGTTTTCAAAACTTAGGCATGCAAGTAAAAATGATGCCGAGAAGCTGGGAGAGTATCTTCTTTTCTGAAAAAGTCAGATAATATCTCTACCCACAAGCTCTATACAACCAAAACCTGCGGAGTTTTTAGAACCAAGCCCCGCATCGTATGCCAATTTAAGGATTTCGTAGTCCCCTTCCAACTCAAGTACTGTTATCCAAGCATCTAACTTCCTTTCTTTGTACCCCACAACCACCCTCTTCGGATTTGGGGCAATATTCTTTATTCTCAATTGCCCCTGAAATTCTCTACCAAATGCCGCATGAAATTTTCTTTTGAGGTTGTCCTCAAGTAGTTTTGAAAAGATTTCGTCATGCGGTGAGTGATAAAGTGTGTATTTTTTTCCATCTTTGTCCACTGTCGAATATACCGTAATTGGAGATTTTGTTGAGACTACGATATGGTTAGTTTCTGTAAGTTCAAATATCTCAATCTTTGAAGGTACTACAACATTTCTACCCAGTCTAAGACTTTCGAATCTGCCAACTCTGTCGGCAACGAATTCTATAAGTCTTTCGTCTGCTGTTGATATGATAAGGACAACATGGTCAAAGAACTTTATTGTTTTGGTTTGACTATCTATTTGAAATCTTCCAAGAAGTCTGGAAAACGAGAATAGTTTATACAAACGCTTACCAAAGGTGTATCCTTTGTCATGTAAGAATTTTCTGTATTCTTCATCATCAATTAAGTTCAGAACAAATGCTTGCAAAATGTGATTGTATTCTGTTGGAAGTTCCAACTTGTCAAATGTAAAGTCAATGTACACTCTCAAGTTTGCTACCTCCAATTTTTTGGGATAATTTAGTAATTAAATTTAGATCCGAGTTACCATACAAAAACAGACCAAAACGACCTACTCTTAATCCAACAGCGTTGGCTAAGGCTATCATTTCTTCTGAACCAAACAATTCCACTTTGTATATGGTCTTTTTGTAAGGTTTAACAACGGGAATTAAAGCATACTTGACAAAGTTGGCTCGGTAAATCTGCTGTGCCAAAGGGAAATAGTACTCTTCAATAGCTTTTTGAATGCTTTCAATGGGCTGCTCTCCAAAGTTTTCGTTAGCAAGAACATAACATTCACTGAATGGTTGAAAGACTTTAACTGATGAATAATAAGGAAAAGCACCGCCCAAAGAGGTTTTGAGTAACCTCTTTAAGGCGGAGCCTACAGATTTTGTTGCTAATCGTACCTTTATAGTTGCATCCTTTACAATGTAATATCCATATTCGCTTGCGTATATTCTTTTTCCAAGCACGTGCGAAACGGAATGCGGAACATCTTCCAACATTTGGGATATTTGTTGGATAAGTTCCTCTGTTACTAACGTTGGTGATTTTAAGTCCCATCTCAAAACGATTTCCAGCAAAATTTTCACCTACTTTGCCTTGACAGTGTATGAAAACTTTTTTAGTTTCTTTAATCAAGAAGTTCTATCTTTACCCATCCAACTGGTAGTATATCTTTTGGAGACTCTGATAATTTCACAATTCGTGTGGTTACTGGGAAGTTGTTTTCCTTCACTTTTTTGTACCCAAATAGAAATTTCAAAACCTTTACTTGAGTAGGTTGCAAAAATCTTCTGTAAGCTGTTTTTGAATAGAATCCACTGTGTCCACCAATTCTTAGAACAAAGCCGCTCTTTGTTTCGTTGTTGATTTTAGAGATTTTCTCATAGAAATTCAATAGCTCACTTTTTTGCTGATAGTTGGAATTAGTAATCTTTCGCTTTTCCATCTCTATTAATATCTGCGCTGCTTCTTTCATGGTTTTGGTGAAATTCTCTTCACTTTCAAACACTTTAATTAAATAATCTATAGCCTCCTTCCCTACTTCGTTCAGAGTTAGTAGTTTGCTCAATATGTTAGCTTTGAAAATTATTCTGCTTTCGACTTTGTTTGAGCCAGTGTTTCTCTGCTCAGGTAACCAGACTTCGAAAAATTGTGGAATACCCTGCTTAGGTCTTTCTAAATGTATGATTTCAACTTTCTTGAACTTTATGTGACTTTTGTCGATAAACGAGCTATCCGAGATTACCAGCGCTTTAAATGGTGAAAGCTGAGCACTTCCAAAGACATTGTCTTCAATTCTATCAATGCTCAATGATATGGCTCTTGACTTCTCCCTATTTCTGAGGTCTGATTCTGATATGTTAAGTGTACTTTCAAAACGTTTTGCAAATGATTCATTAGCCTTTATTAGCGCCGTTCTTATTGCACCCTTGATGGAACTGCCAGGGATGTAAAATCTACCAGCGGTGTGGACGAATCTGCTAATTTGAAGAGTCTTTGGTTTTCCATTTTTGTCTTTTATTGTCGGGAATGATGTGTGACTGTAATCCCCGATATTAATTTTTAATTTATCAAATATTTCTTTCAAAGCACCATCTTTTGTTGATGGGTTTAATATTTCATCCATTTTTTCAACAAAGAACGCTACAAACTTATCATTTTCCATGAGCTTATCGAAGTTGAGAATATAGGTCTTATTGCCATCCACCAAGGTTTCAAATTTTCCCACCTTTTCTCCTGAGCCAATGAAGACTGGAGAAAGAGGTTCAATAATCATTCTCTTTGAAAATGTTGAATTTTTGCTCATACATTATTGCCCCCTTTGAACGGGAGTAAGAAGGCTTTACCGTATCTGTAAACCCTATACCCATACGTTTGTTCAAACCCATCGGGAGTTATGTCTAAAATCTTGCCTTTTACAGGCTTTTTAAAAACAGAACCTTCTGTGAACATAACTACCCTTTTCGCTTTTTGGTCAGTTCCAAAGATGTAACCTGTTCTGTATTTCAGTTCGTAAGCATCAGATATTTCCTTAGCAATCTCCTTAGATTCGTTCGCATAATCGTTCTTCGAAGGAATGTAAGGAGATAATAGCAAATACTTATCTCCAACTACTGGTAGGTTTACTTCTTCAATTTCGTATTCGAAATTTCCAAACCCATAGGTCCTATCTCCACCAAGACCTTCGTCAGCTAACAATTTTAAAGAAGCGAGTATTTCTTCCTTTATCTCCTTCCCAACTCTTAGATAGAACCACAAGCCACAGTTTGGAGCGAAGTGTACCTCTGAAAAGTAGTAAAGATTTGACTTTGAATTCACGCGGTTTATACCCGCCCTTGGACGCTCGAAAATTTCAACCGGTCCTTCGAACCCATTTAAGAATTGCACTTCGCTTTTGCTAAGGAATTGACCGTGAATATCTTTCTCCTCAACAGTTATGTTCTTGGTAATAATTTCTTCCTGGACGAATTTTATTTTCTTGAGTTTTTTGGGTTGTGATATTTTTTCTAAGTCGAAATTTTCACCTTTTGGTCTTGGTAAAAAGTATTTATCACCTACATAATAGAATGCTGAAGAGATGAGTAATTCAGTTTCTTCTGAGTTGTCTGAAATATTCTCAATTAGCTCTGCTGTTTTCTCAGAGCCAAAGAGTTTTGAATAAGCACAAACTAAAGCACTAAATAACGTATCGGCGTGTACCATCCCTTCAGAGACTTCGCCTACACCGTCGATAAAACCTATGTGTAATGGACCTTTAAACTTTATCTTAACCCTATAGTCCATAAGTATCACTTCCTTAGATAAAGGTATAGTTGGGTATACTCAACTGTTGAATTTTGACTCCAGAGTTTATTAGCCCTTAAGTGCTTCGCTCAGTGATGAATATTTTCCGACTTCTTTTTCTCCTTCTTCTTTACCGAGATAATAATCTTTTTCTCTGATTAAGACTCTTATATTCTTAAATTCAATCTTTCCGTATCCTCTAGAACCGCTACCGCCAAGATAATCGTCTTCGAGCAATTTCATAGCCAGCAATAGGTTTTTCAAGAATTTATCCCCATCACCTTCGTAAATATCAACTACGAATTCTGCTTTGAATATCGCTCCAGCTGGCACACGTTCTTGTTGTCTTGGATTTGCTTTTGAAGTTACCCTGTTTATTGTGTTTTCGTATTTGAGTTCCGTCCATTTTGTTTCAAGGAAATCAGAAAGTGGTTCAAGGCTTTTTTCATCTAAGTACGCATCCCTAACTATGAGTCTTGTCCTGGCGAATGTGTTTTTGGAGTTGTTGTCAACAGATGTTCCAAACAATCCACAGACCGGGCAATTGGGATCTGAACATTTGTGAACACTTCCATCTCCACTAACTTTACCGTGGTAGAATTCGCTAAGCACCCTCATTTTTCCTTTCAAGCTGCTACCAGGAATGTATGGTCTACCCTTTGGGTCCTTAATAACTGGGTTATCAAGGCCGCCTATTTCTAAATCTTCTTTGCTAGTCCCAATGTGCAGACCAGTTTTAACTTCAATATCAGCAGTGACAATATATTTACCAACGAAACCCTTTACTTCCATGCTCTATTCCCCCTTTATCGGCTTCTAGAATTGTTCATGGCTTCATAATACTTGTGATAAGCAACGAGCGCTTCAAAGAAGTCCGTGAAAAGATTATACGCTTTCTTTATCTCCGCACCATTTTTCTGTTTGACAACATCAACCACTTTTTTCATTCCTTCAGCAAGTTCTTTGAGCTGCTCCTGATTTCGTTCTTCCCTACCAACATCGTATAGCAAAACCGCCAAGAATTTGTTCAGTTCTCTTTTTAAAATCTTTTCAACATCGGTTTCTGCTAAACCCGAGACTTCAATTTTTTTGACGTGGTTGTAGAATTTTCTAAGTTTCGTAGAATTAATCTTGATGTTAGAAGCTATGTTCCTTGCCTTTTCGTGCAATGTGTTGTAATCTTCTTTAAGATTAGCAACCAATTCCCTAACTTTTTCAAACTCACCCGCAACATTCGCACCTGCTGCCCCAATGTTTCCCTGCACAGGATTACCGACCATCTTAACACCCCCGATTTTCAATGTTTTTGCTAATGACTAACAATAGAAATTTCTTCTTGTTCTTCCTCTTCACGCTCAACTTTTCTTGTTTCGTCATGCACCCATCTTACAACTATGTCAAGCTTCGGATAAAGCTGGTTGTAGTTCACAAGTATTGAATCAAAAAAGTCTTTGACAGCTTTTTTTGTTGCTTCGTCTTTCCGTTCCATGAGCCTTCCGACATAGTAATACAATCTCCAGATTTTGAGTTGTTCCTTTGGTCTGTTTGCAAATACGTCCAATACGTGTAATAAGTTCTTTGTGACACCATATTTTTCAATGAGTTCTTGTAGTTTGTCTTTGAGCTCCTTGGCTTTATCGAACTCTTCCCAGCCTATGCACCCCCTTAAGAAGTACAATGCAGCTTTTTCTTTGCCATTGCGTTTGTAAGATTTCGCTTTTTCATCAAGTAATTCACCTGCAATCGTTCCGAGTTTGTAGACTGGATATTTCTCGCTTGGGGCTATAGCTATCGCCATTGAAATGGAAAGTTCGTCATTCTTTGAGAACTCGAAAAATTTCTTGCGTATAGTGTCAGCAAGCAGAGGGAGTTCATTCCAAGGTCCTAAAATCATAAAGTCGTCGCCACCAGAGTAAATAACATTACAGTTTTCGTATTCTTCCCTAACAAACCTCTCTAACACCACGCTGAAGAACATTTCTAATTCAGAAGATAATGTGGCAACGTATGAAATTGGAGCACTCTTAACATTTTGCCCAAAGGTTCCCGATAAAGATTTGAATATGCTTCCAAGATTGTCAACGTCACCTCGTAATATTGCCCATCGTTTTACTCCCTTTGATTCATCTGCTATCGTTTCAAGGTCGGCTACAATTGGTTTATCATCTTTTCCAATGTATTTTCTTGAGACATAGCTTGCCATTTTTATAGGATACATTGCAGACATTGGGTTATATGTTCCTTCATGACTTTTTTCTATCGCATAAGCGAGCTTGTTAGGTTCATTGCCGAATGTTAATTCAAACCCAAAACTTTTGAAGACATCAAAAACATTCCTTGGTTTATGGGGAATTTCCTGAATTGGTTCGATAGTAAGATACTTGCTGTTTGCCAAATGATAGCCAATGTCTACAAACGATTCGCAAAATTCACATTCATATTCATTAGAACCAACTTGACGCATCCTTCTACCACAATATGGACACCTTGGACCTGAGAAATCTTCTGGCAAGAACATCTCCAAATCGACAAGCGTTGAGAATTTTTTGTTTTTCTTCTGTTCTAATAACCTTGCTAATTCATCATGAACATCAAAATTCAGGAGTCTTGAGAAATTGATTTTGATACCACTAAGTAACACGGAAAGGTCCAAACCAAACGCATTGTACATCTTCTTATCAATTTCGTTCTGGTATTCGTCAAGCCTATCAATTGTGCTTGCTGGAACAAGCAGATAGAAATGTCCACCACCGCAATAAAGGATGTTGGAATTGTAAAGTCTTTCTTTTCTCACAATGTACTTTGCTATAATTTCAGCAAGATAAGCTATGAAGAACGAACGTGCACGCAATTTCTTAAGCCCGTTTTTGATTGATGTTTTGTAGATGAAATCTTGTATACCGGAGATATCGCCTTTGATGACTCCGAAAAGTTCTGGGTCGTCGCTTGCTGGAACATTCTGATTGTTCTGAAGTCTCCTCACTAACTCTTCAATTCGAGAAAGCTCACTGGAAGCATAAACATATCGGTCGTTTTGCTTCTCAAAGAGCTTATCGCCAAGTTGTACATACAAAGCAACGGCGATTGCGGCAGTTGAAGAGGCATGTGAGAAGAGTGATATATCTGGTTCGCTGTAGTAAAATGCAGATGGAACTGTTGAGGTGTATTCTTTAAGTAAGTAATAAAGCCTTTCATAAACCCCTTCTGGGTTTTCTTCCCAAAGGTTCTCTAAATCACTATCTTTTAGAAGAACTTCAAATTCTTTCCAAAGTTTTTCGTAGTGTTCTTCAGGAGTTCCTGTGAATTCTCCTGGCTGCTTTACGGACTCTGCTAATGAGAATCGTGAGAGAGGTCTGTAGTAATCTTCTTTTTGTCGGTTAGCTAAAGATACTCTGGAAATAATCGACTTCATGTATTTTATTTTTTCATCTTCAGGAACGCTGTAGTCGGTACGTTCATTTGAAGAAATTCTGTCGGCTATTGAGACTATCTTTGTCAGAATTTCGTATTCACTTACAAGATTCTGGAGATTATCATGGTGTTTGCTTATTATCGTTGAAACATCTTCGCGGTATGGCAACTTAGAATTCTTGTATATGTAGGCGCCAACAAATTGGTGGGCCAGCCCTGAGCTTGCAGTCTTGATTTCGTAGTTATATTCTTTCTTAATTGCCGATCTCAACTCTTCGCTCATCTTCCCTCTTTGTCTGAATTTACCTATATCGTGAAACAGACTTGCTAAATAAAGTACATCTTTCCATTTCTTATTCCCTTGTCCATTCACAGGCATATATACACCCCCATTTACCATCGGAAAGCAGTGTAAGCCTCTTCCTCTCGTAAGTGTCTAATTAGTTTGTAGCATTCATATCTTATCGCCGTTTTGTAAGACATTTTTTGTCCATTGCCGTAATCAAATGTTTCCTCAAGTCCGTTCTCAAATTCCTTTATGAACTTCTTTTTACCGTTTTCGTTTAAATATACACCCCCTTCAACTTGCCGGAAGTCTTCCTTTTTTATCATTGACTTGTTAACCATATTCAGAATAACTCTGTCAACAAGAATGGGTTTAAATATTTCAGAGATATCAAGTTGTAAAGAAAACTTTCTTTTGTTTGGTTCGTGTAGAAAACTGATAGATGGTTCCAAGGAAGTCTTAAAGATTTCTGACAGAACTACGTTATACAAAAGCGTATTGCCAAAGCTAATAAGTGCATTGATTTCATCTGCTGGAGGTCTCATAGTTCGTTCCTCAAACTTGAAGCCCTTACTCTCAAATATCTTTCCTAACGCCTCGTAGTAAATCTTTCTTATGTTTCCTTCTATTGCCATTAATGCAGCAATAGTTTCTTGGCGATAATACGTTTTTTTCAAAGACTCAATTTTTGATATATTCTCTTGAATCTGTGAATATTTATCCACATAACGTTTAATCAAAGACATCATGTTATCTGCTACTCCAAGCAGTATTTCACGAGCTATAACAATACGCTTTTCCAAGTCTTGATAGTGTTGGAATTGCAGTATCAACATTTCTCCAGTTTTGTTAGTTTCAACAGGATAAAAACATCCAACATATTCACCGTTGTAATTGTAGAAAAACACTGGCACTTGAGAAGTCGAAAATAGTTCAAGCGTTTTTTTATTGAGATCTACTTCTGAAAAAACCATAAGGCATGAAACATTCTTTAAAGGAACATATAGTGGCTTTTCAGTCTCAGATTTTGGTTCTATGTACAAAGCAGAACTCTTTTTTCTAAGATATGCATCTTTAAAAATGTAAACTGTTTGCATCTTTATCCCCCCTGGAGAGGATTTCTGAAGCGGTCCAATTAAAAAACGGGGATACCCAGTAAAATCTGACAGGAGGAGGGAAATAAGCTTTCTATCTCAAAATCTCGTTTATATCTAACACAGGAACATACCCTGCCTTTTTTGTTTTTCCACCCTTGAAGTAATTGTAAATCTTCCCTGGTACAAAATCTCCTAAAGCC
>Ga0224486_100438_pt1 | contig 12706 bp, 12 predicted proteins | sample TexhydDE_CT_test_FD_172013 | JGI IMG/M metagenome (GOLD analysis project Ga0224486, IMG submission 172013) | Fracking water microbial communities from deep shales in Oklahoma, United States - hydraulically fractured wells DE_CT_test ...
GCAGTTGTCGAGGTTGACAACGGGAAGGTGGGGGACGGCCACGAAGGCCCCGTATGCAAGGAGCTCAAGGATATGTTCTTTAACATAACCACTGGAGGAAACGAAAAGTACAGGGAATACCTTACACCTGTATACGAAAAATAAACCTAGGAGACAACATCCCTTTCCGGAAGGAGTCAGTGATGACTGCACTAATGGAAGGGGATTTTTTTGGTTATCTTTTTAACATATGACAAAAGAGTTTACTGATGTGGTATCATTAGATTAACGAAACTTATGTTAGGAGCAGAAATATGACACAATTAATTGTTACACTTGCATCATTCGGACTTATACCCATACTTATAAGGAAGAAATTCAAACTCAGCTATGCAATACTTGCTGTGACCCTGTCAATAAGCGTATTTTCAGGGCTTGGAATACTTACCCTTGGAGAGACTGCCTTGGGAGTTGTCCTGGACAGGTATTCAAGGGATACCATACTTACTGTTACAATGGTGGGGATCCTTGGAAGCCTGATGAAGCATTATGGAATCCTCCAGAGAATTGTGGATGCCATGCTAAACCTTATCACCAACAAGAAGATAATTCTCATGGTGCTTCCATCCCTTATAGGGATAATGTCCGTGCCTGGGGGAGCAGTCCTGTCGGCACCCTTTATAAACACCATAGGAGAGGAGCTGGAGATCACCCCTCCAAGGAGGGCTGCAATAAATCTCATCTTCAGACACATATCCATGTTTCTCTTTCCCTTTACAACTACAATGTTGTTTATAAAAGCGGCGATCCCTCAGCTGAACGTCTACAAGGTCATAGGACTTGGACTTCCTTTTGTTGCAGGCACCGTTCTGATTGGGTATATGCTATTCATGAGGGGGAAAGGTAACGGAGAGCATGGACAGAGGGATGTATCCCTAAGAGGAATAGGTCGTCTGGTGATAGTTTCATCTCCAATATACATGTCGGTTGTAATCAATGTGTTGACAGGACTTCCATTCTTCATTTCCATGTTGGGAAGCATACTGATAGTGTATCTGCTGGGTGACAAAAAGGATTTCCTATACAGGGCATTCAATTCAATCAATTACAATACAATCATTCTTGTAGCTTCCATTCTTATACTTAAGGACATAATTTTGCAGATGGACGACATGCTTCAGATGATCAACAAGATACTTATGGGAGTGGACGGGGGACTTGGAGTCTTGGCCATATTCACCCTGGTATCCTTCTTCTTTGGCTACATTACAGGATATCCAACATCGTCCCTGGCAATAACCCTTCCTCTACTTTCAATGATGGAGCTTGGAAGCAATGCACTGCACATATATACATTCTTCCTTGTAGCCGTTTCATTTGTGGGTTACTACTATTCCCCACTTCACCTATGTCAGGTCTTGACCATAGGTGAAATGAAGGTTTCCACAGGAGACCTGTACAAGGAGTACATCCCATACTTTGCATTGCAGATGCTGCTTATATTTGCTACGACCCTAACCCTATTGGCCATATTTGCCTAAAGAAAGGATGATAGAAGAAAATGAAGAGACCTAAGATATTTATTGCAAATGAGATTCCCAAATCGGTGGAGGAATACATTGGACAGCATTGTGACTACATCATGTGGGATTTTTCTAAAAGAAAGACCTTTCAGGGTATTTTGGACCACATTGGTGATGTTGACGGAATCCTGGAGGTGGGGATGAAAATCGACAAGAACCTCTTGAAGCATGCACCCAAACTCAAGGTTGTCAGCAATATCTCAGTGGGCTACAACAACTACAATATTGAAGATATGAAGGCAAGGGGTGTCTTGGGTACCAATACCCCGGGAGTTTTGGACAATACTGTTGCTGACCTGATAATGGGACTTATCATTTCAACCGGAAGAAGAATTGTGGAGGCTGATGCAGATACAAAGGCTGGAAACTGGAAAAAGGGAGAAATGGACAAGTTCTTCGGAAAGGACATCCACCATTCAACCCTTGGGATAATCGGAATGGGAAGGATTGGAGAAGCCCTTGCCAAAAGGGCAAATGGCTTTGACATGGACATAATCTATTACAACAGGACGAGGAAGGAAGATGCGGAAAAGAGACTTGGAGCAAGATACATGGAAATGGACCAGGTTCTGAAAAACGCTGACTTTCTGGTTGTCATGACACCACTTACAGAACAGACCCATCACCTTATTGGAGAGGGGGAGCTTAAGAAGATGAAAGATGATGCCTTTCTAATAAATGCTTCCAGAGGTCCTGTTGTGGATGAGGGGGCACTCATAGAGGCTCTTCAAAAGGGTTGGATTGCAGGAGCGGGTCTTGATGTCTATGAAAAGGAGCCAATTGATAAGAACAATCCCTTGCTCCAGATGAAGAATGTTGTTACACTGCCCCATATTGGCTCAGCAACAAAAAAGACCAGGGACGAGATGGGGGTTGTTGCAGCCAGGGCCCTTGTTGAGGTTCTGGAAAAGGGAGACAGTCCATATATTGTACCCGAACTGAGGAAAAGCTAAGGAGGAATCAGGATGGCAAAACCAAAAGTATTGATTGGATATCCCGTAAAGGATGAAATCATGGAATATGTGGGTGAGCACTGTGAAATTGTACCAATGGACTATTCAAAGGCAATAACATATGATGACATCTATGAAAAGATTGATGATGTTGAGGGTGCCGTAGTCCTTATCACACCTATTGACAAGAAGCTTCTGGATAAGGGGAGAAAGCTTAAGGTTGTAAGCAACATAACAGTGGGCTACAACAATTTCGACATAGATGCAATGAAGGAGGCTGGAGTTTTGGGGACCCACTCCCCTGGTATACTTGACGATACGGTGGCTGATTTTGTAATGGGACTTCTTATCTCAACAGCCAGGAGGATAACCGAGCTCAATTCCTTCGTCAAGGGAGGCAGCTGGAAAAAAATCGAGAACAATCACCTTATGGGTCTGGATGTTTCAGGAACAAGGGTTGGAATAATTGGAATGGGCAGGATTGGTGAGGAGGTTGCAAGACGCTGCAGCCTGGGCTTCAAGATGGAGGTCTCCTACCACAACAGGTCCAGGAAAGTGGAGGTTGAAAAGGAGTTTGGGATCTCCTACAAGCCAATGGATGAGCTTCTTTCTGAAAGTGATTTTGTCATTCTTCTTACACCCCTTACTGACAAGACCCACCACCTTATGGGAGACAGGGAGTTCTCCCTTATGAAGAAGAATGCAATCCTCATTAATGCATCAAGGGGACCTGTAGTGGACGAGAAGGCCCTTATAAAGGCACTTCATGAAAAAAGGATTGCAGGTGCAGGACTTGATGTCTTTGAGAAGGAGCCAATTGAGGAGGACAATCCATTGCTCCAGATGGACAATGTGGTTCTTTCTCCCCATATTGCTGCCGGTACCCAGAGGACTTATGATGATCTAGCCTGGAACGCCGCCAGGTGTATGGTCAGGATCCTTGAGGGTGAGGAGCCGGTGAATGTTATTCCGGAAATGAGAGGATAATTCACATTTTACAGATCACAATTCACAGATCACAATTCACAATTGAATAGGGTCAATCTCAAGGGTCTAAAATCCTTCGCTACACTCAGGAAAACATTATTGTCACTCTGAGTAAGGCGAAGAGTCTTAGACCCTAGTTCTTGCTTTAAAATTGCGCACTGTGAATTGAGAATTGCCACGTGCCCGGCGATAGAATTCTTTGAACTCTTTGAGTTCCTAAGAATTCATCGAGAGGGTATGAATTAAAAAATCCCTGACATTTCAATATGTCAGGGATTTTCACTATTCCGCTTTTGGTTCTGCTTTCTTGATGCTGAAGCCTGTAAATCCGTAGATGATTGCAACTATTGGATTGATCAGGTTCAGGAATGCGAATGGCGCATATGCAAGTGGTGATACCAGAAGTACACTCTGCATGTAGGCTCCACAGGTGTTCCATGGTATAAGTGATGAGGTAAGAGTACCTCCATCCTCCAAGGTTCTTGAAAGAAGTCTCGGCTCAAGGCCAGCTTCATCGTATGCATCCTTGTACATTCTACCTGGTATTACGATTGCAAGATACTGGTCAGCTGCCAGGATGTTGATAGCAATACTTGTAAGTATTGTTGCAGTGACAAGTGATCCGGTATTGTTGGCAAGCTTAAGGATTGCAGCTGCTATTGAGTGGAGCATGCCTGTTCTTTCCATGATACCACCAAAGGTCATGGCAAGAAGGATCAGTGACACTGTCCACATCATGCTGTCAAGTCCACCACGGTTAAGTAGCTCGTCTACCATTGCTACACCACTGTCTATCTCAAATCCGTAATGTGCTGTGTTGATTATGTCTCCAAGACCTGCGCCCTGGAATACCGCTGCAAAGATTCCACCTACAACCGTACCTGAGATAAGTCCTGGAAGTGCAGGAACCTTCATAACTACAAGTGCGATTACTATGATCGGTGGAAGGAACAATATTGGTGATATGTTGAAGTTTGCTGAGATTCCTTCAAGAATTACATTGATGTTTGAAGTGTCCAGCTGGCTTCCTGCATATCTGGCCCCGATTATTCCGTAAAGTATCAAAGCTATTGCAAAACTTGGTATTGTTGTCCAGAACATGTATTTGATATGCTCGAACAGTGTTGATCCAGCCATTGCCGGTGCCAGGTTGGTTGTATCTGACAAAGGTGATATCTTGTCTCCGAAATATGCTCCGGATACAACAGCACCCGCTACTATGTAATCTGGCATTCCAAGTCCCTGTCCAACTCCCATAAGTGCTATACCTACGGTACCTGCAGTTGTCCATGAACTACCTGTTGCAAGTGATACGATTGCACATATTATTGCGGTTGCCACAAGGAATATTCCCGGTGAAAGGAACTGAAGACCGTAATAGATCATCGCAGGAACTGTTCCACTTAGGATCCAGGATCCTACAACTGTACCTATGACCATAAGTATCAATATAGCCTGCATTGACATTTGAATGGTTTCGATGGCTCCCTTCTCAATTTCACCCCAGGTGTATCCCAGGCCCCATATTCCAACTGCTGCTGCAACTATTATTGCAATCAGTATTGGGATATGTGCGTCAGTACCCAAGTAAACGATACCGACAAACAAAGATGCCACTAGAACGATAATAGGTATTAATGCGTGACCAATTGTTGCTTGCTTCTTCGTTTTCATATAAACCCCCCTATAGATTAATATCTGCATACGTTTCCACACCCTATGTGTTTTACGCACAGACTCTATTATAGATTACACTATTTTCAGAAAAAATTCAATCGTTTTCTGACAATTCAGATGAAATTAAAATGCAAGAACAGGGGGAGATCCGTTATCTATTCATCTTCGTGACCGCAGTCCTTCACTACCATAACAGTGGTTTTTGAATGCTGGATGACCTTGTGGGAAACACTACCCAAGATTGTCCTAGAAAAAACTCCAAGACCCCTGCTACCCATAACAATAAGGTCGAAGTCACCCTCTTCAGCCACATCGATTATTTCCTCAGCCACATCACCGGTCTTGTAGATTGTCTCTACCTCACCGGGATAATCCTTGAAATCCTCCAAAGCGCTTACAAGAAGCTGCTTGCTAAGGTCAATTCCATCCCTGACTGCATCGAATTTAAAGTCCATGTCAAGGTATCTGATGCTGTCGATTATTGTAAGTATGGTAATGTGGGAATCGAAAGCATTTCCCAGCTCTTTGGCCTTGAGCAAAGCCTTCTTTGAACAGTCGGATCCGTCAATTGGTACGAGAATTTTTTTCATTGATACACCTCCACTTGTATTTGCTATTCCATCCTTATATACCCAATATGATTCAAATAAATGTGATAATCAGAAAATCTCCAAGTCCACTATACCTGTGGGGTTAAATTTGCTATGATAGGTTAAATAGGTAAATCTGTTGACGGGAGGAATAAAAATGAAGGAACTGATCCAGAAATACTACGATGAAATAATAGCCTTAAATGATTTTATGGCTGACAATCCGGAAATTGGCGGGGAGGAATACAGAGCCTCCAAAAGGATGGTCCAGCTTCTTGAAAATCATGGGATTCCCGTTGAGTATCCATTTGCAGGCATGGATACAGCCTTTAGGGGGATTATCAACAAGGGAAAAGGTAGAAAGGCGGCAATCCTGGTTGAGTATGATGCCCTTAGGGGACTGGGACATGCATGCGGCCATTGTGCAAGCGGGTCTCTAAGCATCCTTGCGGCATTAATCCTAAACGATCTGAAGGAAAGGATTCCAGCTGAGATCCATGTAATCGGAACTCCGGATGAGGAGATGCATGGCGGAAAGGTTCCCATGGTAAAAGCCGGAGTCTTCAATGGCATGGATTTTGCCCTTATGATCCACATGAGCAACAAGAACGCCCTCTTTTCGAAATTTCTTGCCCTTGATGCCTACAAGTTCACCTTCCATGGAAAGTCGGCACACGCTTCCAGCATACCCTGGGAGGGGAGGAATGCCCTGAATTCAATGAGACTCTTCTTTGATGCCATGGATATGATGAGGCAGCACCTTAAGGATGATGTCCGCTTGCATGGTTATATTGTAAAGGGTGGGGACGCATCAAACATTATTCCCCATTACACTGAAGCGGAGGTTCTTGTAAGGGCGGCAAGCAGGAACTACCTGGACCAGGTCAGCAAATGGGTCATGGACTGCGCACAGGCAGCTGCCCTGGCAACCAGAACCACATGGAATGTGGAAGAGATTGGGGAAAAGTATGACAGCCTGTGGAGGAATATCAGCGGAGAAAAGGTATTGGAGAATATTTACCGGGACCTGGGACTTGCTCTTGTTGATACAAGCCAGGAAACCGGTGGCTCATCAGACATTGGAAATGTAAGCAGTGTTTGCCCTGCCTTCCATCCATATCTTGACATAGGAAAGGATCTTAATGCTCATACCCAGGAGTTCGCCCAGGCGATGAAAACCAAGAGGACCCACAGGGCGATTGCCCTGGGTGGTGAAATCATTGCCAGGTTTGTAATGGATGTATACAGTATCCCTGGAGCCATTGAGGAAATAATCGAGGAGTTTAAAGGAGGACATGGTCATGAATAGAGTTGATTTGCTTGTTGTATCAGACCACCTTTACACCATGAAGGGAGATGGTGTAGGCTATATGGAAAACGGCGCCATGGCCATCGATCGGGGAAGGATCATGGCAGTGGGGCAAAAGGATGATATACTGAAGTCATACCAGGGTGAAAAAATCCTGGAACTTGAGAAAAAGGCCGTTTTCCCAGGTTTGATTGATGCCCACATGCACACGGGCTTTGGAATAATGAGGGGTTTGGCACAGGATACAGGGAACTGGATGATGTATGGGCTTCAACCCTTTGACAATGTACTGACTGAAAATGAGCGGAACATGGGCAGCAAGCTGGGAATAATTGAAGCAGTCAAGGCAGGTACCACAACCCTGGGTGACTACGAGACAAATATGGACTTTGTCGCCGGCTTCATCCATAAGCTTGGTGCCAGAGGAAACCTCACCTATATGATTAGGGAGGCTGAAAAGAGGGTTTATGGGCCAGGAGAGCTTTACCATTTCAACAAGAACCTTGGAGAAAAGGGGCTTATGAAGAACCTGGAGCTTTATGACAGGTGGCACATGAAGGACCATGGAAGAATCAAGGTCCTGTTCGGACCTCAGGGGCCGGATTTTGTGGGCAGGGAGCTTCTGGAAAGGATATATTCAATTGCAAGGGAAAGGAAGACTCTGGTCCATATGCATACCCAGCAGGGCGACAGGGAGACCTACCAGGTTCTGAAGAGATATGGAAAGAGACCCATAGAGTGGTTAGGGGAGGAAGGATTCCTGAATGAAAGGCTGGTGGCGGTCCACCTTACAGACGCCAGGGATGACGAGGCAAGGGTGGTTGCCCAAAGTGGGGCGGGTATGATCCTTTGTCCAGGCTCAATCGGAATAATTGATGGGATAGTACCTCCGTCAGTGGCCTTTCAGGAAGCGGGAGGAAATGTGGCCCTGGGCTCTGACCAGGCTCCCGGCAACAACTGCCACAATATCATTAATGAAATGAAGCTTGTTGCACTCTTCAACAAGATAAAATACTCTGATCCCGAGGTGATGCCTGCCTGGAAAGCCTTGAGGATGGCCACGATCGAGGGAGCTAGGGCAATAGGACTTGGAGATATGGTTGGTTCCCTGGAAGTTGGAAAGAGAGCCGACTTTATAGCAATAGACCTTCAGAAGCCGTCCATGAACCCGGTTTACTCATATCCCATGAGAAACATGGTTCCCAACCTGGTCTATAGCGCCAGGGGAGATGAGGTATGCCTGTCTGTGGTGGATGGGGAAATAATCTACCAGGATGGAAGGTTCAGTAATATTGAAGAAAGAGAAATAATTGGTGAAATTGAGAAGTATCCGGATTCAATTGGAAGGAGGGCAGCTGAGGAGTTTTTCAGCATAAAGGGTACAAATGCAATCTTCATGGAGGAAGGAAAGCTTTAAGGAAAGGGACCCCTGAATCAGGGGTCCTTAAGTAGAGTCTATTTGACTACGTGCACAGAAATTGGAGAGTGGCAGACGACCTTGTGGGAGACTCCTCCAAGGAGCGCCCTTGTGAATACTCCAAGACCCCTGCTTCCCATGACTATAAGGTCAAAATCACTTTCTTCCGCCATGGTGATGATCTCGTTGGCAATATCTCCCATCCTATAGGTTGACTTAACCCCAAATGGGTAGTCGGCAAGTTTTTCCAATGCCTCCCTAAGTAATACCTGGCCGGCTTCAATACTTGAGTTGATCATATCCTGCTTGAAATCAACTGAGACAAACCTTCCGCTATCGATAACGGTGACCAGTGTAAGCTCGGCTTCGTAGAATTTTCCCAATTCAGCCGCTCTTTCCAGTGCCTTCAGTGAACATTCAGAACCATCAATAGGGACAAGGATTTTCTTGGTCATGATTAACGCCTCCTTAATTAACCTAATAAAACAACATGGACATCACATTATATGTTATCTAACATATACCCAGTATATATGTCTTTAAATGTGTGTTAACTAATTAATTAACGAAATCACACATTTTTTTCAAGTGACCCTGACTATCAGGTGGAAATTGGTTTGCTGCAGCCATTGAGGGGTATCATTAACTGTGAATGATAAATAAACTACATGAAAACAAGGAGTGATTATATGTCTACACCTCATATTGGTGCAAAAAAGGGAGAAATAGCTGAAACCATACTTCTTCCTGGAGATCCCTTAAGAGCAAAGTTCATAGCTGAAACCTTTCTGGAGGATCCGGTCCAATTCAACTCAGTAAGGAATATGTTCGGCTATACCGGAACCTACAAGGGCAAGAGAATATCCGTTATGGGAACTGGTATGGGAGTTCCTTCTATTGGAATCTACTCATATGAGCTTATCCACTTCTACGGGGTCAAAAACCTGATAAGGGTTGGATCCTGTGGAGCATACCAGAAGGATCTCAAGCTTTATGACGTAATTTTCGGTATGGGTGCCAGCACAAATTCCAGCTATGCAGACCAGTACAAGCTTCCGGGAACCTATTCCGCAATTGCATCCTGGGATCTGTTGAAGAAGGCAACAAAAGTGGCTGATGAAAAGGGAATACCATACCATGTTGGAAACATCCTTACAAGTGATGTGTTCTACACTGTTGATGACGAAGCCGGAAGCAAGTGGATAGACATGAACATCCTGGCTGTTGAGATGGAATCATACGCACTGTATGCCAATGCAGCCTATGCAGGTGTAAATGCTCTTACAATACTAACAGTGAGTGACTCAATTGTAAACAAGGAAGAGACGACACCAGAGGAAAGAGAAAAGAGCTTCACCCAAATGATGGAAATAGCACTGGAGCTTGCTGAATAATACGAGTGTAAACTTAAGGGACCCTCCAGTTGGAGGGTCCCTGGTTCATCAAGGGAGGATTGGGATGAGAAAGAGGAATGTGTTGATTGATTGCGATCCAGGTGTGGATGATGTTATGGCCCTCCTGTTGGCTCTGGCCAATCAGGATAAGCTTAATATTTTAGGGGTTACAACGGTTTCTGGTAACCAGACCCTTGCAAAGGTGACAAAAAATCTAAGGAAGCTTTGGACCTTTCTTGGGGTTGAAATCCCAGCTGCATGCGGAGCTGCCAAACCCCTCATAAAGGACCCCCTTCATGGAGGGGAGATTCATGGTGAGACAGGAATGGACGGCTGGGAATTTCCACCACCTGTTTTTCAGCTTGAATCAGATAACGGAATTGTCTTCCTTATGGAAAAGATCATGGAGTCAGAAGGCAGGGTGACTCTGATTCCAACAGGACCACTGACAAATATAGGCCTCTTGTTTTCAGTTTTCCCGGAGACAAAGGAAAAAATAGAGATGATCTCCCTTATGGGTGGGTCCATATTTTCCGGAAACCGGACACCATTTGCCGAGTTCAATATCTATGCGGATCCAGAGGCTGCAAAGATAGTCTTTGATTTAGGGGTTCCAATTGTCATGAGTGGACTTGAGGTCACCAACAAGGCGGCCATAAATGATGAAGAGATCAAGGAATTGATGAACTCAGAAGGTCCCGTTTCAAGGATGGCAGGGAATCTGCTCCAAAACTACACAAATTTCCATAGACGGAAGGGTCTTACCACCTATCCCCTACACGATGTTGTCAGCGTGATGTATCTTCTCTATCCTGAAATGTTTGAGGGAGAGGACCATAGGGTTGAAATAGACACATCCATAGGGATATACAGGGGAAGGACGGCTGCGGATACGGGAGAGCTCATGAGACACGATCCTTCAAATGCACATGTACTTATGGATGTTGACAGGGATGAATTTATGGGGATGTTTTTTGAGGCTCTTGAGAAACTTGATGAATCAGTGAACAAAGAACAGTGAACAGTGAACAAAGAACAGTGAACAAAGTAAGAGTTAAGAACTAATAGTTAAGAGGTAAGAAAGAACAGTGAACAAAGAACAATGAACAATGAGTATCATTTAAACATTGGGTTGATTATAATGGAAAGTCTCGGCAACGATTTTCTCTCGGACCGCTCGCGGCCGCTTGGCCAGGTAATGTCCTCGAAAAATGTTTCCTTCGACTTTCCGTTTGTCGGTATTGTTATTATAATTCACAATTGTTATAGCAAGAAGAAAGGGTCCAAGATCCTTCGCCTTGCTCAGAGTGACAAAAATGTCTTCCTGAGTGTAACGAAGGATCTTGGACCCTAATGATTAACCTATTTTCTTACTTCTTAGATTTTAGATTTTACCTGAATCTTTCAACTTTCCACTAACCACTAACCACCAACTCCATCTCTTGGTTAAATCTTTCCATTGAGAACTGAGAATTGTGAATTACATATAAACCTGTTCAGCAGAGAAATCATCGTTTACCCTGATATAGAACCGCAGGAGCTCCTCAAGGGCATAAACTGGAACGGGACCCACAAGCTCCGTATCGGCGATTCCGATATTGTACCTTTCTGCCTCCATCTTAATTACTTCATATACCCTGTGAATGGGGGTCTTCTCATAGTTGGTAAGGTTCATTGAAACCTGGACCATCTTCCTCTCAGGAATCTCAAGGGCAATTGCCCTTACATGCTGGAAACCACCAGTTGCTCCCCTGACGGCCTTGACGATCTTCTTCCCGATCTCAAGGTTCTCGGTTGCAAGATTGATATTGAAGGCAATGAGAGGGAATCTTGCTCCGGTTACTGTAGCTCCGCTCTTTGCATTGAACTGGAAGGGACCCTCATCGGGAGTCCATGCTTCATCCTGGAACTTCTCAGGCAGGGCCTCATACTGTCCCTTTCTGATTTTAACAAGTGATTTTCTGTCATCCCTTGTGGCTGAATCCTCGTAGAAGTAAACCGGCACTCCAAGGCTTCCCAGGTACTTTCCGTATTCCTTGGAAATCTCAACAGCCTCCTCCAGGGTCACATCCTTGACTGGAATGAATGGAACAACATCTATGGCCCCCATCCTTGGGTGACTACCCTTGTGACTTGACATGTCTATCAGTTCAATGGCTTTTTTTGAAAGTCTCTTTGTACCCTCAAGAACAGCCTGAGGTTCTCCCTTGTAGGTGAAAACAGACCTGTTGTGGTCCTTGTCGGAGTTCAGGTCAAGAAGCTCCAGATCTCCATTTTTCATAAGCTCTTCCTTGATAAGATTGACCTTGTCAAGGTCCGTACCCTCACTAATGTTGACTTCTGCCATTAATATCTTCATAATAGTTATCCTCCTTGCTCAATTCATCGATATTATTTTGCAATGCTTTTTTGAACTCCTCGTCCCTTATAAGGGGCAAGCTTGCTTTCATTGTTCCGACTGCCCCGTCGATTCCAACCTGGGCCAAGGTGATTCCAACCTCCAGGTCAGTCGCGACATTTGTGTTTGAATTCCCCCTTAGAATAAGTCCTATTCTGTGGACCCGTTTACAAAGGTAACCATTGTCCCTTGCAATTTCCGCAGCCCTTTCACCGGTTTCCTGGATTTTCTCCAGACGGTCTTCCATTTCCTCCCGGGTCTCGTGGGGAAGCTTCAAGGCGTCACATACACCTGCATATGCCTTCACATCTTCCTGGGAACCCCGAAGAAGTCTGAAGGATATTCCGTCAAGCTCTTCAGCCAGCTTTATAAACTGGTGGTCATCAAGACCGTACTGACCCATTATGGAAAGTCTTGCA
>Ga0224486_100440_pt1 | contig 12671 bp, 11 predicted proteins | sample TexhydDE_CT_test_FD_172013 | JGI IMG/M metagenome (GOLD analysis project Ga0224486, IMG submission 172013) | Fracking water microbial communities from deep shales in Oklahoma, United States - hydraulically fractured wells DE_CT_test ...
CCCTGGGTGCCGATACTGCGGTGGGAAACACCCAGCTCCATTCCGAACCTGGCCGTTAAGCCACCGCGGGCCGATGGTAGTAAGGGGGCGACCCCTTGCGAGAGTAGGTAGTGCCCAGGATTCCTAATACCCCTTCAAAAAGCCTCTGCAACCCGCAGAGGCTTTTTTGTTTTTTTGTTGTTTTTTCTTTTTTAAAGTAGGCTTGATAAAAATATCTTAACAGTGGTATAATACACTATGAAAGTGGTTTGAACATTTTCGTGTGTGGACATTTATTAAGGCGCTGTTATCATTTTTGTGATGCCGGGTGGGAATAGTAAAAGGGGTGTTAGAAACAACATGTTTAAAACAAAATCTTTACTATTGATTTTACTTGCTGGATTGTTATCTGGTGTTCTTTATTTTGTTCTCGGTTTGATAAATGAACCGGCTGGACCAATTATACAATGGGATGCTCAGATAGGGAAGTATATTGAACTAACTAAACCTTCGAAAGTAACTTTAAATGGAACCTTTGAGTACGATGGCATAAATAACTGCATTGTTTTCCAAAAAGTTTTGGCTACAAAGTTCGAAGTTTATGTAAATGGTGTACTTACAGCTTCGTTCGGGGACGGTAGTGGAAATCTTTGGCCCAGGGCTTTAATAGTTAGAGTTCCAAAGGTCTTATTGTATCCAGAGAGACCAAACAGAATAACTGTTGTTTTACATGGCCTAGTTGGTGTAGGCTTATATGGTAAACCGTACTTAGCATCCTACGAAGATGCTATACAAAGGATATCGTTAATTAATGTCTTCAGAGATAAAATTACTCTTGTTGGTATTGGTGCCACAGGTTTAATTATTTACTTACTTTTGATTGCTTATCAGAGTGCTAATGAACAAGAGAAAAAGGCTTATCACTACTTAATTGCTGCCTCTGCTTTTATGATACTCTCGCTCGTTCAGTTCACCTATCGCGAATCCTCTGGTGCTCCAGAACTGTACCTTCTATTCGAAGAATTTAGCACAACGGGTCCGGTATTTGCTTTAACATTTCTTTTTTTCACTGTTCTGACCATTTCAACTGGGGATGTTTCCCTCAACAAAAAATTCAAGCATATTTTAGAAGCTATACCTATTGTTTTAATATCGATAGCTATATTTTCCACAAGTGTTAAGTATGTGCATATTGTAAGTACAGTTTCAGAGCTTTACTCCCTCAGTTTGATGTTTGTCATACTTTATTTCATCTTCAAACACAGAATAATAGAATTCTATTTCCCAGTCATATTCCTATGCTTAACAGGAATCCAAACATTTTATGCTTTAGTTTCAAACCAAACAAACGAACTGACGATTCATTACGGTCGATTTGTTTTTCTTGTGTTCACAGGAACTACGATAATCCGGAGGTTTAGGGAGTTATCTATTTCACACGAAAAACTAAAGAGGGAGAACCTTATTGACCCATTAACTGGTGTGTATAATATAAAGGTGATAGATCTGATTCCAAAGGGAGGAACGTTTGTTTTACTTGATCTTGATGGTTTCAAGGCTCTCAACGATAGATACGGTCATATTTACGGTGACAGCGTTCTAAAAAAGTTTGCTGAAATTGTAAAATCGCAAGTTAGGAGCCAGGATTATTTCATACGACTTGGTGGAGATGAATTTTGTCTGATATTTAAATCTGTAAAGGAAGATGACGTGCTAAAAATTGTAAACCGCTTATACAACGATTGCAGAAATTTGCTTGGTATTGGTTTCTCATATGGTTATGCTCCGTTTGATACTTTCGATAAAGCCTATGAAGAAGCCGATAAAAAGATGTATGAACAGAAAATGCGAAAATATGCACAGAACGACAAAAGAATTTTTTCATAATTTGTTTTTCACAAATTTTACAAAGGGGGCGCATAGTATGAAAACAAAGGCAAGAGTAAAAAACGTTTATTTGTTAACAATTTTAGCCATTACACTTGTCTTTTCCGTGTTTTCTTTTGCTCAGGGAACAGAACTATTTGTCAAAAAGCTCAACACAACATTGCCTGAGTATTTGTTCAAATCGGTCGGGACAAGGACTTTTTCTGTTCAATATATAAAGCTTTTTGAAGATGATGAAAGTAAAGGATACATCCTCAAAGCCTGGTTGTTCCAGCCTCTAACAACCCAGCAAACTAATACTTCTTTCAAAATACGTGCAATAAGTCCAGATGGTAAGAAAGAATTCACAGAAGAAATTGCAGGAACACGTGACAGAAGCTATATTCGTCTACCTTTGATATTAGTTATCCTTCCAGCAAAATATACACTCTATGTCAATTCCCAGGTTGTTGAGCAACCCAAACCAACTACAGGTGGTGAAGTGAGCGTGCCAATTTATGGTGATAAAGAGAGTGCGAATATAAAACTGTTGGTTAGAACACAAACAGGTTACAGGGCTATTGCCGAAGGTGAAGAGGTATCAAAAGATGATGTTATATTCCTTCAAGTGATTGCGGGAACATTCCCAACAGGTGGTTATCGAATAGAACTGAACGAACCAGACATCGTTTATCCCGTTGGTAAAAATCCTGGAAAGATTACAGTAACAGGCACATTTTACAAACCAGGTCCCGGTGATATGGTGACACAGGCATTTACAACACCAACAAAAACAATAGAACTTGGTAAATTCCCCGCGGGCATGTATGAAGTGATAGTGGATATAAAGAACTTAGGTGAGTTCAGAACAATTTTCAATGTGAAGTAACGAGAATAACCTTATTCTTGTAAGCAGGGGAGCCAATGAACAAACCGGTTGGCTCCCTTTTTATTCTTTTTATTTTCTAATTTTTGCCGAAGTTTTTTATGTATGCTATAATTAACAACGGAACTAAAATGAGCAGGAGTGAGTGAGATGTATGAATTAAGAATATCGCCAAAAGTCAAAGATGCAATCGAAAAACGTAAACCGATTGTTGCTCTTGAAAGCACTGTGATTGCTCATGGCTTACCGTATCCGCACAATATAGAAACAGCAAAGATTTTGGAAGAGATATGCATAGAAAATGGTGTTGTCCCTGCAACGATAGGAGTTCTTAAAGGGCAAATCATAGTGGGAATGACGGAGGAAGAAATCAATCATATGCTCGAAGATGAGCCACTAAAAATAGGCACGCGTGAGATACCTTACGTGGTTGCGTTGAAGAAAAGTGCCGCAACAACCGTAAGTGCCACGATGCGTATAGCGAAAATGGCTGGTATAGATGTTTTCGCAACGGGTGGAATTGGTGGTGTACACGTAGGTGACTGGGATGTTTCGCAGGATATAACGGAGATGTCAAAGACAGATATAATAGTTGTCAGTGCAGGTTGTAAGTCCATCCTTGATGTGAAAAAAACCATCGAATTTATGGAAACATTCCAGATTCTCGTGCTTGGATACAAAACAGACAAATTTCCCATATTCTACGAAGGTCTGTCTTCCTACAAATTAGACCACGTGGTTGAAAAGCCAGAGGAAGTTGCAAAAATTTACTTGGCTAAGGGGAAACTTGGGATAGAAGGGGCTATTTTAGTTGCAAATCCCATTCCCGAAGAGCACGCTATATCAGAAAGCGAAGTGGAAGTTTACATCAAACAGGCATTAAAAGAATGCGAAGAAAAAGGTATCACCGGTAAACAAGTCACACCGTATCTGCTTTCCCGTGTAGCTGAATTGAGTAACTACAAAACCTTAAGAGCGAATATTGAACTTTTGAAAAACAATGTGAGGTTGGCATGCCAAATAGCAAAAGAAATAACAACTCTCAAACTCCAAGGTTAGAACAAAAGCTATTACTCACAAAAACGGAGAGGTTCTATCTTAACATACTTGAGCTACCGTATCACATCTTGCGTGAGAAATACTTGCCTGTGGTTGAAATAGACGACACATACCATCCATATTCTGAAGACCTCCACGGGGTCTTAGTTAAGTTATTGCCATACCTTGGACTAACCGACCAAGAAGAGAAAGTAGCTGAATACATAATCTACAACATCGACAGTTCAGGAAAACTAAGGATTACACCTTTGGAACTGGCAGAAAAATTTAATATAGAAGTTCAACAAGCCAAAGAACTTATTGACCTAATTTTCACAGAATTTGCAGAAGAAATTCAGCAACACACAGTTAATGAAAATCTCATGTACATCGAACCGGATATAATAATGACACCAGAAAAGGTAGAGGTTCGAAAGATAGAGGTAAAAGACCCAATAATAACCAAGGCATTGCAAATGAGGGAAGAAACACTCTTAAAAATTTGCGAAGAGATACGTAAAGTAAATGAATATTTTCTCAGAGGCTACAGAAAATACCCTCAGATATTTACCATGAGATACATGGCAAGACTCTTAGGGGTGCATGTTTCGACCATTAGTAGAGCTGTTAGAAATAAACACGTTAGCACACCACTAGGGATTCTTCCACTAAGGTTCTTTTTTGGAAGAATACTCAACAAAAAAATCGTGCTGCAAGAAATCGAAAAACTACTCAAATTGGACAGTGAATTGACAGATGCCCACATTACACTTGTACTCAAATCAGCAGGTATCCAAATATCGCGCAGAACGGTTAATAAATACAGAAGAATGTTGGAAATTTTACAAAATAATCAAAATGATAAAACAACACCTAGCACAGGAGGATGAAGGTATGGGACGCGTTAAAGTATTGATATTAAGTGATACACATGGTTCTGTAAAAGCGTGGGAAGATTTAGAAAAGCTATTTGATTTGTCTTCTTTCACAAGTATTTTTCACCTTGGCGACATTCTTTACCACGGTCCAAGGAACCCTCTTCCGGAAGGGTACAACCCAAAAGAATTGGTCGAAAAGCTCAAAAAGTATCGAATTAACTATATACGTGGGAACTGTGACGCAGATGTTGATTTGAAAGTATTAGAAATACCTGAAATGCCGAAAATTTCTATGGAATACTTCGGCGATTTCTCCTTCATTCTTGTCCATGGTGAAATCTTTGAAGAGAACAACATCGAAGAATTTGCAAGGGATACAAAAGCTCAGTTCATTGTTCACGGTCACACGCATGTTTCAAAAATAGAGGAAATAAGCGGAAAATATGTGCTGAACCCGGGAAGCACATCGCTCCCAAAAAACAACACTCCAAGAAGTGTTTTGGTAATTGAAGTAGATGAAGAAACGCTCTTGGCAAAGTTCTACAACCTTGACAACGGGCAGGTGTACATGGAAGCAAAATGGAGATTGAAAGATTCCGAACTATTGAAGGAACAATAGAAACAAAGTTAAACATAGAGCGTTCTATATTCATCACCACACTTAAAGGAGTTCAAACAGAAGAAGAAGCCAAAGCTTTTATTAGCGAAATAAACAAAAAATACCAAGATGCTACCCACAACTGCCCAGCTTACCGGGTCATTTACAGTGGCAACATTCTTGAATTTTCCTCCGATGCTGGTGAGCCTTCAGGAACGGCCGGACTCCCTATGCTGAACACTCTCAGGAAACATCAACTGCTCAATGTAGTGGTTGTTGTTACTAGATACTTCGGAGGAGTAAAGCTTGGGGTCAGAGGGCTGATAGATGCATACTCTAAAGCAGTTGAGATTGCAATAGAGAAAGCGCAGAGTGAAGGACGCATAATTGAGAAAAAAAGAGTATACAAGCAAAAATTAAAGATTGATTTCCTTTCGTACGGTAAAAAAATGCAACAACTGAGCTATATAGGGGTTAACATACTTGATATTTCGTATACCGAAGAATATGCTTTAATTGAACTGATACATTCCGAGCCATTGGACATGCCAGAGGTTGTAGACACTCAATTGGTATACGTATAATAAGATAAGGAGGAATTGTACATGGTTTCAAAAATATCCAAAAGAGCACTTGAAACCCCGGCAAGTCCCATAAGAAGATTAGTTCCCTATGCTGACGAGGCAAAAAAGAGGGGAATACAGATTTATTACCTTAACATAGGTCAGCCAGATATCAAGACACCAAAGGTCTGGTACGAGTATATAGAAAAATACAAACCAGAAGTTGTTGCTTATACACACTCCCAAGGTCTTTTGGAACTAAGGGAAGCATTTTCTAAATACTACGAACGACACAACATACACGTAACAGCTGACGAGATTATGGTAACCAATGGCGGTAGTGAAGCCATAATGTTTGCACTTGGCGTTGTTTGTGACCCTGGCGATGAGGTTGTAACCATCGAACCATTCTATGCAAACTACCTTGGATTTGCTTCATACCTGAACGTAAAACTCGTTCCAGTTACAGCTCATCCTGAAGATGGCTACAGATTGCCACCAATGAGCGAATTTGAAAAAGTCGTCAGTCCAAAAACAAAAGCGATACTCTTTTCTAACCCATCAAACCCAACAGGAACTGTCTACACCTACGAAGAAATGAAAACAATCGTAGAATTTGCCAAAAAGCACGATCTTGTGATAATCTCTGATGAAGTCTACAGAGAATTCACATTCGATGGTAGAAAACACATCTCTATATTCCACTTCGAAGGCATTGAAGAGCAAGTCATCATGGTTGATAGCATCTCAAAACGCTACAGCGCGTGCGGTGCAAGAATAGGAACATTTGTCACAAAGAACAAAGAATTCTACAAAAACGCTCTTAAATTTGCTCAGGCAAGACTTTGCCCTGCTGAAACAACACAATTTGGAGCAATTGGATTGCTCACACTTGGAGAAGACTACACAAACTCCGTGCGCGATGAATACCAAAAAAGAAGAGATGCAACATACGAAGCTCTCAAAGAAATCCCTGGTGTGGTAGTACACAAACCGGAAGGCGCATTCTACCTATCAGCCAAACTTCCTGTTGAAAACGCAGAAGACTTTATCATCTGGATGCTCAAAGAATTCAACGTTGATGGCAAAACAACGATGGTCTCCCCACTGAGCGGATTTTATGCCACACCTGGCGCTGGAATGAGCGAAATAAGAATAGCTTACGTGCTTGAAGCTGAAAAACTTGCCGATGCTGTTAGAATACTCGGCGAAGGGATAAAAGTCTATAACTCAAAAAATAAGTAAGATTAACAAATAAAAAACAAAGAAGCGGCAGCCATCTTGGACTGCCGCTTTTTTATTTTTTTTTCAAAATACCCAGTAACCCAATTTAAGCATCTTCGTTCCATCCGTTGGGATGAATAACTCCTTAACGCTTTTGTTTGAGGCAGTATAAAACGGAGGATCTACCAAAATGTTTTTTGTTGTATCAATATCAAACTGGGCAAAATCGCCACCGATTTTTGGAACCATGTAATTATTGCCAACAGCTGCGAGATATCCAGATGATATGTAAGCCCGGTAAAGTACATCGAACCCTTCATTTGCGGAAGAATAATAGCCAAAATCAGTCATATATAAGATAGTGTTCATATCTGTAAGATTTGAATTGTAAGGTGTTATCGCAATTTTAAGATTGTTAGCTTCAACGGAAGTGCTTACTCTTGTTTCTGGGAGATTTTCAGGGTTAATCGAATTTGTTGCAAATGGTGTGGTTGTTGGATAGTCCTTTCGATATTCACTATAAACAAACCCTCGATTCCAATCAGTAAAACTCAAAATATAAAGGTCCTTATCACTCTTCATTGCACTTGGTATCTTAATCTTAGAATCAAAAGTATAGGTAGTTCCGCCTACAAGCCATTCAACATAAATATCATCAAATTCGGTTGCACTCTCGGGTGTTTTTAACATATCTTCCGTTAAATTAATTTCCTTATCGGCATTCAATTCAAAATCTCTGAGGATTGCAATCTTTTCTACACCAAATTCTGACCAAGGCGCCCCTACAAATATTACCAAATCTGCCTTTGCTTTTGGTAAATGACTGGCGTCTGCTCTGTTTGATTCAACATATGGAAATCTGTGTTCATGATGGAAGAATACACACAGTGTTTTTTCGTTATACCCAGCAGGCATGTTTATTGTGAGTGTTGCGGCATCTTCATCTGTGGCGTTTCCAACGTCTATATACACATAATTTGTTTCGGATAGTTTGGCGTTGAAGAATTGAACAGTTTTTGATCTGAATCCAGCCTCGGGCTCAGCTACAGCGATTGAATACAGCCCTTGCGGGTCGTTCACTGTAAACTTGTAAACACCATTTGTTCCTGTTAACTTTGTCCAACTACCGGTCAATCCTTCTTTAGCATAGACCAAGTATGCATTTGTAAGATGACCATGTCTTGAGGTTTGAACAACAACCTCTTTTGCAGTGTTAGGTGGCGTTACTGGGGCGCACGAGAGCACGATGAAAACCAAGGCTATGACGAGAGCTAAGAAAACAACTTTGTTACCTTTTAACATAATTTCATCTCCCTTATTTGGTATGGGGGTTATACCCCTCTGGGTCATGTACACATTTAGACCAACATTTTCCCTGATTCGTTCAATGCGGAAGAACAAAAATGTAAAAGAACTTGATAAACAGTATGGTATAATTCACATGTGAGATAGGAACCATATTGATGGAGGCCAAAACGTGGTTAGCCCAAAAAGGTTTGAAAACATTCTTTTCTATGCGATAATCTTCGGAAGCTTGGTAATAATCACTTCACTTTTGGGAATGTTTCTAAATAACAAAACAACGCAGGCTCAAATTCAAAATGCTCCCCTAAACACTCAAGAGCCTTATGCCGCGTCCCTTAAACATGACGTAGAAGCAACTGTGCTTTCTGTAGAGACTGCTATTGAGACGGAAACTCAACAAGACACTGCAAATTTGATAGAAAAATACGACCAGCTTCGAGAGGAATTCGAAAGTATAAAACAAGCATTGGCAAGAGATAGAACCGTTGAATACGTTATTTATAGCGTTGTTGATTACGAAGGGGAAGCTTTAACTTTTGATGAAACAGGCGGGTTTACAAAATATGGTATTTCTTCTAAATACAACCCCGATATCGACGTCTTTCGCGTTACAAGAAGAGATGCTTTCAACATCTTGTACGCTCGCTATTACCTTCCCAACGGTCTTTACAAATTCCAAAGCGTAAGACTCCAAGTAGCTCTGATGCACATGTGCGTACTTTTCGGCAGCAAAGCCTTCTCAATAGCCTATTCTGTGGTCCCAAAAGAAAAACTCATAGCATTGCGTGATTCCGACCCAGATTTTCCCAAAATTGTGGAAAAGCTAAGACTCGCCTTCAGAGAACATGCCAAACGTATTGGCATCAAAAACCCAAAGTACTTGAACGGATGGCTGAACAGGATAAACAAAGTATTCTACATAGGATAAATTCTAATCAAGAATTGTACTTAACCACCCAAAAATTTTTTGAAAAATTTTAATTATCACTCTTGACAAATGAGTGCTAATTTGGTAGAATATACTTGGCAAACAAAAAATAAAAATTTTACGGAGGTGGATATATATGGCGAAGAAAGAGTTTGTTGTTGGAATCGACCTTGGTACGACCAACTCAGTTATTGCGTGGATGAAACCGGATGGAACAGTTGAGGTCATTCCAAACGCAGAAGGTAGCAGAACTACACCATCTATAGTCTCATTTACAAAAACTGGAGAAATCCTTGTGGGAGAACCAGCAAAGCGCCAACTTATTTTGAACTCGGAAAGGACCATAAAATCCATAAAAAGAAAAATGGGAACAGATTACAAGGTGAGGATCGATGACAAAGAGTACACCCCTCAAGAAATCAGTGCGCTCATACTCAAAAAACTCAAAAAAGACGCCGAGGAATATCTCGGTGGTGAAATTAAAAAGGCAGTTATTACTTGTCCAGCTTACTTCAACGACGCTCAACGACAAGCCACCAAAGAGGCTGGTATCATAGCTGGACTAGAAGTTCTCAGGATAATCAACGAGCCAACAGCAGCAGCATTGGCTTACGGTCTCGACAAAATGGAAGGTGAAAGAAAAGTCCTCGTGTATGACCTTGGTGGAGGAACATTTGACGTCTCCATACTAGAGATAGGTGGAGGAGTCATTCAAGTTATTGCAACAAGTGGTAACAACCACCTTGGTGGTGACGACTTCGACCAAAGAATAATGGACTACATTATCGACGAATTCAAGAAACAACATGGCGTAGACCTAAGAAACGACAAACAAGCGCTCCAGAGAATCAGGGATGCTGCTGAAAAAGCAAAGATAGAATTGTCTACAAAACTTGAAACGGACATAAGCTTGCCGTATATCACAGCTACAGCTGAAGGTCCATTGCACTTAGAAATGAAACTCACAAGAGCGATGTTTGAATCACTCACAAGAGACCTTGTTGAAAAAACAAGAGAGCCAATAGAAAGAGCTCTTAACGACGCAAAACTATCACCACAAGACATAGACGAAATCATTCTTGTCGGTGGTATGACAAGAGTTCCAATGGTTCAGAAGTTCATAAAGGACATTTTTGGAAAAGAACCAAACAAGAGCGTGAACCCAGACGAAGCCGTTGCAATTGGTGCAGCAATTCAGGCGGCAATCTTAGCAGGAACTGAAGGTGCAAAAGACAAAGACGTAGTGCTTGTAGACGTTACACCGCTCACACTCGGTGTTGAAGTCAAAGGTGGATTGATGGAGCCAATAATTCCAAGGAACACAACTATTCCAGTTAGAAAGAGCAAGATATTCACAACTGCTGAAGATGGTCAAACAAGTGTCGAAGTGAGAGTCTATCAAGGTGAAAGGGCAATGGCAAGAGATAACATATTCCTTGGCAGCTTCCAACTTGTAGGTATTCCACCGGCACCAAGAGGAGTACCACAAATCGAAGTTACATTCGATATAGATGCGGACGGTATAGTCCACGTATCAGCAAAAGACCTTGGCACAGGAAAAGAACAATCCATGGTTGTCACAGGTAGACATCAACTAAGCAGCGAAGATATCGAAAGAATGATTAGAGAAGCGCAAATGTATGAAGAGCAAGACAAAAGAAAACGTGAAGAAGTCGAACTAAAGAACAAAGCAGACGACCTTGCTTACCACATCGAAAAAGTACTCAAAGAAAACGGCGACAAGATACCGGAAGATACAAAGAACAGATTAGAGGAAATCATTAGGGACTTGAGAGATGCAATCAACAGGGATGACATCGCAAAAGTCAAGATACTATTCGACGACTTGCAAAGAGAAAGCATGAAAATAGGCGAATACCTCTACAAACAACAAGCTCAAGGTGGAACAAACACAAGCGAGCAGATGTAATAAACAATAAAAACAAACCCCAGTGGGCAAAAGCTCACTGGGGTTTTTTATTTAATACTGTACATTCAAGTTCAAGAACAAAAAAATTGCACCTCTGCATTTGCAGAGGTCTTTTTTGTTTCTATTTATTCCTTCTGCTGAAATAACGTTTAAGCATACGAGCGCTTCAGTTGATTGTCTCTACTCCTCATAGTCACTTCTAAAACTTCGATCAAACAGGGCAAGTTCCAGACGGAATAATGTTTCCATCCCTCATAGTCAATTCTAAAACTCTTTAAGTACTTCTTGCCAATCCATCTTGTTTACGTTTCCATCCCTCATAGTCACTTCTAAAACGGATTTCCAAAAGTACAAGAGATAATAACCGATTTTCTTAGTGTTTCCATCCCTCATAGTCACTTCTAAAACGACAACACCGAGGAAAACAATATTCCCGGTGTTAGCAACTGTTTCCATCCCTCATAGTCACTTCTAAAACTAATCATTTTTGAAAAAAAGGACTGGTTTTTCCAGTCCTTGTTTCCATCCCTCATAGTCACTTCTAAAACTGAAAAGGAGGTGAATCCCCACGCGGCGGCAGGCGTGGGTTTCCATCCCTCATAGTCACTTCTAAAACAGACCAGGAAACACTTATGTCATTCCTTTCAGAACTAAGTGTTTCCATCCCTCATAGTCACTTCTAAAACGATGGGCTGAGATACGACCAGACTATATTAAAGCGTTGGTTTCCATCCCTCATAGTCACTTCTAAAACCAAGATTTTAGGTCGCCTCGATTGGAAGGTGCGATTTGATGTGTTTCCATCCCTCATAGTCACTTCTAAAACGCTTCATTAGCAGAAGACCGTACTCGTTTCTACGGTGGCAGGTTTCCATCCCTCATAGTCACTTCTAAAACTTTGGGTTAAGCCTGAACAATTGGAGTATGACGGCGAAGAGTTTCCATCCCTCATAGTCACTTCTAAAACGGAAAAATTGAGCCGACAGTGGACGACTTGATGTTTATGTTTCCATCCCTCATAGTCACTTCTAAAACGAAAATGAACGAGATGAAAGAAATTGAACTTAGGTATGGTTTCCATCCCTCATAGTCACTTCTAAAACCTGAATGATATGGCGGAGGTTACTATAATCGATGTATTAGGTTTCCATCCCTCATAGTCACTTCTAAAACGAACTCGGCGGTGATGGTGTCAAGCGGGCGGTACAGTTTCCATCCCTCATAGTCACTTCTAAAACGAAATTCCAAAAAAGGCTAGAAGATACTTCGAATTTCATGGTTTCCATCCCTCATAGTCACTTCTAAAACTTTATTTTTTATTTTTTATTTTTTACTCTTTTCCCATATGTGTTTCCATCCCTCATAGTCACTTCTAAAACTTAGTCTTAAAGTATTCGGAACAGAAGGAGGTTTACTTGTTTCCATCCCTCATAGTCACTTCTAAAACTGTATCTAAGACGAGATGGAAGTGCTGAG
>Ga0224486_100443_pt1 | contig 12393 bp, 12 predicted proteins | sample TexhydDE_CT_test_FD_172013 | JGI IMG/M metagenome (GOLD analysis project Ga0224486, IMG submission 172013) | Fracking water microbial communities from deep shales in Oklahoma, United States - hydraulically fractured wells DE_CT_test ...
TCAGCAATTTCTACGAATTGGTTATATACTTCTGGCATAGTCTCTTTCAAAGTTGAAATTGGCTGAGGCGTTCTAATACCTGCAACAACGTCTTCACCTTGAGCATTCATCAAGAATTCGCCAAATAAAGCTTTTTCACCAGTTGCAGGATTTCTTGTGAAAGCAACACCTGTACCTGAGTCATTGCCCATGTTGCCAAATACCATTGATTGGACATTTACTGCTGTACCCCAATCACTTGGTATGTCGTTAAGTCTTCTGTACACTATAGCCCTTGGATTATCCCAAGACCTAAATACTGCTTTTACAGCTTCTAGAAGTTGATCTTTTGGATCTTGTGGGAAGTCTACTCCCATTTCTTTTTTATAAAGTTCTTTAAATCTTTTTACTACCTCTTTGAGGTTTTCAGCTGTTAAATCTGTATCAAATTTTGCACCATTTTCCTCTTTTATTTCATCTAAAATAGCTTCAAATTTATTCTTGTCAATTCCCATTACAACATCTGAGAACATTTGAATAAATCTTCTATAGCTGTCATAGGCAAATCTTTCATTGTTTGTAGCTTTAGCAAGGCCTTCTACTGTCTCGTCGTTTAAACCAAGGTTTAAAATAGTATCCATCATACCTGGCATTGAAACTCTCGCGCCAGACCTTACAGATACTAATAAAGGATTTGTTGGGTCTCCAAATTTTTTACCTGTAATTTCTTCTAATTTAGCCATATATTCATAGATTTGTTCAACAATTTCTGGAGCTATAGTCTTACCATCTTGATAATACCTTGTACAAGCCTCAGTGGTGACTGTAAATCCTTGGGGAACAGGTAAACCCAACTTTGTCATTTCAGCAAGATTTGCGCCTTTTCCTCCTAAGAGTTCTCTCATTGAAGCATCGCCTTCACTAAATAAATACACATACTTTTTACTCATGAAATCTCTCCTCCTTTTAATACGTTTAATATCACATTAGCTGTTTCTTCTACAGCTTTATTTGTAACATCGATTACAGTACACCCTAATCTCTTCATCACCTCCTCAGCATATTTTATCTCTTTTTTAACTCTTTCTTCAGTAGCGTATATAGCATTAGCATCAAGGCCAAGAGATTTTAATCTCTCTTTCCTTATTTTTACCAAAACTTCAGGATCTATAGTCAACCCAAATATTTTTTTAGGGTTGATTTCAAATAATTCTTGAGGTGGTTCAATTTCTGGCACTAAAGGTAAATTAGCAGCTTTTATATATTTATGAGCAAGGTACATGCACAAAGGTGTTTTGGATGTTCTAGAAACCCCTATAACAACTACATCTGCCAATAGTATACCCATTGCATCTTTACCATCATCATATTTTACGGCAAATTCTATTACTTCGATTTTTTTCAAATAATCTTCTTTATTATTTTTTGCTAAATTGGTATGGGGGGATATACTAGTACTATCTTCAATAGCATTTATCACTGGTCCCATTACATCTACTATTTTTATGCCAAATTTCTGTGCTTTTTTAAGAAGATAATCTTTTAATTCCGGGACCACCATAGTATGGATTATTATGCTATTTGCATCATTAGCTGCTTCCATAATAATTTCTTCTATTTGATTTTTATCACCTACATACGGATATTTTTTTATTTTTTCTATAAAAGTATCAAAGTGAGCAGCAGCAATACTCGCAATGTTTTCTGCTGTATCTACATTAGAATCTGAAACCAAGTAAATTGATACTCCTTCTTCCATTCAAGAAATCCCCCTAACCTTCCCCAAGCTTTACAAACAATTTAGTTATATTAGTTTTCGAAATTCTTCCTGTCACTTTGTATCCTTGTTTTCCATCACTTCCCACTACAGGTTCAACTACAGGAAGACTGTCTACTTCGTGCTCTATAATTTTAACAGCAGCATTATACACAGGCTCATCATCATAAGTTGTAACTATGTTAGGCATACGGGTCATAATTATTCCCACCGGGACCTTATAAATATCAGTGTTGCCTATTGCGATTTTTAAAAAGTCTTTTCTTGAAACAGCGCCCGTTAAAAATCCTCCATCCTGTACAAAAATTGTCCCGACGTCTTTTAAAAAAAGTGTTACAATGGCATCATACACTGATGTACTTTCCTCTACCACTACAGGTAAAGACTTGATATCTTTTACTTTTATGCTCTTTATATAATCTTCTACTAAACTGAGGGGTGATTTTCCTGTATAAAAATATCCCACTTTTGGCCTCGCCTCTAAGATCCCAGACATAGTTAATATTGCCAAATCCGGTCTTAAAGTCGCTCTTGTGACATTTAATTTCTCAGCTATTTGTTCCCCTGTAATGGGTTGATGTTTCTTGACAATGTCAATAATTATATGCTGGCGGTTTGTCAGTTGAATCTTTATCACCCCTTTAAAGTTTTTGACAATTTATACTTTCCTCTGTCGTTTCATAAACGTTTTCTATCGGTTTATTACTTTAGTATAATTATATCACAAGTTTATAAGATAACCAACTTTCTTTTTCGTTTCCTTCCTATTATATCACAAATTATTGTAACATAAAAAAACAAGGAAATCAGTTAAAAATCCTGATTCCCTTAAAAATTTAACCTTTCTTCAAGATATTTCTCTACTTCTTCAATTTTTATTCTCACTTGTTGCATAGTATCTCTATCTCTTATGGTTACACAGTGATCATTTTCCGAATCAAAGTCATAAGTAATACAGAAAGGCGTGCCTATCTCATCCTGTCTTCTATACCTTTTACCTATGCTTCCTGTCTCATCGTAATCTACTACGAATTTATTTCTCAACTGGTCATAAAGCTTATAGGCATTTTCTGATAATTTCTTGGATAATGGAAGCACTGCTGCCTTAATGGGAGCAAGAGCAGGATGAAGCCTTAAAACCACTCTAGTTTCTCCATCTTCTAACTCTTCTTCTTCATAGGCATCTATTAAAAATGCCAACATTAACCTATCTACCCCAACAGAAGGCTCAATGCAATATGGTATGTACTTTTCTCCTGTTACAGGGTCCATATAAGACAGGTCAACTCCCGAATGTTCCATATGTTGCCTTAAATCAAAATCTGTTCTATTAGCTATTCCCCACAACTCTCCCCATCCAAAGGGAAAATTATATTCTATGTCTGTGGTGGCAGTACTATAGTGAGATAGTTCTTCTTTTTTATGGTCTCTAAATCTTAAATTTTCTTCTTTTAAGCCGAATTCTAAAAGCCAATCCATGCAATATTTTCTCCAGTAACTAAACCATTCCATATCTTCTCCCGGTTTACAGAAAAATTCTAATTCCATCTGTTCAAATTCTCTCGTTCTGAATATGAAATTACCAGGAGTAATTTCATTTCTAAAAGATTTACCAATTTGTCCTATTCCAAAAGGTATTTTCTTACGAGTTGTCCTTTGAACATTTTTAAAGTTCACAAAAATTCCTTGTGCGGTTTCAGGTCGCAAATACACTTCTGATTTAGAGTCTTCTGTAACACCTTGATAGGTTTTAAACATGAGATTAAACTTCCTAATATCAGTAAAATTATGGGCACCACATTTTGGACAAGATACTTTATGTTCTTTTATAAATTCCATCATTTGTTCATTTGTCCAACCTTCAATAGAAATATTTAATCCCTTTTCTTTAATGTAGTCTTCAATCAATTGGTCAGCTCTAAATCTTGATTTACACTCTTTACAGTCCATTAAAGGATCGCTAAAACTGCTAACATGACCTGATGCAACCCACACTTCTGGATTCATCAAAATTGCAGAATCAATACCTACATTATAAGGGCTTTGTTGAATAAATCTTTTCCACCACATCCTCTTAATATTGGATTTAAGTTCTACGCCTAAAGGTCCATAATCCCAAGTATTAGCAAGTCCTCCGTATATCTCAGACCCTGGAAAAACAAATCCTCTGTTTTTTGCAAGGGCAACTATTTTATCCATTGTAACCTGTTGTGGCATCTATAACACTCCTTTTTCTCTCGCAATTATGCAAAAACCCTTCATCCCTTTTGGGAAGAAAGGTTTTTAACTTTACTTATTTAAGAATACCAAAGAGACAAATTTCTGTCAATCTTTTTTCTTTTCTTCTTTTAATACGGTTACGCTTTTATCATGTTTTTCAACTTCAATTGTGCAATTAGCTAAAAGCGCTACTGCCGCTCCTACTAATGTCAACTGAGGAATGATAACTGCAGAAATAGCCCCTGCCGTTACAGGAATCTCCAAAAGAACTTTATCGTCTTTTTTTATTCTTATTTTTGTAACATTACCTTTTTTAATTAATTCTTTTATTTTATCCATAACTTCTGAACCTGCGACTGTAAAGGTCTCAGTCCAACTTTTTCTATTCTCTTCTATATATATCAATGCGTCTACAACACTGCCACCTGACTTCTCTAATGCTTCTTTTGCTTCTTTATAACTTACTCCCATTCTCTCTACTATCATATCTATTTTTTCTAATTCTTCATCTAACACGTTAAACCCTCCTTTCACATATTTTGTAAATTGTCAATAAAATCTTTTGATTTAAACTCTATTTCAAGATGTTCTTTCATATAGGCTGTTATTATTTTATCCACTTCTTCTTTTATAACTCCTGAAACTTTAATATTTTGAAGCTTGTCATAATCTCCTTTAAGAAAATACTTTATAGCTTTTAATGTTACTTCATGTAATGGCTTGGCGTCAAAACATTTATTTTTGCAGTTTATACACACTGCACCCCCGCAGGAATTAGAAAAATATTTTAAATTCTCTCTTTTTCCACAGACAACACAATTATCAAGTTGAGGCATATATCCCAATAAAGAAACTAATTTTAAGTTATAAGAAGAAATAAAAATTAAAGGGTCTATTTGTAGCTCGTCAACTGCTTTTAAAGAATGTTTTAAAAACAGATACAGCCTCTCGCTTTTTTGATTTTCCTCTAAAATTTTGTTTATAGTTTCGGCAATATACGAAGCTACAGAAAATTTGACTAAGTCTTTTTCTATATTTCTATGCGCTTCGATTAACTCCCATTGGTCAATATAGTAATAATTTTTCCCCTCAAAAATAACATAATTGGCAACAATAAAAGGCCTTATTGCATTCACAAAGCGGCTCTTTGAGCGCCTTGCCCCCTTTGCCACTGCCTGGAGTTTGCCATAGCTTTTAGTAAAAAGAGTGGCAATTTTGTCTGTTTCACCTATTAAATTGTTTTTTAATACTATTGCTTCTGTTTTTAACAAGCCCATTTTTTATCAACTCATTTTTAGTTTATTCCATTCCTCTGCAATCTTAACGCCTGCACTTGCCCCAATGCGATTAGCTCCTGCTTCAATCATCGCCTTAGCATCTTCAGCAGTTCTAACACCACCAGAGGCTTTAACGCCAAAGTTTTCACCAACTGTCTGTCTCATTAATTTTACATCCTCTACAGTAGCTCCACCTGGCCCAAAACCAGTAGAAGTTTTAACAAAATCAGCACCTGCTTCTCTTGTGAGCTGACACGCTTTTACCTTTTCTTCATCAGTGAGATAACAGGTTTCTAAAATTACTTTTACAACTATATCTCCGTGAGATTTCACCGCTTTTACAACTTCTTCAATTTCTTTTTTCACATAATCATAATCTCCACTTTTTAGCATACTTACATTCAACACCATATCTACTTCTGTAGCACCTCTTTTTACTGCATCTACCGCCTCAAAAACTTTACTTTCAATAGTATTTGCCCCTAATGGAAAACCTATCACTGTGCAAACTTTCACATCTGTATCTTTCAACATACTATAGGCAAGGTCTACAAAGCAGGGGTTTATGCAGACAGAAGCAAATCCATACTCTTTTGCCTCATTACAAAGTTTTTCTATTTCACTTTTTGTCGCATTTGGCTTCAGTAGAGTGTGGTCAATCATTTTTGCTATGTTCATAATGTAACCTCCTTTTATTTCCACTAAATACTTTACTATTCCTAAGTTTTCTTGTCAATGGCATATCCTAATTTTTTTAGTAACGTCGTATTGTCCCTCCATTTTTTTCTCGTCTTAACCCATAGATCGAGAAAAACTTGTCTTTCATAAAATTCTTCCAAATCTTGTCGTGCACTTTGACCTATTTTCTTTAGCATTTGTCCGTTTTTGCCTATAATAATTCCTTTGTGAGACTCTTTTTCACAGTAAATATATGCTTCAATGTCTATTATATCTTTATCTTCTCTTTCTTTAATAGATTCCACTTCTACATAAACACCGTGAGGTACTTCTTCTTCTAAAAAGTGTAACATCTTCTCTCGAATTATTTCTGCCACTATTAATTTTTCGGGCTGATCTGTTATATAATCTTCTAAATAATATTTAGGACCTTCTGGCAAAAGTGATACAATTTTTTCTTTTAACAAGTCTATATTTTTATTTTCAATAGCAGAAATAGCCACTACATCTTTAAAAGCATACTCCTTTTTAAAAATTTTTATAGTCTCTTCTATTCTTTCTTCCGGTACCAAATCTATTTTATTGACTACAAGTATAACAGGAGTATCTACTTCTTTTAAATGCTCAATTATATATCTATCTCCAGGTCCTATTTCAGTATCTGGTTCTATCATATACAAAATAAGGTCGACTTCCTTTAATGTTCTTTTAGCTACCTCAATCATAAATTCGCTTAATTTAGATTTAGGTTTATGAATGCCAGGAGTGTCAACAAAAATAACCTGGTATTCATCTGTTGTCAAAATCCCACGAATGGTATTTCGAGTAGTTTGGGGTTTGGGAGAAGTAATAGCAATCTTCTCTTGTAAAATTGCATTTAAAAGAGTAGATTTACCTACATTAGTTCTACCAACTAATGCTACAAAACCAGCTTTATGGCCCATATCATCACTCCTTATTTGATTATTTGAAAAATCAACACTGTAATCAATATCCCAAATAAACCTCCAAAAAATACCTGAGAAAAAGAGTGGATTTTACCTTCTACTCTGCTTTCAGCCACCATAAGAGCAAGTAAAAAACCTAAAGTGGCAATAAAAGCATTTGCTGTCATAAAAGTTATAGCTGTCGCAGTAGCAAAAGCAAGAGCACTATGAGCGCTGGGCATTCCTCCCCTCATAGGAGTTCCTTCTTTAAAATGTACCTTTAAAATTACAGTCAAAAACACTACAACTAAAAGATTTATAACTGTGATATGAATGGGTGACTCTCTAAGCTTTAATAAAATTATTTTTGTCCAAGGATTTACCCTATCAAAAAATATTAAATAAGCTACAAGAATGGCATTTATTGCGGATATAAGAACTGCCCCTGCAGCTACATTTTTCGCGACCTTAGCCAAAGGATTATAATTTTTAACCATCATGTCAATTGTGGTTTCAATAGCCGTATTTATCATTTCAGAAATTAAAACTAAAGAAATTGTAAATAAAATTACCACAAATTCTACTCTTGAAAGGTCAAAAAAAAGGCAAAAGAATAATACCAATATCGCTATGGCAAAGTGAACCTTCATGTTTCTTTGGGTTTTAAAAGCATGTAAAATGCCCTCTATCGCATAATTAAAGCTGTCAATTAAATTTCTCGATTTCACAAAATCACCGCCCAATATTAAGCCTCGCCATAACTTCCTCTTCTTTTTCCCTCATAATTTTTCTTTCTTCTTCAGTTTCATGGTCATAACCCAAAAGATGCAGCATGCTGTGAGCTGTTAAATAAGCTACTTCTCTTTCAAAGGAATGTCCATATTCCATTGACTGCTCTAAAGCTTTTTCTAAAGAAATAACTATATCTCCTATTGGCTGTACCTCTTCTGAATCTTCCTCTATTTCCTCAACTTCCCCATAAGTCTCTTCAAACTCTGCTAAAGGAAATGACAAAACATCCGTCGGCTTATCTATGCCCCTATAATATTTATTTAATTTTCTAATTTCCTCATTATCCACAAAAGACACACTTACTTCAACATTATCAATAACCTCTTCTACCTCTAATACTGTTTTTATAACTTTTTCCACCAATTCTTCCAAATTTATTGCATCAACTTTATCTTGTCTGTTGTCTATCAAAATGTTCATTCTAACACCTCTTTATTTTGATTTGGTTCAATATCAGGATACTCAATTCTTTTATGAAACATACCAGTTAAAGCAGTCAAAAAAGAATTTTTTATAGTTTTAATATCTTTTAAAGTTAAATCGCTATCTTCCAACTGACCATCATTTAATCTATCTGCGACGATTTTATCAATCATATTTTTTATATTTTCCTCAGTAGGTTCAGGAATAGACCTCACAGCTGCTTCTACAGAATCTGCCAACATCAAAATGGCAGACTCTTTGGTAGAAGGCTTTGGACCTGGATATCTGAAAGATTCTTCTTCGCAAGATTCCTCTTCATTCTGTAAAGCCTTAGTATAAAAGTATTTCACTAAGGAAGTACCATGGTGTTCTTTTATCAAATCGATGACTTGTTGAGGAAGTTTATACTTTTTAGCTAATTCTATACCATCTTTTACATGGGAAATTATTACTAATGTACTTAAATCAGGAGAAATTTTGTCATGCAAATTTTCTCCTGAAAGCTGGTTCTCTTTGAAAAAATAAGGTCTTTTAATTTTACCTATATCATGGTAATAAGCCCCCACTCTAACTAACAAACTGTTTGCTCCAATAGCATCAGAAGCAGCTTCTGCGAGATTTGCTACTACTATGCTGTGGTGATAAGTACCAGGAGCATCCATCATAAGTTTTTTAAGAAGCGGATTATTGGGATTTGATAGCTCTAAAAGTTTTAAAGGAGTTAAGATATCAAAAGCTGCTTCCCAAAAAGGCAAAGTACCAATAACCAAAATTATACTAAAAGTTCCACTGACAATTCCCCATAAACTACTTTTTAATACAGAAATTATATCATTGCTATTTAAAAGCCCTATTCCTACAATACTTACAAGATTTACCCCACTGACGTAAAGACCCGCTTTTACAAAATCTAAACGTTGCTTAGAATGAGAAAGTTTTACTGCACCAATCAATCCCCCTAGCAATGACATAAAAATAAATTCTTGGTTAAAACCAACCATTAAGCCTACTAAAAGAGAATAAATTATGTCAATCATAATAGCAATATAAGGATCTATTAAAACAGAAATTAGCATAGGCAAAGTAGCAGAAGGAATTAAAAGAGGCTCAATCCCTTTAAAGGCAACAGCCAATAAAAGATAAAAAATACCTGTTAAACACAACAATTCAATGTAGATTTTTTTGGTAGTAATCTTTTTGTCCAATTTTATAATATAATACACTGATAAAAAGAGTGACAAGCCTAAAATCAAAAATAAGCCTATTATCATTCCATAATCAATCTTACTACTGTTTTTTAAGAGGCCCAAAGATTTCAAAACTTCAATTTGTTGTTGTGTCACTACTTCTCCACTGACTACGATATTTTGTCCTTTTTTATACATAACCGGCTGCACTTTTTCCTCTGCTTCTTTTTTGGCAAGATTTGTCTCATAGGCATTATATATCATATTAGGAACAATGACAGAAGATAAAATCTTAACAGCTACTGGTTTTACTTCTTCAGAAATATCAGAACTTTCTACAACACTCTTGGCATCGTTTAAAACAGTAGGCAAAGCATCTTCCGTAATCTGCCTTGCCATAATCGCTTTTTCAGTCGACAACACAACCGATTCCATGTTTATAAGGGTATTATCATCTATTTTTAAAAGCAAAGCCACGTCATTATCTTCTAAACCTATGGGACTTACAGCTTTAAAGTCTTTCAATTTCTTTTCTTCTGCTTCTGAGGATTTGCGCACCTCTCTTAATTTATTAAAAAAATCAACTAGCTTAAGATAAGATTCTTTTGCAATATTTTCATTATAATCATATTTAGGATTGACCGCATTTACTGCTTCTTGTATCTTCTTTTGAGTAGCTATTGTGTCCACTACGTCTTTAGGTGCCTTTATATCTTGAGTAGCTACATCCCCTACCTTAAGGTCAAATTTGGGAGGCGTTACACTAGTATAAACTAAGGCATAGGAAGAAACAAAATAAAAAACAACAAAAAAAATGATTATCAATTGCTCATTTTTAATTATATTTTTTATATGTTTGTCCAGTTTTTTCATAATATTATTCCCCTCACTCCGGGATTTCTGATTTGTTTTCCCCCATGTTCTTCTCATAAATTTCATAAGCTTTTATGATTTTAGCTACAAGAGGATGCCTTATCACATCTTCTTCAGAAAGCATTACAAACTCTATACCTTCTATTCCTTTTAATATCTCCATAACCTCTTTTAGCCCGGATTTTTTACCTCTTGGCAAATCTATTTGAGTAACGTCACCAGTTATAACTGCTTTAGAACCAAAACCTATACGGGTTAAAAACATTTTCATCTGCTCAGGAGTGGTGTTTTGAGCTTCATCGAGTATTATAAAAGAATCGTCTAAAGTTCTACCTCTCATATAAGCTAGTGGTGCAACCTCAATTAAGCCTTTCTCCATGTATTTTTGGAAAACTTCTGCTCCTAAAATGTCGTAAAGCGCATCATATAAAGGTCTTAAATAAGGGTCAACTTTTTCTTGCAAATCTCCTGGCAGAAAACCTAACTTTTCTCCTGCTTCAACAGCCGGCCTTGTTAAAATTATACGACCTACTTCCTTATTTTTCATTGCGGTAATAGCCATTGCCATAGCCAAATAGGTCTTGCCCGTACCGGCAGGTCCTATTCCAAATACAATCTGATTTTTTCTTATAGCTTCTACATACCTCATTTGCCCATAAGTTTTGCACCTTATCTGTTTGCCTCTAGCTGTTATACAAACAATATCAGACATTAAAGACTTTAGTTTTTCTTCTTCTCCTGCCTCAATCATATTCATAGTATACAAAACATTTTGAGTAGTAATCACATCTCCCTTTTCAATCATTCCCATCAATTTGTTAAAAAGTTTATCAGCAGATTCCACGTTTTTTTCTTCCCCCGTTATCTTAATAGTTCCTCCTCTTAACACTATCTTGACATCTAATCCCTCTTCTATTAACTTAATATTTTCATCAAAGTTGCCAAACAAATTGGCAGCTTGCTCCATATCCTCAATATTAATAGCTAACTCCTTAATCAATGTTCCCCTCCTATATAAGAAATTTTTTCTTTCATTCCTATTTCCTCTAAAACCTCTGCAGTAATATTGGCTCTTAATATTTTATCTTGTATAATCACATAACTTTCTTTTTTATTTACTATCTTACTTTGAGGGCCTAAAACCTTCTCCAACTCCTTTAGTGCTTTTTCAAAAGCAATATTTTTTGCTTCCTCTTTAGATAAAACAATAGTTTTAGGTTTGGTTTCATAGTATACTTCTTTTATTATTCTAACTGGAAAGTTTTTTGATATTATCTCTTTTTCCTCTTTTTCAAAATTCTTAAAGTCTACTTTTTTAGGGGATATAGTTATAGTATTATTGCCAAATATTATTTTTGTAACAGTTATTTTGTTGTTTGTCCTCTCAAAGACTTCTTTTTTGAGTTCGGCGTCAGCATAAACTTCATACCATGTCCTCGCAATAATTTGGCCATCAGCATGTACAAATCTTGTCTCTAGTCCTGGCTTTTCAATTATCCCTGTAACAATTATATCTCCCGCTTTTACTGTATCTCCAACTTTTTTTACCGCTTCCCCTTCTAAAACCGTCATCTTATAAATTATACCATCTTTTTTAGCTATTATATTGCATGGTTCATCTTTTGACAATACCTCTTGAGGTTTTGTTTTACCTACAACTTTTACAAAAGCATTAGTACCCTTTATATTTATTCCTATCCACGATATATCATTATTTTGTAATAAAAATTCTGTCTCTATTTTATTAACATCTATAGCAAATTTAGAAACTCCTGGCTTTAATCCAAAGTGTGAAAGCTTTTCTAAAACTACTTTTTCATTTACATTGTTGACGGTCTCTATATTAATTTCCCATATAAAAGTAGAAAATGCATAAATAAGTATAAGAGAAACTATTGCCCCTAAAACCAACAATTTCCTTCTTTTTAATCGAGAAATCACAAAAGGCAATCCTTTTTTAGAAATCACTGAAACACGACAATTAGTTTTTTTCGCAAAAGATACTATTTCTTTAAAACCCTTTAAACTCACTTTTGCAACTATAGTAGTATAATTCTTACGCTCAATATCCCAAATATAGACATCATTTACCATTATGAGATTTAAAAATTTTTCAATTGACAAACCTTCAATCTTAATAATAACATATCCTTTTAAAAAATTCCATAATTTTATTGCAACCAAAAATACTCCTCCTATACCATTATTTCTATATTCATTATTTCGCCACTAATCGTTATAATCTCTGTCATTATAGAATT
>Ga0224486_100448_pt1 | contig 12338 bp, 10 predicted proteins | sample TexhydDE_CT_test_FD_172013 | JGI IMG/M metagenome (GOLD analysis project Ga0224486, IMG submission 172013) | Fracking water microbial communities from deep shales in Oklahoma, United States - hydraulically fractured wells DE_CT_test ...
TCGAGTGCATCGCGTCGGGGACTTACGTTCGGCGAAGGGGACCCGCCGGAGGATCTCGTGGATCGTGGGCGAACGAAGCACAAACAGATAGCTGCGGTATCACTCATACGTGAGACTCTCTGGAACAAAGCAGGATGGTCCGGTACCGCTTTCCTAACCGCTCCCGGTTACCCTCCCATCCTTGCTCTGATCTTCAGGGACGCTGAAGCTGCAGAACAAATATTCAGCAATTGGCGCAATGAACTCGGGGCGTGCGACGCGAATGAAAGACTCAGAGTGTCAATTGTTCGTGGCATCGATAGAAATAATCGCCACGCATACAGGGTCGTCATCGGTTCGAAACCCGAGGTTGAACTTTCCCGCAAGGACATCAGGTACGCTATCTTAATCTCTCGCGTCAACACGATGGAACCCACCTCTGACGTCAATCTCATGCGGTTCCTGAGCAGCTATGAGGCTTTTGGCGAGTATTTCCTGGCGCCTGCCGTGATGCGGGACAGATCGTCTCCACCGGAGTTCTTTTTAGACCAGCGCTTGATGAAACGTGAATTATACGTACGGGAGGCTTGGAAGATTGGGCGAAACGATGTGGACGCAGTCGCAATAAAAGAAGAAGACCAACCAATCATTCCCTCAGGGCAGGAGAATCCTCCTGTACTAGAGTTACTTCGCTGGAAGCGCGAGTTATAACTTGATCATGACTTCTTTAAGTCTAGCTTTTAGTTTTTGTTTGGTTAATTTTTTGGCCAAATAGTTACCCAATATTGTTGGTTCCCACTTATTACCAGTAGCCAGAAGGCAATCTACCATATGGAGTTAGCGGAAAGTAAGGAAAGCCATAGTGCTAGGAGTGCGTATTACTATAAGAAATAGGGGTGATTCTTACCTTGTGAATATGTAAATAAAGAGAGAGTCAGCATGAAGTGTGGCCTCTCTTCTCATTTGTCATCTCTTCTCATTAGTCAAGATAACTCGAGGTGGGGCCTATTCCTGAATTTAGTTCCACCGAAGAACTCTATGAGTTCTATCAGCGGGAATTCGGGTGTAGGGGTTATCATTATTGAGGCGGTGGATGCTATGCCTGAAGGGGCAAAAGGCTGGGACGAGACCGGCGCCAGCCCAACCAATTACTCTCACGCCGCCGGAGGGGACCCCCTCGCTTTCACCTACTTCACATCAGTATAGTGACAAACACCATGTAAAATGGTTTCCATGGTGATATAGCGGGAGGTAGCCAAGGTGATATAGTGACTGGTCAACAAGGTGACTTGCATATTTCTCAATATACTGACATGGATACAAATCAACATGTGGGTATAGTGATATAGGAGCGAGGGAAGCCCCCCTTTAGCTGCTTGTCGGCGGCGCGAGAAGGGTCGGCTGCGGCGCAGCAGAAGGGAGCACTGTCATCGTAGAACGTAGCGGATTGATTCTAAGTTAGCCTCGGTAATTAGCGTATAGCCTTGTTGAGCTAAGGTGGAAACGTCTGGTTCAAAGTTTACTTCATAGATATAGTCACCAAAAACATCACAAACATCCTCGTTTCCTTACTATAGTCACTTCCCCAAACCCACCCTCGCCATAGTGGACTACTGTATTCTCGCGAAAGTAAAACCACTACTTCGAAGGCTTGTCCACTGTTTCTTGGGCAACAAGACCCTGTGGGGAGCCGTACCATCGATTAGAGCTACTTTAATGGCCGGGATGACCACGGCATCTAGGGAATTGTTATCGGAGGAGCAGCAGTGTAATTCCACATCATAACCTTTCCCGAGTTCGACAGTTGCTAGGCAAAAATGGCTGCTTTTTAAATGAAGAAGCCTTATAAATCAAGGGTTTCCAGTTTCGGGAGAAGCCTAAAAATCAAAAACTGCATAGGCACACGATTGATAGTTTATCCCTTGATGATAAGATAGTACATGCGCTATAATATAGACATGTACATACGAACTGTTTCCCGCAAAAACAAAGACGGCTCTGTTGTCCGTTATATCCAACTGGCTCACAACGTCTGGGACCCTGAAGCCGGCTACCCGAAAGCCAAAGTACTCTACAACTTCGGCCGCGAAGAGGAAGTGGACCGGGAAGCCCTAGTCCGCCTGGTAAAGAGTATTACGCGTTTTTTGGGACCGGAAGAGGTTTTACACACCCAGGCAGAGTTAAAGTGCAGCACTCCCCTGAAATTCCTCTCCAGCCGGCCTATAGGCGGCGCATGGGTATTAAACGAACTCTGGAACCGGCTGGGTATTAGAGACGTTTTAGTCAGGTTGCTGGCTAAACGTAAGTTCCAGGCTCCGGTCGAACGGGCCATCTTCGCCATGGTAGCCAACCGGGCTTTGCATCCGGCCAGTAAACTAAAGGTCGAGGATTGGGTGAGCCACGATGTTTTCATTCCCGGCCTCCCGGAGGTGCCGGTGCAAAACCTTTACCGGGCCATGGACTTCTTACTGGAGGCTGCTGAAGAACTGCAAAAGGATATCTTCTTCTCCGTGGCCCACCTCTTCAATCTGGAAGTTGACCTCTTGTACTTCGACACCACCTCCACCTATTTTGAAATAGAGGAAGAAGATAGTCCTGAAGATGCCAGGCAGCACTTGCGCCGTAAAGGCAACTCCAAGGATCACCGGCCGGATTTACCGCAGGCTGTAATCGGCCTGGCGGTCACCAGGGAAGGCCTGCCGGTACGCTGCTGGGTCTGGCCGGGTAACACCGCCGATATGTCGGTCATCGAGCAAGTCAAAAAGGACCTGGTGGGCTGGCAACTGGGCCGGGTCATCACCGTTGTCGACCGCGGCTTTGCTTCGGAAGATAACCTTCGCTACCTCCAGCGCGCCGGCGGCCATTATATTGCCGGCGAAAAGATGCGCAGCGGCAAGGATACCGTAGAAGAAGCCCTGGCTAGGGCTGGCCGCTACAAAACCGTCAAAGATAACCTTGAAGTCAAAGAAGTTATCGTCGGCGACGGTGAAAAAAGGGTACGGTATATCCTGGTCCGCAACCCTAAAGAAGCAGAAAAAGACAGACTGGAGCGGGAGAAAATCCTGGCCCGCCTCAAAGAAGAATTAGCAGCCATTGGCGACCTTAAAGGCGAACCCCATACCAAAGCCTGCTGCCAGCTTATCGCCCATCCCACCTATGGCCGCTACCTCAAGACCGATAAGAAAGGTCAACCGTATATCGATATGGCCAAGGTGAAAGCCGAAGAAAAGCTGGACGGCAAATACCTGTTAAGGACCTCAGACGATACTTTAAGCGCTGAAGATGTAGCCCTGGGATACAAACAGCTTCTAGAAGTAGAAGACGCCTTCCGCACCATGAAACAGTCCTTAGAGCTGCGGCCGGTCTATCATCGCCTGAGCGAACGCATCCATACCCACGTCCTTCTATGCTGGCTGGGACTGCTCCTAATCCGGGTAGCTGAAACGAAGGTTGAGGATAGCTGGCGGAACATCCGCCAGACCCTGGAACGAATGCTTTTGGGCGAATTTGTTGGTCCTGATGGCAGGGTACTTCAAAGGACGGAAACAACCCCACCACAGCAGCATATCTTTAAGACCCTGGGGATAAAGGAACCGCCGCAAATAATCGCGGTTGAAACAAAGGCCAGGAAGGGTCCCTAGTAACACGCGCCCAAAAAGCCGATCCCTGAAACCCTTACGCAACAAGCTGTTGCGCTTATTATTCACCTAGCAACTGTCGAACTTGGGCCTTTAGCCAGCATAGTTTCGCCGATTTTGCGCATGAAGGTGGACTTGCCCACCCCCGGGCCGCCTTTAACAACGAAGATCCGGGTGGCATCGGGTTCGATAATGTAATCATAAAAGGAATAAAAACCCTCACAGGTATTCCCGCCGGGAAAAACCCTTCGCAACTTTCCCTGGCCCATGTTTTAACCTCCCTGTAAAATTAACTTACTTAAATCTTATGCTCCCAGGCACAAAACTTGCCTGGTCCAAGAAGAACATGATTTTCACTATGCGAAAATAATTTTTGAAATACTGGATACATCAGTTTTGCCTATTGTCAATTTGGTGTTTTTCCTTTATAATTGTGCCATACAAAATGAAAAAGCATTTCGCAGGGCAAAGGGGTCCTTGAAGCAGCTACAATGGTGTAGCGCGAGGGGGCAATGATTAAATTTTATGCAGCAGCCCAAAATTTTTATTGCCAGTTCCGACCCATCTACCCGGCAAAACTTGAAGTACATGCTGGTGCGGGAAGGTTACTTGATTGCCGGGGAAGCCCCGGACGGCAGCCAGGCCCTGCGGATGATCCGCACCCTGCAGCCCAGCCTGATAATTCTAGATAGCGAACTCCAGGGTACCAATGCCCTGGAAGTAGCCAGGATTATCGAGGAAGATGGGGTAGCACCGATTATCCTCCTGGCTTCTTCCTGGCATCGCAATCTTCTTACCCGTACGCGCGATTTTCCGATCTTTGCTTATTTAATTAAACCGGTCCAGGAAAGCACCCTGTTGCCGGCGGTAGAAGCAGCCCTGGCCAATTACCAGAAAATAAGCCGCCTGCAGCAGGAAATCAGCAAGCTGAAGGAGACCCTGGCCGCACGGAAAATAATTGAGCGGGCCAAGGGCATTCTCATGGATACCATGGGGTTAACGGAAGCCGAGGCCTACCGGCGCATGCAGCGCCAGAGTATGGACCGTTGTGTCCCCATGAAAAGCATTGCCGAAGCCATTATTGTCGCCCATGAACTCCAGGGTGGCAGCAATAAGGCCAAAAAGACGGACTAACCCTTTAGGGCAACGGCGTCCTGAAGGAGAGGGTTTTTATGCCCTTTTCTTACAGGACGCTTTTTATAAAGAAACTGGCGTAGACAGTTTCTATAAATTTAGCAGGAGGTTTATGCTGATGGATGACAAAGAAAAACGGGCGGCTGTCCTAAACCGGGCCGAGGAATGGGGGGTAAAATTTGTTCGCCTCCAGTTTACCGATATTTTTGGGGTATTGAAAAATGTAGCCATTCCGGTGGATCAGTTACCCAAGGCCCTCAATAATGAACTCATGTTTGACGGTTCTTCCATTGAAGGCTTTGTGCGCATTGAGGAGTCGGATATGTACCTGCGCCCCGACCCAGACACCTTTGTAGTTTTTCCCTGGCGGCCCCATGAGGGGACGGTAGCCCGCCTCATTTGCGACGTATATAACCCCGACGGCACGCCCTTTGCCGGTTGTCCTCGCTGTACCCTGAAGAAGGTTATGGCCGAAGCAGCCGCCATGGGCTTTACCATGAACGCCGGGCCGGAAGCCGAATTCTTCCTTTTCCATACCGACGCTTCCGGTCGGCCGACCCTGGAAACCCACGACCGGGCCGGTTACTTTGATCTTACCCCGGTGGACCTGGGGGAGGACGCCCGCCGGGACATGGTCCTGACCCTGGAGCAAATGGGCTTTGAAATCGAAGCCTCCCATCACGAGGTGGCTCCCGGCCAGCATGAGATTGACTTTAAATACGCCGAGGCCCTGACCACGGCTGACCGCATTGCCACGTTTAAATTTGTAGTGCGGACCATTGCCCAGCGCCACGGCCTCCATGCCACCTTTATGCCCAAGCCCATCTACGGTATTAACGGTTCGGGTATGCACGTTAATATTTCCTTGTCTAAAGACGGACAGAACGCCTTTTACGACCCCAGCGACAAGCTGGGTCTAAGCCAGACTGCCTACCAGTTTATCGCTGGCGTCATGACTCATGCCCGGGCCCTGGCAGCTGTAACCAACCCGACGGTCAATTCTTATAAACGCCTGGTACCAGGTTATGAAGCGCCGGTCTATATCGCCTGGTCGCCGCGCAACCGCAGCCCCTTGATCCGGGTACCGGCCAAACGGGGCTCTTCCACCCGCATTGAAGTGCGGCACCCGGATCCTTCCTGCAACCCCTACCTGGCCCTGGCTGTACTGCTGAAGGCCGGGCTGGACGGAATCAAAAAAGGCATGACCCCGCCGCCGCCGACGGATAAAAATATCTTTGCCATGACCCCGGCCGAACTCCAGGCGGAAGGCATCGGCGTCCTGCCGGGGAGCCTGGATGAAGCCCTGGAAGCCCTGGCCGCAGATGAGGTTATCAAGGAAGCCCTGGGTCCCCACATCTATGAGCGCCTGACCCTGGCCCAGAAACTCGAATGTGAACAGTACCGTACCAGGGTGCACCAGTGGGAAATCGACCAGTATTTGACCAAGTTTTAATAGAGGGAGGGAGTGAGCAACGATGCTCAGGGAGGGAGAATACCGGATACCTTCGGGATGCGCCATCAGCGGCTTTATCAATAAAGACGGCCGCCGGGTTGACGGCAGCGCCATCATCCAGTCTATCGCCCTGATGCAGGAGCGGTCCAACGGCCTGGGCGGCGGCTTCGCCGCCTATGGCATCTACCCGGAATATCAAGATTATTATGCCCTGCACCTGCTATTTGAGGACAAGCTGAGCCGCAACCAGGTGGAAGAGTTGATTAAGGATAATTTTTATATTGAAGCCGAAGACCGTATCCCTACCCGTCATGTCCGGTCCATTGGCAAAGCGCCCTTACTATGGCGCTATTTTGTAACCCCCAGGCTGTCGAAAATTGAAGAATCCCAGGAGTCAGAGGCCGACTTCATGACCCGGCTGGTCATGCGTATCAACGATAGCGTCAACGGCGCCTATGTCGTTTCCAGCGGTAAAAACATGGGAGCCTTTAAAGGAGTGGGTTATCCGGAAGATATCGGCGAGTTTTTCCGCCTGGACGAGTACCAGGCCTACAGCTGGATTGCCCACGGCCGCTTTCCCACCAATACCCCCGGCTGGTGGGGCGGCGCCCACCCTTTTACCCTGCTGGACTGGTCTGTAGTTCATAATGGCGAGATATCTTCCTACGGGGCCAACCGGCGCTTTTTAGAAATGTACGGATATAAAATGACCCTGCAGACAGATACCGAAGTAGTGGCCTATGCCATAGATTTACTGGTCCGGCGCCATAAACTGCCCCTGGAACTGGCGGCCAGGGTCCTGGCAGCCCCCTTCTGGCAGGCAATTGACCGCCTGCCGGCAGCGGAACGCGACCTTTATACTCGCCTGCGGGTAGTTTACGGTAGCCTTTTGATGAACGGGCCCTTTTCTATCATTGTCGGCTTCAGCGGCGGCATTATGGCCCTCAACGACCGCATCAAGCTGCGGCCTCTGGTGGCCGGTTCTCAAGGTACTACCCTGTATGTGGCCAGCGAGGAAGCAGCCATCCGGGAAATTTGCCCTGACGTGGAAAAGGTATGGTACCCGCAGGGCGGCGAGCCGGTCATCGGCCGCCTGGAGGAGGGATCCCAATGCCGTCTCTCAGCCTGATGCCGCCTGAATTCAGTGTCGTCCGCGATGACAACAAATGCATTAAATGCCTGGCCTGCGTGCGCCAGTGCGGCTTTGACGCCCAGCAGTATGACGCGGAAGACGACCGCCTCTATGCCATTGATGCCAACTGCGTCAACTGCCAGCGCTGCGTCAGCATCTGCCCGGCCGGGGCGCTGACTATTTATAAAAACCCGCCGCCCATGCGGCCCAATGCCCACTGGACGGAAGGACACTTACGCAACATTGTCAAGCAGGCGGAAACCGGCGGGGTGCTCCTCACCGGCATGGGGAACGATCAGCCCTTCCCCCCTTATTTCGACCGGCTGCTCCTTAACGCCAGCCAGGTGACCAATCCTTCCATTGATCCCTTAAGGGAACCCATGGAACTGCGGACTTACCTGGGCAGCCGTGCCGAGCCGGTAAGCCAGGAGGAAAGCAAAGATAAAACCAGCACCCCCCTGGTGCCCATCGAGACCCCCATCATGTTTTCCGCCATGTCCTACGGGTCCATCAGCCATGAGGCCTTTGAATCCCTGGCCCGGGCGGCGAAAGCCTTCGGCACCCTGTTTAATACCGGCGAAGGCGGCCTGCCGGGGGATCTCTACGAGTATGCCGATCATGCCGTGGTGCAGGTGGCCTCGGGCCGCTTCGGCGTCCATGCCGACTACTTGAATGCCGGGCGCGTGATCGAAATTAAAATCGGCCAGGGGGCTAAACCGGGCATCGGCGGCCACCTGCCGGGGGAAAAGATTACCGCGCCTGTGGCAGAGACGCGAATGATACCTGAGGGTACCGACGCCCTGTCACCGGCTCCCCATCATGATATCTACTCCATTGAAGACTTGAAGCAATTAATCTTTACTTTAAAAGAAGCAACCCGATACCAGAAACCGGTCTCCGTCAAAATTTCGGCCGTCCATAACGTGGCGGCCATTGCCAGCGGCATTGCCCGGGCCGGGGCCGATATCATCGCCATTGACGGCTTTCGGGGGGGAACCGGGGCGGCGCCCACCATGATCCGCGACCATGTGGGTATTCCCATCGAGCTGGCCATTGCCGCCGTAGACCAGCGCTTGCGCGAGGAAGGTATCCGCAACCGGGTATCCCTGGTGGCTGCCGGCGGCTTCCGCAGCAGCGCCGATGTGGTGAAAGCCATAGCCCTGGGTGCCGACGCGGTCTACATCGCCACCGCCGCCTTGATTGCTCTGGGCTGCCACCTCTGCCAGAAATGCTATACCGGCAAGTGCAGCTGGGGCATCGCCACCCAGGATCCCTACCGCAGCCGGCGCCTGAACCCGGAAATCGGCGCCGAACGCCTCTACAACCTGCTGCGGGGCTGGTCCCACGAGATAAAAGAAATGCTGGGCGGCATGGGCATCAACTCCATTGAAAGCCTGCGCGGCAACCGCTTGCACCTGCGGGGCGTTGGCTTGAACGAAGTGGAACTGAAGCTCCTGGGTGTCAAGCATGCTGGCGAAGCAATGTAGCAGGGGAGGGAACACCAGTGAAAAAAGTATACGCCCGGCCGGCCTACTGTATGAACTGTCACCTCTGCGAAGTGAACTGCATTGTAGCCCATTCCCGCAGCCGCGATCTATTCCGGGCCTACAAGCGCGAGAATTTAAGGGGTACGGCGCGGGTTATTGTCGAAGAGCGGTTGCCCCTTTCGGTGGCCGTCCAGTGCCGGCACTGCGATGATCCCCGCTGTGTGGCCGGCTGCATCTCGGGGGCCATGGTCAAAGATCCGGAGACGGGGATTGTCTACTGCCAGGAAGATAAATGCGTGGGTTGCTGGACCTGTGTGGCCGGCTGTCCTTATGGCGCCATCCGGCCCGGGGAGAAAAACGGTCGCCCGGTGCCTTTGAAATGCGACCTCTGCCGGGAGGCTGATGAGCCGGCCTGCGTGGCCGGTTGTCCCAACCGGGCCCTTGTTTTTGAGGAAAGGAGGGCAGGGGCATGAACTACGTCATTATCGGCAATTCCGTAGCTGCCGTCAACGCCGTCGCAGGAATTCGGGAATATGATCGGGAAGGTTCCATTACCATCGTCTCGGCGGAAAACTATTATGCCTATGGCCGGCCCCTGATTTCCTACTGGCTGGAAAAGCGGGTCCAGGACCAGGATATGCCCTACCGGCCGCAAGAGTTTTATGAAAAAAATTGCGTCCGCGTCCTCCTGGGACGCCGGGCCGTAAAACTGGACCCGGAAGTCCGCCAGGTCCACCTGGATAACGGTGAGAAGCTCCCCTACGACCGTTTGCTCCTAGCCACCGGGGGGCGGCCCTTTGTGCCGCCAATTGCGGGGTTAACCGCGGCCAACTATTTTACCTTTATAAACTATGACGACGTTCGTCGCCTGGAGGCTTTTGCCATCCCCGGGAGGGAAGCCGTAATTCTGGGGGCCGGGCCCACGGGCCTCAAGGCCATGGAGAGCCTGGTGCAGCGGGGAGTCAAAGTAACGCTGGTGGAGCTGACCGACCGCATCTGGGCCCCAGCCCTGGACCCGGAAGCGGGAGCTTTAATAGCCGGCTTCCTGCAGGATAATGGTATCAGCCTTTATTTAAACGATACCCTGACCGGCATCCGCCAGGAGGATGATGGCCACCTCCATATGGAGCTTAAATCCGGCCGGGAACTCAAGGCCGACATCCTGGTGATTGCCATCGGCGTGCGGCCTAACGTTGAGCTGCTCGAGGGTTTACCAGGGGTAACCATTAACCGCGGCGTCGTTGTGGGACCGGACCTCAGCACCGGCCTACCCGGCGTTTACGCCGCCGGGGATGTGGTGGATGGCAACCCGCCTTTACTACCCCATGCTGCCATCCAGGGGAAAATAGCCGGGCGCAATATGGCCGGGGCACAGGAGACCTATCTACCCTTACCGCCCTATAACGCCCTTGGTTTCCTGGGACTGCATATTATCAGCATGGGTAACAGTGTCGCCACCGGTGAGGGATATGAACTCCTGACGGAAGTAGACCCTGCCACCCTGGTCTACCGCAAGCTGGTTTTAAAGGATAACCGCTTGAGCGGCGCGCTGCTGATCAATAAAATCGATCGGGCCGGCATCTACCGCCAGTTGCTCGAGGAAGGCATTGAGGTCACGTCCTTTAAAGATGCATTGCTGCGGCCAGATTTTGGTCTCTTAAGTTTACCGGAAACCATCTGGAAGCAAAAGCTGGCAGAGTGAGGTGAAGGGGATTTTATGGAAACCTTGGATGCCCGGGGACTGTCTTATCAAACCCTGAATGAGTCCATCAGGACCCTCCTGGATAACGGCTGCCGGGAACTGGTTTTAAAAAACGTCAACGGCCAGCGTTATATCGGTGCCGGGGTCCAGGGCCGGGCCCGGCTGGAGGTTTACGGCGTGCCGGGCAACAACCTGGCGGCCCTTATGGATGGTCTGGAAATAGAGGTTTTTGGTAATGCCCAGGACGGCGTGGGCAACACCATGAACGACGGCACGGTAATTATCCACGGCAACGCCACCGATATAGCCGGTTACTCCATGCGCGGCGGCCGGATTTTCATCCGTGGTAATGTCGGCTACCGGGTAGGTATCCACATGAAGGCCTTCCGGGATAAAAACCCTTTGATTGTCATCGGCGGTAAGGCCGGAGACTTTTTCGGCGAGTACATGGCCGGCGGCACCCTGGTCCTCCTAGGCCTGGATTTACAACCAGGGGAAGCTGTTGTGGGTAATTTTATAGGCACCGGGATGCACGGCGGCGAAATCTTTATCCGCGGCCAGGTAGATTCTTTCTACCTGGGTAAAGAAGTTAAAGCAGTACCGCTTACAGCCGCCGACCAGAAGCGCCTGCGGAAAATTGTTGGCGATTTTGCCCGTTACTTTGACCTGGAGGCCGAAAAGATCCTGGCCCGTCCCTTTACCAAGTTGATACCCTACAATAAACGGCCATATGGTACGTTGTATGCTTATTGAGTGAAATGAACAAAAAGCCATCTGCGTGACAGATGGCTTTTTGTTGATCCAGAGGGTGCAGCTAGAAAATTTTCTCGAAGGCTTCTTTACCGGCGCCGCAGATAGGGCAGGCCCAGTCACCAGGCAGGTCCTCAAAAGGGGTACCAGGAGCGATGCCGTGTTCCGGATCGCCCTGGGCCGGGTCATAGATATAATTGCAGATAGTGCACCGGTACCTGGGAGCAGTGGTAGCCGGCCCGCCTTCCGCCCCGGCGGCGGCAAAGGTCGGCGCCGTTTTCGGGGTCGTGCCGCGCTTGACCTGATGATAGTAGGCATAGGTCATGGGCTCACCCTGTTGCAGGACGGCGGCATCCGTTAAAGTGCCGATAAAAATGCTGTGGGTGCCGGCGTCAACCGTTTGATTTATTTTAGCTTCCAGGTAGGCCAGGGTGTGTTCGGCCAGGTAAGGAAGCCCGGCCTGCGTCAGCTTGTAGTTCAACCCGGCAAACTTGTCTACCTCACGGCCGGATTTGAAGCCAAACTGGCCGATGAGGGAGAGGGGGGTATCCTTGGCCAGGACCGAGACGGCAAAGCTCCTGCCGGCCTGGATAAATTCATGGGTCAGGTTTTGCTTGTTGATGCTGACAGCAACTGTCGGCGGTTCCGAGGAAATCTGGAAGAGGGTATTGGCAACCTGGCCGTTGAAACGATTGTCTTTTTTGGCCGTAACCACATACAGCCCGTAGGAAATGGTATGCAGGGCTTTGGTATCCAAAACTATCCCTCCATGTAAATGTAAGTCAGAGTGTCATAACGCCTCTAGCCCCTAATTCTTATAGCCATCTCCCGGCCCAGGTTATAGCAGTGCTGCAGGTCGCTCTCTTTAGGCACCCACTTCACTGTGGGGCCGGGCTCGGCAATTAACTCAATTTTGGCGGCCTTTAAACGTTCCTCCAGGATCTTCTGCGCGCCGCCCCCCCAGCCGTAAGCACCGAAGGCCAGGCCGATTTTATTTTTCGGCCTTAAGCCCACCAGGTCATCCAGGAGGGGAGAGACCACCGGCAGGATGACCTGGTGGGCT
>Ga0224486_100449_pt1 | contig 12329 bp, 10 predicted proteins | sample TexhydDE_CT_test_FD_172013 | JGI IMG/M metagenome (GOLD analysis project Ga0224486, IMG submission 172013) | Fracking water microbial communities from deep shales in Oklahoma, United States - hydraulically fractured wells DE_CT_test ...
AAAAAAAAAAAAAAAAAAAAAAAAAAAAAAAAAAAAAAAAAAAAAAAAAAAAAAAAAAAAAAAAAAAAAAAAAAAAAAAAAAAAAAAAAAAAAAAAAAAAAAAATATTAGATAATTCAAAAGGATTTTATCGAATTTTGTCGAATATAAATAAAAAAAGAGGATTAGGTTATTTATGGGGAGGGTTTATTGCATGGGAGAAATCCCATTTGAGCAATCATATGCGATTAAAGATTTGGGTAACGAGTTAGAGAAGTTAATGAGAAAAATTAATGGCTTAAATTTACCTCTTTATGATGAGAATTTTGCTCTAATTTGTGAACTACAAATAGACATGCCACAAAACAAGCACGAGGAAGAGTTCATAAAGAGAAAAACAAAAGATTTTTTAAGAAATGCGTTAGATACACATTTTCTTTTTACTTTACCTAAAACCGATGAAATATTATTATTTCTTGGGTTTGATAGAAATAGATATGAAAATCGGACATATAGGAATATGTTAAGAGAAGTTTTTTGTAAACTGCAAAGAGAAATACGCACTTTAACTTCACATTTCAAATTAGTAGTAGGAGTCAGTTCATCAATAAAAGGGGAGTTTTCCTTTAAAAAAGCCTATACTGAGGCTCATGTAGCGAAAGAGGTAGGAAAGAGGATTTACAAGGAAGAAACCCTTACTTTTTATGACGATTTAGGTATATACAAATTTTTGCGTTTTGTTGATAGAGAAGATATTTTGAAAGACGAAAGTATCCGTTGTATTTACGAATATGACAAAAAGCACAATACAAATCTACTAGAAACCTTAGAAGCATTTATGGATAATAATGGAAGTATAAAGAAGACGGCTGAGAAAACTTTTATGCATCCAAATACGATTAAATATAGGTTAAATAAAATAAAGGAATTGGCAGGAGAAGATATACTAAAGGACGAAAGTAAGAGATTCTACTACTATCTATTGACAAAAGCAATAAGACTAATTTTGGATTGAGTAATGTGTTTACTATTCATAGCAAAAAATACACAACATGCTATTTTTTTTGTCCTTTTAAGACATATGTTTTTTCCAATACTGTTATTATAATTAAATTTAAGCGAAAGCTCCAAAATTATAGGAGGTGAACTTTAGATAGCATAAAAGCACAAAAGAAGAAATGTTAAAGGAAGGTAGAGCATGACATCTGACGTTACTCATTCTTTATTTTACATGCTACTAGCAAGAGATAGAGCAACAGCCATTCATTCTCGAAATGTGGCAAAATACGCTATGACGATAGGCGTTGCATTGGGCTTAGATTCAGAGGATATGAAAGAACTATATATAGCTGCTCTATTGCATGATTGCGGCAAGGTTGCATTGCCAGACAAGCTTTTAAAAACGTCTAGAAGCTATACACGTTGGGAAAAACAAATGATGCAGCAGCATGTAGTAATAGCAAAAAAGTTGTTAGTAAATCTCGGTTTCCCCAAAAAGATTATTGACGGCATTTATTATCATCACGAAAGATACGACGGTATGGGTTATGTGGAAGGTTTAAGGGGTGAAAGCATACCACTTTTCGCACGAATAATTGCTATTGCAGATGTATTTGACGCGCTTACAAGCAAAAGACCTTACCGAGATCCGTTATCCATTCAACAGGCTATTGACGTATTAAAAGAATCAAAAGGACAGTTTGATGAAGAATTGTTGGACATTTTTTTAAGATATATTAACAAATCATATGTCGATACTGTTAAAAATATTTAAATTCAAAAATTTTACAATATTATGGGAGGTTTAAAATATGGCTGAAAAAAATCATAAGACACTTGCTCCTTTGAGCGGAGAGACCACAAGTACAACTAGCATAAATACAGCCATGGAGGGGGTAGATAAAAAGCAAATTGAAATACAAAGGAAAAAGGCGCGCACCTTTGCAAAAAGGCAACAGGCAGCGGAAAAAATTGCAGCAGCAACAGAAGAGCTTTCATCTGGAGTTGAAGAAGCTTCAGGAGCAATTGAAGAATTGAGATCTTCTATGGAACAAATTGCTAGCGGGGCAGAGGAAGCAAGCAAAGCAATTCAGGAGTCACTCGCAGCAATTGAACAAGTAACCAAAGGAGCAGAACGTTCAGCAGAGAATGCCCAGAGGGTATTGGATAGGGCTAAGGCTATTCAGTTACTTGTAAAAAAGACAGCTGAAGACATAGAAAAGCTTGTAGAAGGTGTAAATAAAGCATCGGCTAAAAATGAAGAATCAGCAAGACTTGTAGCACAACTAGAAAAGCAAGCAGAGAATATAGGTGATATAGTCAAGACAGTTGGGAGAATAGCAGATCAAACTAATTTACTGGCATTGAATGCAGCCATAGAGGCAGCACGGGCTGGAGATCACGGCAGAGGATTTGCCGTAGTCGCTGATGAGGTAAGGGTACTTGCTGAAACTTCGGAAAAGGCGGCTAATGATATAAGAGAAGTAGTAAACCAAATTCAGCAAGAAGTTAAGGTGGTAGTAGATGCCATTAATGGAGCAGCAGCCAAAGCACGTTCACAGGTTGAAAGAGGGAAAACTATAAGTGAAGGTCTTGTTTCTATTCTCACGGCAATGGATGAGGTAGTAAAAGGGGTGTCTTTGATAAATGATCTCAGTCGTCAATCGTTTCAAGCTGTACAAGAATTCCAAAAAGGAGCGGAAATAATAGCAAGCAATGCCGAAGAGCAGGCTAGTGCTACAGAAGAGTCACTTCAAGCGATAGAACAACAAGCAAAAGCTCTCGCTGATGTAAGTCAGGCGGCTGCTGAACTTGCTGAGATGGCAGAAGATTTAAGGACGTCCACTGATACTCAAAAATCGGCTGAAAGCTTTGCAGCTGCGGCAGAAGAACTTTCCGCTGCGATAGAAGAATTAAGCAAATCAGCAGATCAAATAATGGTTGCACTTTCCCAGATATCCAAAGGTGCTGAACAGCAGGCAAGTGCAGCAGAAGAATCTTCCAGCGCTGTTGCTCAGGTAGAAAAAGGAATGAAGACGATTGGCGAGCAGGCGCAGTCGGCTTTAAATAAAGTGATGGAACTTTCAAGGTTACTTGAAACCAACAAGAGCAATGTAGATCAGCTTATTGCTGGTATTGAAGATGCTCTTAATGAAAACAAGCTAAATATAGAAAAAATAAAAACGTTGGAGTCTATGGCTAAACAGATCAATAAAATTGTGGATACTATTGTCACAGTTGGTATTCAAACAAACATGCTTGCGGTAAGCGGAGCTATAGAAGCTGCAAGAGCAGGAGAATACGGTAAAGGCTTTGCAGTTGTTGCATCGGACATAAGAAATTTGGCGCAAGATAGTACGAATAATGCAGAGCAAATCAAAGAACTGGTAAGAGCTATACAGGAGCAAATAGAAATAGTGCTTGAAGATGCAGAGGCAATAGGCGATTCTACTGTTGAAGAGGTAGAAAAAGCTAGAAGTACTTCAAAAGATTTGGAGCAGATAGAAAAGGATATGAAGGAAATGGTAAAAGCTAGCGAAGAAATTGCAGAAGAGGCTAATCAGAGTATATTAGCGATAGGGCAAATAAGGGAAGGAATAGACCAGATTGCATCTGCAGCCGAGGAGGCTTCAAGGGCTGCACAAGAAGCAGCTGCAGCCGGTAAGCAACAAGCAGCGGGTATAAGGGAGTTAGCACAAGCTATTGAAGACATTGCAGCACTAGCCGATGAAATGCAACAGCTTTAAGATTTAAATATATTGGTTAAGGTGATGGTTTTATGGAACTGATAAACACAAAAGATGTGGCAAGGAAAAATGGCCTTCAGTGTGTTACATTTCATTTGGGCGATGAAATATATGGCATAGATATGCGATATCTCCAAGAAATAATAAGGGTTCCTGATGTAGTAAAAGTTCCCGGCACTCCTTCATATATTCGTGGTCTTGCCAACTTGCGAGGTACAATCTTACCGATCGTAGATTGCAGACTACGTTTGGGACTCAAAAGAAATGAGGATACTGAGGCAAGTCGTGTGATCGTGCTGACAGCGGGTAACAAGAAATTAGGGTATGTGGTTGATCAGGTGGTTGGAGTAATATCTATCCATGAAAAGGAAATAGAAAAGGGGTCTGGCTCAGAAACTGCTGCAGACTTTGTTGAAGGTATTGCCAAAATTGAAAAAGGCAAAAAGTTGATCATGCTGCTAGATGCCAAGAAACTTCTAAATTTCCGCGATGGAGAAACTATCAAAGAAGAGGTGGAAGTTAGTAAGAACAATATAATTGACATAGTTCAAGAAAGCGAAAAGAAGAACACAGATGCTAACGGTGAACAATTGGAGATGATAAGTTTTAAGATAGGAGAGGAAGAATACGGTATTGAGGTAGGCAGTGTACAGGAAATTGTTCGTTTTTCTGGTGAAGTTAGTGAGGTCCCCAATACACCACCTTATGTCCTTGGTGTTATTTCTCTTCGAAATAAGGTATTACCCATTGTTAGCTTACGACGATTGTTTAATATGGAGGAATGCTCTTTTGATGAGAGGTCGAGAATAGTAGTTACAAGTATAAGTGAAAATGGTTTTACATATGCTGTGGGGCTTAAAGTTGATTTGGTTTTGGAAGTGTTGAGAATAGATAAAGTTGCGGTTACTCCTGTGCCACCTTTATTAAAGACAAAAGATAGTGAAGAAATAAGTGGTATATGTAAGCTGAATGAAGGTAGCCGCCTAGTTTACATACTTGATCCCAAAAAGCTATTTTCATATAGGTTAAGAGAAAGTGCTGATATATTGAGGGCACAGGGTGGTGATGAAGAGATGAAGGTTGTTGATACGAAGGACGAAGAGGAGCAACTTGTAACTTTTTTGGTAGATGGTATAGAATGCGCATTTTCTATAGAGGATGTAAGGGAGATAATAAGACCAACAGAAATAATAGCGGTTCCTAAGGCACCGGATTTTGTGGAGGGTGTTATAAACCTGCGAGGTACGATTGTACCTGTTATCGATCTTAGAAAAAAATTTGGATTAAAAGAGAAAAATCGGGATGATCGCAATAGGATAGTGATCGTTGAAATTTCTGGAAGGCACACCGGTCTAATCGTTGATTCAGTTAAAGAAGTAGTAAAAATTGGACATTCTCAGATAGAGGATGCGCCAGAGATTCTGATGGATGAAATAGACCAAAGGTTTATAAAAGGAATTGCGAAGTTTGATGAAACGAATAGAATGATTATTTTGCTATCTGTGGAAGAGGTGTTGTCAGGAAAGGAGAAAAAAGAACTAATGGCAATAGAGGAAGCAGATAATTGACGCAAGGGTTTGATAGGAGAGAAGTGTTAATTATGAAGAAAAAAATTCGCGTACTCGTAGTGGATGACTCTGCTTTTATGCGGAGGTGTTTAAAGGATATACTTGAAAATGAGGAAGACATGGAAGTAATTGATACCGCTCGTGATGGCAATGAGGCAGTAAAGAAGGCAGTAGAACTTCGCCCTGATGTGATAACTCTTGATATAAATATGCCAGTAATGGATGGGCTTACTGCGCTGCAGTACATAATGTCTCTTGCGCCATGTCCTGTTGTAATTATTTCATCTCTTTCTACAGAAGGAGCTTTAACCACATTTGAAGCTCTCGAACTTGGAGCTGTTGATTTTGTGGCAAAACCAGGAGGCACAGTTTCGCTGGGAATAAAGCAGCTTGCAGACGAAATTGTATCAAAAGTGAGGATAGCTGCCTTATCTAATAAGGAGCTACTAAGTTCTTCAAGAAACTTTAAAAAGTTATTGAAACGTAGAAATCAGGAAGTAACTAGGAAAGTATATGAAAATAAAATTTCTAAAAAAGAAATTGTGGTAGTAATTGGAGTTTCTACAGGGGGACCGAAAACATTGATGGAAATTTTACCTTATCTTCCTTCAGATTTTCCGGCAGCTGTGTTGGTAGTTCAGCACATGCCGCCAGGTTTTACCCAATCTTTTGCTCAACGTCTAGATCAAAGCTGCAATTTAAAGGTAAAGGAAGCGGAAGACAAAGCGTTTATAGAACCTGGAACAGTTATCATTGCAAAAGGTGGATGGCACCTTGTGGTGGAAAGAGATTCAAGAAGTTCTAAGCTTATTACTAGATTAACGCAGAAGCCTGAAGAGACACTTTATAAGCCTTCTATTAATGTTACCATGAAATCGGTACTTGAAAATGTAGATGGCCGGAATATTATAGGTATACTTTTGACGGGTATGGGTGACGACGGTGCAGATATGATGGTTGAAATAAGAAAACGAGGTGGATTAACTATTGCAGAATCACAAGAAACTGCTATAGTATATGGTATGCCAAGAGCAGCTGTAGAGCGTGGTGGAGCTGAGATAGTGGCACCTGCTTATAAGATAAGTGATATCTTGTTAAAGAAGGTGAATGAGTATGCAAGAACCTCAGAATATTAATGAATTAATCAGGCTAATGAAGAACGGCAGAAATGAAAGCGAACGCATCGCGGCAGCACTCGATTTGGGGAATTTTAAAAGCAAGGAGGTAGTAAAAGCCTTGGTGGAGCAACTTTGTATAGAGACAAGTAGAGCAGTACAAGAATCAATAGTAAGTTCTCTTATAAAAATAGGAAACGAAAATGTTGCAGAGCTTGCTGTAGAGTTACTTAAAAGCGATGATGCTTATCTTAGGAATGTTGGAGTAGAAATATTGGCAACCATAGGGGATTCGGCTCTTGAGGTTTTTGAAAGAATGATAATGCATCCTGACAAAGATGTGCGACAGCTAGTGGTTAATGCTATAGGAGAAGGACAATTGAAAGAAGCTGTCATGATTTTAAGAAAAGTTGTAGAGGAAGATGAAGAAGAAAATGTTGTGGCGGCAGCAGTTGAATACTTAGGCGAGATTGGCGGTAGTGATGAGGACAAAAAGGCAATAAAGCAAGCTTTAAATCGATTTTCTAGTCCTTTTTTTCAATATGTTGGAGAAGTTGCGCTAAAAAAATTGGGAGGATAGAAATGAGGTGTACAAGTGACAGCTGAGGAATTCATCAAGTTAAGAGATTTTATCTACCGGAAAACAGGAATATATTTTGAGGAGCAAAAAATGTATTATGTAAAAAACAGGGTAGAAAGCCGGATGGAGGCTACCGGATATGAAAATTTTAGGAGCTATTTTACTTGGCTGCGATTTGATGTAACGGGTCGAGAACTTCAACAATTGCTTAATGCTTTAACAATCAATGAAACATATTTTTTTAGAGAATATTACCAATTGAAATGTTTTGCAGAAGAAGTTTTGCCTGAAATTTTGGAGAGAAAACGTAAAGAAAACAGCCGAAAAATCAGAATCTGGTCTGCAGGTTGCTCCACGGGAGAAGAACCGTATACACTTGCCATAATTATGAAGGAAATGCTTGAAGATGTAGATGATATAGACTGGGAAATTTATGCAACAGATATAAACACTGAGGTTTTACAAAAAGCCGAGAGAGGATTATATTCACAAAGAGCTGTTCGACTTGTACCAGAAGAGTATAAAAAGCGCTATTTATATAAAAAAGGAGATTTTTATGAGGTAATACCAGACCTTAAAGAAAAAATTATATTTTTTCAGTTAAATTTAATGGATGCAGTGGAAATGCGAAAAATGAGGAATTTTGATGTGATTTTTTGCAGAAATGTACTCATTTATTTTGATGATGCATCTCGAAGGCAAGTAGCAATTTATTTTTATGAAGCTCTTGTAGAAGGAGGTTATATATTTTTAGGCCATTCAGAGTCAATGAGCCGTATTACACCCATCTTTAAACTGCGAAAATTTAAAAATGCGTTTGTGTACCAGAAATGAGGTGAAAAGAGTGAATCCCAGCGTATTAATTGTGGATGATTCTGCGGCAGTGCGTGGTTTTCATGGCTCGATACTTCGGAATGTTGGCTTTGAGGTCGAAGAAGCTGCCAACGGTTATGAGGCTTTAGAAAAGTATCTTGCAAAAAAATTTGACCTTTTATTAGTTGATGTGAATATGCCCAAAATGCATGGATACGAGTTGATACGGCAGATAAGAGAACAAGAGCTTCATGGTTTTGTGCCAGTGATTGTTATATCTACAGAATCAGGAGAAAATGACTATTTAGAAGCGTTTCGAGTTGGGGCAAATCTTTATTTAGAAAAACCGGTTGATCCGATATGCTTGCAACTTTCTGCAAAAATGCTTACAGGGATAAGGTAGGGATGACTGAAATGAAGAATGAATCCAATGGATTTATAAAGAATGCAAAAAAATTGCTTGACAATATAGGCTTTTTTGTGCTTGGGTTAGAAGATGCTTATGAGAAAGATAAAGCAGCTGAAGAAATTTTAAGCAGATTGAGTGAGTTATTGCAATTATGCAAGTCCTATGATTTTAATAAACTGAGTTCTTTTATAGAAAGTTTAATAAAACTGATTAAGGAAATAGCACAAAAAGAGAAATTTCTCGATATGGAGATAAGTGATTTTTTACTGGATTCTTTTGAGAGGATAATAAGTTTAGTTGAAAACGCTGAAAAAGAAGGACTTGAGACATTAAAAGCGCCGGAGCTAAAAGAATTTGAAGGCAGAATATCAGAGTTTTTGGATGAAATGGATAAAATGCCTCAAGCTTCTGTGATACATACAGACGACATGTTACGCACTATTTCCAAAGACAAAAAGATTTTTTTAAATGAATTAATACAAAAAAGCGAAAATGTTTATGAAATACTACTTCAAGTAGTAGGTACAAAAGCTGTAGAAATTGATGTAACGGAATTTTTTGACAAATTAAAAGAAATTGGAGAGGTTACACATATTAATGCTGATACGCGAAAATTACCTTTACTAGAAGAGCTTGATCCTTCTATCCCTTATATATCTTTGACTTTTGTATTGATATCTGATAAAAATGCCCAAGAAATAGAAGATACACTGTATAAAGTAATAGGAACAGATACTGATGTAAAGGTACTTGTGTCACCGGTATTTCCTGATGCAATTGAAAAATTTACGACATCGAAAGGCGATTCTTTATCAGCTATGTCGGCTGGAGAAGACAAGGTACAAGAAGTCATGGATATGATAATTTCACAGCAGGAGGAGTTCTATAAGATTGCAGAGACGCCAGAAGACCGGCGCTGGAGAGGAAACATGGTTATAAATGTGCTTCAAAGGATAGCAGAATACATGGGTTGGGTTACAAAAAGTGGAAATTTAGTTAAAATGATTAAAACAAACAAAATCAAATTACCAGAAAGATTTGTAAATCTTGTGAATCTTATAATAAACAACGACAAAAAATTGCAGGAAAATGAGTCTAAAGATAGGGGAGTTTATGCAGCAAGAACTGAGAATGAAGAAATAGAAAGGCGTGAAATTAAACAAGGTGAAGAGAAAATCTTGCAAGAGTATAATGAAAGTATTTCCAGAGATATGACGAACAATAAAGGTTTTTCAGAAATCGAAACTACGAAGACGCTGAAAGTAGACCAGACTAAAATCGATGAGCTTATGAAGTTAGTAGGAGAACTGGTTGCAGTCAATAATGGACTTTCGTTTATGATAAAAAAAATCGAAATGGAATATGGATCAACAGATGTAACAAAAGAATTAAAAGATAAGCAGGTTTTGTTAAAGAGGATAGGAAATGACTTACAGGACATAGTAATGAGCTTGAGACTTCTTCCAATAAAATATATATTTGATCGTTTTCCCAGAATGATTCGCGAGATTAGCAGAAAACTTGACAAGAAGGTACGTCTTGTTACCGAGGGGGAGGAAACCCAGATAGACAAGAATATTGTAACGGCGCTTTATGATCCAATGTTACACATTATAAGGAATGCAATCGATCACGGAATTGAGAAACCAGAAGAACGGTTAAAAAAGGGAAAATCCGAAGAAGGTTTGTTGGTTCTAAAGGCACAAAAAATAGGAGATAAGGTTATTATTGAGGTCAGAGATGATGGACGTGGCATCGATACTGAGGTAGTAAAAGCGAAGGCAGTTCAAAAAGGTTTTGTATCTGCTGAAAAAGGAGCGACGATGGATGAACACGCTGTTTTGGAACTTCTGTTTATACCTGGTTTTAGTACTTCAGATGACGTAACGGAGTTGTCTGGTAGAGGTGTGGGAATGGATGTCGTGCGTGATACAGTGAGAAGACTGGGTGGTAATGTGCGTTTGATGAGTAAAGCGGGAGTAGGTACTTCTGTATACCTGGAACTGCCTGTGACAATGGTAACATCCAGGGTGCTGTTATTTACTTTGAAAGAGCGCCGTTATGCCTTGCCCCTTGAAAGTGTAGGAGAACTAGTAAAAATAAAGGCTGAGGATATAAGAAAGATGAAAGGAAAAGAAGTAGTAGTATTGAGGGGAGAAATAATGCCACTTTTGAGACTAAAGGAATTTATGGGACTTCAAAATGATGCGGAAGAAAAATTTGATACAGAATATTCACTTGTTGTACTAAATAATGGCGTGGCGGTGATGGTAGATGAATTTATTGGTGAGCAGGAGATCATTATAAGGCCACTTCCGGAGGAACTATCTTCAGTATATTTTTTGGGTGCGGCTATATTGGGAGATGGGGATATTGTTCTTGTTCTAAATCCTGAAAAATTAGGAGGAGGCATTTAAAGTGATGTTGGACTATCTTGATGCCTATGTTGAGGAGACGGAAGAACAGCTTTCAAGATTGGAACAGCTTTTTTTGGAAATAGAGAAAAATACCAACCAAGCAGAAATTTTAAATGAAATTTTTAGGATTATACATACAATAAAAGGTTCCTCAGCTACAATGGGTTTCGGCATGGTGGCAGATTTTTGCCACAGATTAGAAAATCTTTTTGACAAGCTGAGGAAGGGTGAATTTGGCATAGATGACTATTTGATAGATGTACTGTTTAAAAGTTTTGATACTTTGAAAGAAATGGTGTCAGCATCTATAAAAGGAGAAAACTATGATAGCTATATACTAGAAGAGTTGATTAACGCTATAGATAGTTTTAAACAAATGAATGCCAATAATAATGGTAAGAACATAGAGGTTGAAAAAAAAGAAAACCAGGTAAATAACAATATTTTGGAAATATCAGTTGAAATAAGCAAGGATTGCATAATGAAAAATGCACGGGCTCTTATAATTGAAAAATATATTGAGGAAATGGGAAATGTGATAAGTTTTGAACCTTCTGTTGATATGCTACAAAGAGAAGAAGTTGTAGGTGAAAAGATAACGGCAATATTGGAAAGTCGGCTAAAAATCGAAGATGTAGTCTGGAAGTTACAAAATATACCAGATGTTGTTAACGTAGAGGTGAAGCAGGACTATAGAAGCAAAGACGTTGTCAAAATAAATATAAGTACGCAGAATAAAATAGAAGATATTATGCATTTAAAAGAAGTTATGATGAAAGCTAACGCGGTAGAGCTCGAATTTGAAGAAAAATCCAAGATGAGTTTTGCATTATTGCAGCTTATACTTGCTGCATATAGAGAAAATAAAGAAATTTATTATAAAACAACTAGAGGCAATGTGGCAAAAATGCTTAATTTAATGGGGATAAGGCCACAATTTGCACTATGTGAATGAATTTTCTATTACTCCCATCATAAAGACTTCTTTCTCCTTTTTTGTTTTTTTATTTTTGCCAACAGTAGTTTCTTTTAAGGATAGACTTTATTGTATTTCTGCTTACTTTTAAGCTATATTTTCTATAAAAGTACGAAAATAAACAGCTATATCTAAAGACAGTTTTTTTTTGCTTCAGAGATGATAAGATTTTCTAATTCAGGAGAAGTTTTTCTGGGAGAATTTTTATGTTTTCTTAATTTATCATGTAAAGGACCCATTAATGGCTCTACGAACAGTGTGACTTGAGATACTCAATATTTTTGCTGTTTACAACTTCTCTAGTTTTTTCAGGGGATATTTTTTTAAGGTCATTGTATGTTATAATATTTATCGGCTGATATAATGTTTTCTTCACTGTTTTTGTATTACGAGAATTTCTACTGGTTATGATAATTGACAATAGATACAAACCTATCTATAATGAAAGAGATAATATGGCTGGTCGTATTTTAGTATATGAGTGGAGTTTTCTAATAATTGACGGAATTTTAAGAAAAACCAGAGAGATTGGTTCTGTTGGAATAACCATAATGAAAAAGATTGGTTAAAATATATTAATTGGAATAAGTAAAAGTAAAATAACAAAGACAAACGGTAAAATGTCAAGGGGGTAATTAAAAAATTTTTGAGGCATTTAAAGGGCAAAAAGACAAAAAAATACCCTTCTTCCAACATGCCAATAAATGGAATTGGAAGTTCCAAAATA
>Ga0224486_100450_pt1 | contig 12272 bp, 10 predicted proteins | sample TexhydDE_CT_test_FD_172013 | JGI IMG/M metagenome (GOLD analysis project Ga0224486, IMG submission 172013) | Fracking water microbial communities from deep shales in Oklahoma, United States - hydraulically fractured wells DE_CT_test ...
TACCAGCCAATGAAGTTATACTAAATCCAACCCTTTTAAGAAAGTGAAATAAAAGAAACAGGTATTGTTGTAAGGGTAATACAAAAATTGTAAATTGAGCATGTGGAAGGGGTGGAAATCACCTTTGAAAAAAATGGTTGCTTTTTTCATCTTTGATACTTTATGCCCAAAAACAGGCAATAATTGCCTGTTTTTGGGCATAAAGTCGATAAAAACAACTAAAAAATGTAAAAAAATAAATTATTTTTGGAAATAAAAATTGTTTGTTTTTTAAAATAGGTTGACCTTAATTCTTCAAAGTGGATTTTACTTTTTCATTTGACCTTTTTCATCGAAACTTTTATACACAGCCAACCAAAATCCCCTGATGCCAAAAATAAAAACAACCCCTTACGGGGTTTTAAAAATTTAATTATCTCTTCAGCGTTATCTCCAGTCTTCTGTCAATCCTGTATTCAAAACAGATCACCGCTTTACCATCCGCCGGAACCTCAATTACAAATTCTATTTCGCGGAATGACTTCTTGATGCAGTCAAAAGTTATATCAAAAGCACTGCCTATTGTAAGCTTTATGTTTTCATCCTTTGTGGTATGGTCTATAAAGTCCTCACCATAAACACGCTGATATACAGCTCTTACTGTGACAATTTTTTACAAAAATGACATTATCTATAGGCTTCTTTATGTCCTGCTTATCACAATATATACTTGCCGATTGCCCTGCTAAACGCCCGGATATCAAAAGAACCGCGAAGCTCGAATTTGACCTTACCAATAGCGCTTACATATATCTCCAGTTCACAATCCCTGTCAAACACGCCCGCCGTTTCAACCGAAAAAGCCTGAATTCTGCTGTACGGAATCGACGTGTAATCCACCTTGGTCCCGGTAAGGCCCTGCACGTTTACTGCGATAATGCGCTTATTTGTAAAAATTAATTTATCCCGCACCGATTGAAAAGCTGCGATAACCTCCTCATCCTCTATCAAAAGAGGTGCTACCGTCTTTTCCCCTTCCGCCTTTGAAATCGGCGAAAGCTTAAACCAGCCATTTTTAAAGTCGATCATACCCTTTCTCCCTTCCTTAAAGATTTGTAATAAAAAGCGTCAAAGTCAAAGTTCAATTCGTTACTACATTTAAATAAGATACAATCACCATCAAGCCTTTTTTATCAGCTCCTGCCTTTCATATCCAATACATTTATCTCTCCAAGCTGCAGCTTAAGGTCGTGGATTTCCTTTTCCAGGGCATCCAGCTCATCCCGGCACTGGTCATACTTAAGCTTTGCAGCCAGATACTCCTGCCGCTCTTTTTCCAGCCGTTCTTCTTTCGTCCCCAGGATGGAATAGAACAGGTTGGTAAGGCTCATCCCTTCCAGCTGGTCTACATCCCTTTTTTCCTTCTCAAGCTATTTCTTGAACTCACAAAGGCGCTCTTGTAACTCCGTATAGCTCTTTTCTGCAGCTTCTAACCTCCGTCGGATTTTATATCCTTCATGAATTTGCTCCTGAAGCTCTGTTAGGCGATTATTTAATTTTTTCTAACATGTCAGCACATCCTTTCCCTGGAAAATGTAATCTATACCTTCCAGTTTTTGTACTTTGTAAAATATTATGCCATTAGAAATAAATTATAGCAGGCACTAAAAATTAAATTTTTGTATAAAATCTTGGCTAAAAATACTATCAGAAGCAAAATGAGCATGCCTTTATTTGTGCGGAAATCCTGATTGTGGTATTAAGTAAAAAAGGTACAAAGATTCAGCATAAAACATTAACAGGGGCGTTTGAATAAAAGACCCCTGTCTCATATTACACTCTTCCCTCATTTATAGCTCTTATCTTGCTCGGATCAATTTTGGGCTTCCTGTCATACGTCATAAGGCCGTTAACCTCCTGCTGCACATCGGTAAGCTGGGTATAGCAAAAGCCGCATATATAGTCTATCGACATGATGGCACGGGTCAAACCAGCAAAGCGCTTCAAAAACTCCTCCTCATCAGCCACCTTATCACCGTATCCCCATCCCTTGCCCGATGCAAAGGCGATACCGCCGTATTCGGTTATGAGTATAGGCTGGCCTTTGTAACCATACCCTTCGGCGAATATGAATTTCCCCGCAGGAGCGCCATTTACCACCTTATCCTTATCTGCATAAACCCTCCTCAAATCCTCTCCATTTGAACGGTAGTCATGTATGGTACACAAATCTGTATCGGTATGCTCCCAGCCGTCATTGGATATCACCAGCCTGGTCCCATCCAGGCTCCGTATCATATTGACGACAGCCACCGTATGGCTCTGCTGCTGCCTATCCACCATTACGTTGGGCACACCCCAGGACTCATTGAATGCCGTCCAGGCTATGATGCAGGGATGATTGTAATCCCTGTCGATGATTTCCTGCCACTCCTTAATATACGCGTTGGCTGCCCTCTGGCTGTATTCATAATATGAGGCCATCTCGCCCCAGACCAAAAGTCCCAGCTTATCGCACCAGTAGAGATACAGTGGCTCCTCCACCTTCTGATGCTTCCGTACGCCGTTGTAGCCAAAGGCCTTGGTCATCTTTATATCGTTTATCAAAGCCTCTTCACTGGGAGCAGTGAGGTTTGAACCCGGGAAATACCCTTGATCCAATATGAGCTTTTGATAATAAGGGTGATTGTTTAGTAGCACCTTGCCGTCCTTGACCGACACCTTGCGCATGCCAAAATAGCTGACAACATGGTCAACCGTATCGCCTTTTTCATCCACCAACGTAAACGCTATATCGTAAAGATTTGGATTTTCCGGACTCCACAGCATTAAACCCCACTTAAAGGCATGGCTTACGACGCTCACCTCGAAGATGACCCGCGACTTAAGGCAAGGCACAGTAACCGATGCAATTGATACGCCATCGAAAGATATACAGGTTTTCAAACTGCAGCCGACGGCTTGTGGAGTGAGGAAAGCCTCTATGTTGACAGTGCCTTTGTCAATATCAGGAGTCATGCGGACGTTGACAATATGCGCCGGGTTTACGGGCTCCAGCCACACCGTCTGCCAGATCCCAGAGGTACGGTCATACCAACAGTCAAAAGGCTCATCCAACCACGACTGCTTCCCACGAGCCTGCTGGCGTTCGGACGATATGTCGTCCGCTTTTACCACCACTTCATCGCTGCCATCCCACCTTAGAGCATCGGTTATGTCAAAGCTAAAAGGCGTATGGCCACCGGTATGGCTGCCCATATACACGCCGTTTACCCACACTTTAGCGTGGTAATCCACTGCACCAAAGTGCAATATAATCCTTTTGCCCTTCCAGCTGTCCGGCACTGCCAGTTTGCGCCTGTACCATATGTGGTCATGGCGCGACGTATCCCCTATGCCGCTTAACTCGCTTTCAAAGCAAAACGGGACATTTATGGTACGTGAAAAAGCGTGCCCTTTATACCACTTCTCCCTCTCCCCGACATCTTCATCATCGAATTCAAACTCCCACACCCCATTTAAATTAAGCCAATCTTTTCTCACAAAATTGGGACGCGGATACTCAGGCCGTGGTATGCTTGACATGAAAAACCCTCCTTTTTCAAGCTTATACACCAATTTGTTCATTGCTCAAAAGCGTTTTTTTCCGCCAGTTGCCTTTTTTGTAGAAAACCGTGGTGATTATGGCACCACACACCCAGGCAATCAGCAGGGATATAAACACAGACTCTGGCCTGCCAGTGGGATAGGCTTCACTTCGCGTCAGGTAGGCGATGCCGTAGGCAATGGGCACACGCAAAGCAATTGTGGTTATAAGGGAAATCCACATGGGCGTCATGGTATCGCCTGCCCCGCGCATAACCCCCGACAGAACCTGCGTCACCGCCATGGCGATATATCCCGCCGCAAGGATGCGCATCATGCGCATGCTTAAATCCACAAGCTCAACGGTACTGGTAAATATGTTCATGAGATACCTGCCAAAGGTCAATATGATTATTGTAATTATGGTAGAAACGCTAACCGCGATTATAAGACCCTCCCGGGTTCCCCTCTCCACTCTGTCCATCTTTCTTGCACCAACGTTCTGCCCTGCAAAGGTAGTCATGGCAACGCCAAAGGTAAAGTTTGGCATCATGGCAAAACCGTCCACGCGCATGACCATGACGCTACAGGCGATAACCATTTCACCGAAGGTGTTGGTCAAAGACTGTACAGCAATCATTGCAAATGAGAATATGGCCTGAGTCAGTCCGGATGGTATCCCGAGCTTTATCAGCTGAAGTACATACCTCTTCAGCGGCTTGAGCACCTTCCAGTTGAGGTCAAATACTTCATCCATTTTTTTCAGCTTAACGAGGCACAGGACGGCAGATACCATCTGCGCAATAACGGTTGCCAGCGCTACCCCGGATACACCCATATTAAACCCTGCAACAAACCATATGTCCAGTACCACGTTGAGAGCGGTAGATATAAGCAAAAACACCAGCGCCGAAAGCGAATCTCCCAGGCCGCGCAGGATTCCCGATAAAATATTAAAGTACGAAAAACCCCAGTTGCCTACTAATAATATCAATAGGTAATTGGCGCACCAGTCTAAAATGGACTCGGGCGTATTTATAAACACGAGCATAGGACGGACCACAATGGGCCCCACCACCATTATTATCAACGACGCTATGGCCGTAAGGGTGATACATACACCAATGGAACGTGAAAGCCTTTCGCGGTCCTTTGCCCCGAAATACTGCGCGACCATTATGCCCGCACCGGTGGCCACCGCTACAAAAAGCACAAGCAAAAAATTCAATACCGGGAAAGCAGTACCCACAGCAGCAAGGGCATTATCCCCCACATACCTTCCAATGACAATCGAGTCAACGGTATTATAAAGCTGCTGCGCCACATTGCCAATAAGCATGGGAATGGAAAACTCGATTATTCGCTTCCACGGTTCCCCCACTGTCATATCTCTTGGAGCAAACAAGTCCGCAAGCTTTGCCATATGTACATTACCAACTCCTTTATATATTTCGCTGTGCATAGCTAAGTAAACGTCTAATACAAAAGTTAACCATGATTTCTACCGTATTAATTATTTCATCATTTAATACTCACACTTATGAACCAGGAAAACCCCTAAATTATAACCCTCGTTTAAGCCCAATTAAATCTATTAAATAATGATTTGAGTTGGCTCAGCAAAAACGCATTCTCACCTCCATATCCTCGTATATCGTATACACGGTAAAATCCAAGAGTTATTTTACCATATTTTTATTGATTAGTCTCGCTTTTTAAACTTTTCACCCAATTTAAACCTCTCTATAATAAAACCATTGTAGATTAATTCAAGTTATTGACAAAATGTATTCTTGTAAATTATTATATTAATCATATAGGATTACTTAACTATAAGAAGAAAGCTCTGGTTTGCCGAAAAAATCCCTTAAAACGATCAGTTTTATAAACTTTACAGCCAGATTCCTATTAATTTTAAAGATTACAAACATATAGAGGAGGTAAAAATAATGCCTACTGGAGCGCATGCCAATGAGGCACATGCCAAGCTGGAAGCATTGAAAGATTTGCTCAAATCCATGGAAAGCGTCGTCATCGCCTTTTCAGGGGGAGTGGACTCTTCTTTCCTGGTAAAAGTAGCCCACGATGTTTTGGGGGATAAGGTGCTTGCTGTGACCGCCAGATCCTCCACATATCCCGAAAGGGAATTCAAAGAAGCGGTGCAGTTTGCAGCCGAGTATGGAATCCCACACAGGGTAATAGTATCGGAAGAGCTCGAAGTGGAAGGCTTTTCTGACAACCCTTTAAACAGGTGCTACTTATGCAAACATGAGCTGTTCAGCAAGATCAAGAAGCTTGCAGAGGAAGAAGGCTTCAAATTTGTAGCCGAGGGCTCAAATTATGATGACCTCATAGGAGACTACCGCCCCGGCCTTCAGGCGGTGTCAGAACTCGGTGTGGTAAGCCCTTTGAGGGAAGTCAAGCTCACTAAGGAGGAAATCAGGCTGCTGTCAAAAGAGATGGGCCTGAAAACCTGGAACAAGCCCTCTTTCGCCTGCTTGTCATCAAGATTCCCTTACGGAGAGAAGATAACAAAGGAAAAGCTGGAAATGGTGGACAAAGCAGAACAGTTCATTATAGATCTGGGCTTCAGGCAGGTTCGCGTAAGGTATCACGGCAGCGTAGCGAGAATCGAGGCAGATGAAAACGACTTTGACAAATTCCTGGATAAGCAGATAAGGGAGGCCATATATTCAAGGTTCAAAGAGCTGGGCTTTTTATACGTTGCCCTTGACCTTAAAGGATACAGAACGGGCAGCATGAACGAAGGTTTTTTCAAAAGGGGTGAGGCAAATGCATAAGGCCGTGCATACCGATAAAGCTCCCGCTGCTATAGGGCCATATTCTCAGGCTATAGACACAGGGGCTTTGATTTATACATCGGGGCAGATCCCAATAGACCCTTCAACCGGCCAAGTGGTAAGCGGCGGGATCGAAAAGCAGACGGCTCAGGTGCTGGAAAACCTAAAGAACGTGCTTGAAGCCGCAGGGAGCGGCATGGAAAAGGTGATAAAAACCACCGTATTTATGAAGGACCTCAGCGATTTCTCGGCCATGAATGAGGTGTATGCAAAGTATTTTTCTGAGCCGTATCCCGCAAGGTCGTGCGTTGAAGTAAACAGGCTGCCCAAGGATGTATTGATAGAAATCGAAGCCGTTGCGCTAAAGTGAAAGAGGAGCGGTGATTTTATGGGGATATCCAAGCAATTGAAACTCGAAACCAAAGTAGTACATGGATATAAGGGCTATGACCAATACACCGGCGCGGTAAGCTTTCCGATATATCAGAGCGCTACCTTCAGGCATCCGGGCCTGAATCAAACAACGGGATACGATTACTCCAGGGTTCAAAACCCAACAAGGGAAGAGCTTGAAAATACCATTGCAAACCTTGAAAATGGGAAACATGGTTTTGCATTTTCAAGCGGTATGGCCGCCATTTCAACAGTGCTTTCTTTATTTGAGCCAGGCCAGCACATCATCGTTTCAGATGACCTTTATGGGGGTACATATAGGTTGTTTGAAGAAATCTACAGGCGATACGGCATTGAATTTACTTATATAGATACCAGCCGTATCCATGAAGTAGAACAGGCCTTAAGAAGTACCACAGCCGCAATATTTATTGAGACACCTTCCAATCCCATGATGAAGGTTACCGATATCGCCCTCACAGCCGCCCTGGCAAAATCAAGAAAAATACTGACCATCGTGGATAATACCTTTCTTACCCCATATTTTCAAAGGCCTCTCGAACTGGGAGCCGATATCGTAATCCACAGCGGGACCAAATACCTCGGAGGCCACAACGATACCTTAGCCGGGTTTATAGTTGTAAACGACGACGACATAGCCGAAAGAATAAAACTGATACAGAAATCCGAAGGAGCGGTTTTGGCTCCCTTTGACAGCTGGTTGATCCTCCGGGGAATCAAAACGCTGGCAGTAAGGCTTGAAAAACAGCAAGAAAATGCGCTGACTATCGCTAAATGGCTGCAAAACCATAAGAAGGTTGAAAAAGTGTATTATGTAGGGCTGAGCAATCATGAGGGCTACGAGATTTCCAGGAGGCAGGCTTCGGGTTTTGGCGCAATGATATCATTTTCAGTTAAGGACACAGCACTGGTAGAACAGGTCCTTAAAAGGGTACAGGTAATTATGTTTGCTGAAAGCCTTGGAGGTGTAGAAAGCCTCATAACCTATCCTATTGTACAGACACACTCAGCTATCCCTGAAGAAATGAGAAGGCGAATTGGCGTTACAGATAAACTTCTTAGGCTGTCTGTAGGAATTGAGGCGGTTGAAGATCTTATATCCGATCTGGAACAGGCGCTGGACTAAGAATTTAAATAAAATAATCAAGGTAAGGTGATATATATGAGATTCGCAACAAAATTAATTCATAACGGAAATGAAATGGATAAAAACACAGGAGCGCTCAGCATACCAATATACCAGGTTTCAACCTACCACCTGAGAGACATCGACCAACCACAGGAATACGAATACTCCCGCTCGGGCAATCCAACCAGAAAGGCCCTTGAAGAAACCATAGCCATACTGGAGGGAGGCGATAAAGGCTTTGCCTTTGCTTCCGGAATGGCCGCAATATCCTCGGTGCTCTCGATTTTTTCTTCGGGTGATCATATTATAGTGAGCCAGGACGTGTATGGCGGAACCCACCGGATCATAACATCGTTCTTCGCACGCTATCACCTCTCCGCCAGCTTTGTTGACACAACAGATATCGATGCTGTAAAGAAAAGCATCACCCCCAATACTAGGGCGATTTATGTCGAAACGCCTTCAAATCCCCTGCTTAAAATAACTGATTTAAGGAGTATAGTTAAAATCGCCAGAGAGCATAACCTTATCACCATTATCGACAACACCTTTATGTCGCCCTATCTGCAAAGGCCTATAGAGCTTGGGTTTGACATTGTAATTCACAGCGCTACAAAGTTTATCGGCGGACACAGCGACGTGATTGGAGGCCTGGTAGTGGTCAAAGGCGCTGAATTGAGCCAAAGGATATATTCAGTGCAAAATGGCTTTGGCGCAATTCTCGGTCCTCAGGACAGCTGGCTGCTTTTAAGGGGCTTGAAAACGCTTAAGGTCAGGCTTGATTATCAGCAGGATAGCGCGCAAAAGCTCGCAGAATATCTGCAGAAGAATAAAAATGTAAAACAGGTATACTATCCAGGGCTTCAAAATCACGAGGGCAGAGACATTCATTACAGCCAGGCGGATGGAGCAGGAGCTGTGCTTTCTTTTAAAACCATCGATGCTGAAAAAGCAAAGAGCTTCATGAAAAAAATAAAGCTAGCCGCAGTGGCTGCAAGCCTCGGCGGAATTGAAACCATCGTATCCTATCCGGTTAAAATGTCGCATGCCGCTGTACCCAAATCAGAAAGAGAAAGGCTGGGGATAACAGACGATTTGATAAGAGTATCGGTGGGGCTTGAAGACATCGAGGATTTAATTGAAGATTTCGAAAAAGCGTTATATTGATTCTTTTATGTTGATTCTTAAAACTCCTAACCAAAGGCTTACCTTAATTCAAGGTAAGCCTTTTTTTATAAGTTTTTAAGTTTTTACAACTATTCATATTATTCATATAGGAATTATTTAAAATAACTGTTGACAGCCGTTATGTTTTTAAATAAAATTAAATAGTACTAATCATATAGGAATAGTATTATTTGCAGGAGGGTTGGAAATGAACTTGCACCATCCACGCCACTATCATCACACACATTTCGGTCATAAAGAGCGGGTTTACTACCATCATGCTGAAAACTTCAACGACTACATCCAGGCAGTAGAGGAATATAAAAAAAGCTTTCCTTCAAAAAGCGATGTACTGAAATATACCCCCGACCCGGCAGTCAGGGAAATGCTTCTACATATGGAAAAGGCGGGATGTGAAACCTGCTTTGACCGCTTTGACAAACAAAAACCTCAATGCTCTTTCGGTATAGCAGGTGTATGCTGCAGAAACTGCAATATGGGTCCATGCAGGATTACTAAAAAAAGCCCCAAAGGAGTATGCGGCGCAGACGCCGACCTTATTGTGGCCAGAAATCTTTTGCGTTGGGTTGCAGCAGGAGTGGCAGCTCATGGCGCAAGGGGCCGCGAAATAATGCTGGCTTTAAAAGCTGCCGCTCAGGGTCTTCTAGAGATGCCCATTGCAGGAGCTGATAAGTTGAAAAAGTCGGCTGCTCAGCTTGGAATCAATACAGAGGGAAAAACCTTGGAAGAAATAGCTTCTGAGGTAGCCGATATTCTCATCGAAGATTTATGCAGAGCGGTCCCTGGCAAACATAAAACCTTGCACGCCTTTGCACCAGAAGAAAGAATAAGAGTATGGGAGGGCCTTGATATTCTCCCCATCGGAGCCTATCACGAGGTGTTTGAGGCTCTTCATAGAACAAGCACGGGGACCGATGGAGATTGGGAAAATGTCATGAAGCAGTTCTTAAGGTGTGGGCTTGCATTTGCCTGGACCAGCGTACTTGGTTCCTCCATAGCCATGGACAGCCTTTTCGGCATGCCCCAAAGAAGAACGGTAAGAGCAAATTTAGGAGCTTTGAAAGAAGGGTACGTCAATATTGCCGTCCACGGGCACTCTCCATTACTGGTGAGCGAAATCGTAAAACAGGGAAGAAGCCCGGAGTTTGTGAACCTTGCAAAGCAAAAAGGTGCTTTGGGCATTCAATTTTACGGCATATGCTGTTCAGGGCTTTCCGCAATGTATCGTTACGGCGGAGTCATTCCGCTATCAAATGCCATTGGCGTAGAGCTGGTGCTTGGCACAGGCGCTATTGACCTGTGGGTAGCAGATGTTCAGGATGTATATCCTTCCATAATGGAAGTGGCGAAATGCTTTAAAACAACTGTGGTAACAACCAGCGATTCTGCAAGGCTGCCGGGAGCCGAACATTACGGATACGATCACATGCATTCGAATCTGAGCGAGACCAAAGCGCTCGCAAGGAAAATCATAAAAAGAGCTATTGACAGCTTTGCATCGAGAAGGGATGTTCCTGTTTTTATACCCCAATACGAAGTAGAAGCTGAAGTAGGCTTTTCATTGGAGTATGCCATCAGCCATTTTGGAAGCATAGAAATAATAGCCAATGCCCTGAGAGACGGCAAGATCGCAGGAATTGTAAATCTCGTGGGTTGCAACAATCCAAGAGTGATTTATGAAAAGACGATTACAGACATCGCGTCGATCTTAATACAAAACAACATCCTCGTTTTGACAAACGGCTGCGCTTCATTCCCTCTACTGAAATTGGGCTTTTGCAATAAATCAGCCCTTAGCATGACCGGGAGTGAATTAAGGGAGTTTCTCCAACCGGATCTCCCTCCTGTGTGGCATATGGGGGAGTGTCTTGACAATGCGAGAGCATCTGCGTTTTTCAGAGCGCTGGCCGATGCCTTAGGTAAAGATATAAAAGATATGCCTTTTGCCTTTGCAAGCCCAGAATGGTCCAATGAAAAAGGAGTCGGGGCAGCTTTGGGATTCAGGCTCCTTGGAATCAACTCTTATCATTCGGTTTATCCACCGGTACAGGGTTCCGAAAAGGTGATGAAATTTCTATTTGAGGATACTCAAAAGACTCTGGGCTCGGTTATGGTTGTGGAAGTAGACCACGGAAAGCTTGCCGAAAGAATAGTGTCAGATATCAAAAACAAGCGAAAAGCTTTGGGATGGAAATAAAATTCATTACAACGATCGGAGATAAATGGAGGTAAATATTGGAGGGAGATGTTAATGAAGGAAAAATATATTAGAGCCATCTTTGCCTTTATATTAGCGCTTTTGATGCTCAACCTTACAAGCTGCAAATCAACATATGAAACAAATACACAGACAGAGATAAAAACGATAAAAATAGCATATATTCCACTTACACATGCAGTCCCACTGTATATACAAAATGAACTATTAAAACAAAACCCACAGGATGTAAAGCTTGAACTCGTTAAGTTTAGTTCATGGCCTGAGGTTATAGAAGCTTTAAATGCTGGTAAAGTAGATGGCGCCTCCATATTGATTCAACTTGCAATGAAAGCCCGAGAACAGGGAATTGACTTAAAAGCCGTTGCTTTAGGCCATAGAGACGGAAACGTTGTTGTGACATCAAAATATATTACCAGCGTTGCCGAATTAAAAGGGAAGACGTTTGCAATTCCCCATCGGCTTTCTACCCACAATATTTTGCTGTATATTATGCTAAAGAACAATGGGCTTTCATACAATGACATAAACGTAATAGAGCTCCCCCCGCCAGAAATGCCTGCAGCCCTGTCGGAAGGAAGGATTTCCGGCTATTCAGTTGCAGAACCCTTTGGCGCTGTATCGGTTGCCAACGGTAAAGGAAAAGTATTATTTAACTCTCAAGACCTGTGGCCAGATTCCGCTTGCTGCGCTCTTGTGCTGAGAAACGATTTCATTCAAAACAATAGATCTATCGCAGAAAAATTTGTACAGGAGTATTTGACTTCTCCCCGCCCTGGAAGGGGCGAGGATTCTTGACAGCTCCGAATTTCAGGCCGTCTTCCCTACTGAGTGGATATTCCACTCAATAGGGCAACACAGGTGTGGTGTGTACCTCACACCTGTGGGGCAAGCCAATAGCCCTACTACCAGGCTTAAAGAGCCTGTATACTTTCTGTATATGTTTATCGCTCCCACT
>Ga0224486_100452_pt1 | contig 12197 bp, 12 predicted proteins | sample TexhydDE_CT_test_FD_172013 | JGI IMG/M metagenome (GOLD analysis project Ga0224486, IMG submission 172013) | Fracking water microbial communities from deep shales in Oklahoma, United States - hydraulically fractured wells DE_CT_test ...
CAAGATGTCTTGCTTTAGATGATTTCTGGGTAGAATATAAATCAGGAGGTATTTTTATGAACAGAATATATAAAAACGGAAAAATTTATGTGGAAAAGGATTATTTTGAAGAGGCTATCCTCATATCTGATGGAACAATCCAAGCAGTTGGATCCAACGAAGACATTCTAGAGCACCCCCACGATGAAGTGGTCGACCTGCAGGGAAAAACCGTTCTTCCAGGGCTGAACGACAGCCACCTTCACATCAACATGATAGGTTCCAATATGAACTCATGCATGCTGACCTCAGCAAAATCAATAGATGATGTCGTTGAACTGGGAAAGAAGTTTCTGGAAGAACATCCGGATACGGTAGTACTGGTGGGCAAAGGTTGGAACCAGGATAATTTCGTGGAAGGTGAAAGAAGACTCTTGAACAAGCATGACCTTGACAGGATTTCAACTGATATCCCCATAGTTTTTGACAGGGTATGCATACACGTGACCGTTGGAAACAGCAAGGCTCTGAAAACACTTGGAGTAACGAGGGACACCAAGGTTGAAGGTGGGGAGATACAGCTTGGACCTGACGGGGAACCCAACGGTATCTTCAACGAGAATGCAGTCAGGTACCTTCAGACAATCATACCCCTTAAGACCAGGGAGGATATTGAGAAGGACTTTCTTATGGCCATGGACTATGCAGTCAGCGTAGGACTCACATCAGTTCAATCCTGTGACATCTTGAGCAAGGACTACAAGAAGGTGTTTGAAACCATCCAGGGAATTGCTGACAGCGGAAAGCTTAAGTTCAGGTACGGTCATCAGTTCAACTTTCAGGAGATCGAGGATTTCAAGGACTATCTAAATACAGAGCATGTACAAGGCCAATATGACGAGAAATTCTACTCCAAGGGTGCATTGAAGCTTTTCAAGGACGGTTCCCTTGGAGCCAGAACAGCCCTGATGCAGAATGAATACAACGATGCACCTGGTGAAAAGGGTGTTGAGGCCCTAAGCGATGACCAGCTTTATGAACTCTGCAGACTGGCAGCCGATAGGGACATCAGAGTTATAACTCACGCAATCGGAGATGGGGCTATACAAAGTGTAATTGACACCTACGCAAAGATCATGGATGACGGAGAGAACACCCTCAGACATGGTATTGTCCACAACCAGATCACCACAAGAGAACAGCTTGAAAGGATCGCTGAGCTTAAAATACCTGTAATGTATCAGCCAATCTTTCTGCAGTCTGATATTCCAATAATCAATGACAGGATCGGTGATGAGCTTGCAGAGACATCCTATGCCTTCAACACGCTCTACAAGCTGGGAGCACCTGTAAGCCTCAGCACAGACAGCCCTGTAGAGGACTGCAATCCATTCGAGAACATCTATCTTGCAGTAAATAGGAAAAGACTGGACGGAACACCTGAGGAAGGCTATTATCCAGATGAGAACATGTCACTTGAGGATGCCATTGACGGCTATACAGTCATGAGCGCCTACAATGAATTCAAGGAGGATTGGAAGGGAAGACTCAAGCCAGGATTTGCGGCTGATATGATAGTGCTGGATAGGGATATCTTTACCATCCCCTCCATGGAAATCAAGGATGTAAAAGTTGAAAAGACCATTGTGGACGGCAAGGTGGTTTACAGCATCTAAAGAAATTAGGGGCAGCTTCAAACTGAAGCTGCCCCCTTAATCAGATTGCAAAAATGCATTTATTCTTTTGTAGGAGTCTTTATATAAATCCGTACCTTTGACAACTCCTGTAAGCCTATCCCAAGTTCACTGCACTTCTTGACTATGTTCCCAACGTTATCTCTAAGATGGTCTAGATTAATCTCCTTTACTGGGTAACTAGTTGTGTTTTCATTTTCCCATTATTCTTCCTCTAAACAATTGGACAACACTGTCCAAGAACAAAATATCATATCAGACTCATATAGGCAAGATAGAGACAGTGTTCCTGCGAGACAGTGTTCCTGTCCCTCTGTCCGAGACAGTGTTCCTGTCCCTCTGTCTTGCTGTCCCTCTGTCTTGCATTAGCGGAGATTCTATAATTAGAGATATCCTTATACCTTCAGATATGCCACTCCATAATCTTCATTATGCAATCCAGAAATTGTTCGGGTGGCAAAATTCTCATCTGAGGAGGTCTTGTTTACCAGAAGATATATATCACAAATTCACTGGCAATACTGTTAAAGGATGGGCTGATTTTGTGGGGACGTTATTTCAACCACCATCTGAGGGCGAAGAAGATATTTTTTGGGATGATGATTATGAGACTGGCAGCTTCAAAGTATGGCTTAAGAAGAAATACACAGGCCCCTATATATATGGAGGGGAAATGGAGTACCCGGAAGTGGCAAAGCAGGATGTACAGAGACTTTTGGAACACTTTCAGATGGTAGATGTAAGAGAGTCCTTTTGGGATTACATGAAAAGAGTGGAGCAGGATAAGAATACTGAAATGAAAATAATTAAAAAGGCTCCATTAATTGACCTCACTATTGAAGAGATGAATTCATCAATTATCATTGAGACTGGTACAGACAGTTTGTTGGAAAGGTTGGAGGTTGATAAGGTTCTTGCTGCTCAGGGAGAAAATGTTGACTCCAAGACCCTGTTCCCATTAACCAAGGAGTTGATATATAATTATGACTTTGGAGACAATTGGATAATTAAGATAACCAAGTACAAAGATTGTGAAGACCTATTAAAGCAAAATAGTGTCGATGATCATGAGCTGATGATGGCTAGAGATATTGTGCTTGATAAGCACAAACCAGTTTGCATTTATAAAGAGGGGGTATCCGTACTTGATGATGTGGGAGGATTAAGCGGATTTGCAGATTTTCTTAGTGTGATCTATGAAGAAGGGGATAAGGAAGAGGCTTCCAGTCATCGTGTTTGGGCAAAGAGTCTTGGCTGGAGTGATAAGAAGGTTTCAAATTAAGGAATGATATAGAAATGGGACAAGGTGCCTGTCCCCTTGTCCCATTCTCCCCTTGTCCCATTCCGGAGCAGGCAGTTGAATTTGTAAAAAGAACAGGAATTGATTCACTTGCAGTCGCAATTGGAACCAGCCATGGAGCTTATAAATTCAAGGGCGAACCTAAGCTTGATTTCGAAAGACTGGATCAGATTGGGAAACTGATGCCCGATACACCTTTGGTATTTCACGGAGCATCAACAGTTCTACCTGAATTTGTAAATCTGTGCAACAAGTACGGAGGAAATATACCCGGTGCACAGGGAGTGCCTGAAGAGATGCTTAGAAGGGCTGCTTCGATGAATGTGGCAAAGATAAACATCGACACAGACCTTAGGCTGGCAATGACTGCTGCAATCAGACAATTCTTCATGGATAATCCATCGGAATTCGACCCAAGAAAGTACTTGGGACCTGCAAGAAGTGCAATAAAAGGTATGGTTCAACATAAAATCAAGAATGTACTTGGATCAAGCGGTTCAAACAAATAGAAAAGGGGCTTTTAGCCCCTTTTTAGTATTAGGGAGTTGATAGAATGGGTGAATTTCCGGATATTGATACAGTTCACCAAATGTTGGATGAAATTGCTGAGACCTTGCCAGTGGAATTTTTCAACAAGCTTAACGAGGGGGTTGTTCTTTTACCCCAACATAAATATCATCCCAAAAGCAGAAGTGACAGAAGATTGTATGTGATGGGCGAATATCACAAGAGCATAACAGGTAGCCACATCAGGATTTATTATGGATCCTTCAAGAGGGTCTTTGGTGGAATACCTGAAGAAAAGTTAAGAGATAACCTTAAGAACACCCTTTTGCATGAGTTTACACACCATTTGGAGACACTGGCCGGTGAAAGGGGATTAATCATCAAGGATCAGGAACAGTTGAAAAAATATCTTCAGGATTAATCATTTGAATAAACGTTTTCACGTGGAATCCCTTAAGAATATTGAGAAATAAGTGTTGACAAAAATATCTGACAGGTGTTATAGTTCTATTTAAGTTGAAAAAACAGGCGTTGAAAAGAAGAGTAGGTTTGTGAATGCTCACACAGAGAGCTTCCGTTAGGTGAAAGGAAGTGGAGACTAACAGATTGAACATGGTCTTTGAGTCTGATCATTGAAGGGGGAAACCCGTTTAGGTGGTCACGTCAAGCACACGTTACAGTGCAAGAGTATAAATGGATTCTATTCCTGAGTACTTTATGAGGTACAGATTGTGAGATCTGTATAAATTTAGGGTGGTAACACGATGCTTTCGTCCCTTTGCATTATGGCAAAGAGGCGGGAGCTTTTTTTATTTGAAAAAATGCCCTGCAATCACAACGCTGAATTCAAATGAAAGACTAACTATATGAAGTCAAGTAAAAAATTATAATAATTCATATTGTGGTTAATGATAAAAAAACGCATAGCAAAAAGAGGTAGTGAGTAATTCATTCTACAATTGGTTACGAACTGTTTTAGTTTTGAGGTACGAATTCAATATTGTTAGTCAGTAAATGATGAATGACCCTAATCAGTTTTTTAGCTACATGAGAGTTTGCAACATTGTGATGTTTGCCCTCAGCTTTCTTCTTCTGATAATAAGCTCTAAAGGTTTCATCTCTCATGGAGATTAACCTAGCAGCCTCTAAAACAGCCCATCTAAGATGAGGAGAGCCTCGTTTGACCATACGCATGTCTTTAGCGATAAACTTTCCAGATTCAAAGGTGGAAGGTTCTAGCCCTGCAAAGGCAAGCAGCTTGGATGGTGATTCAAAGTTGTTGATATCTCCAATTTCTGAGAGGATAACCGATCCAAGGCCATATGAAATTCCAGGGATAGAGAGTATGGGGCTTTGCAACTCATCCATTATGGTTTTAATCTCTTGGTCTATTTTAGAAATCTCATCAGCATAGAGCTCAATAAAATAGATTGTTTGAGATAGTTCAAAAGATAAGGCACGGCTATCAGATCCTATAGAGTTGGCAGCGGCTTCTTTTATCGACAAAGCCTTAGCCCTACCATACTTTCCTCTAGAGCTATTCTTTAGAGTATTTGTAAGTTTGGTAAGATGAGCAGATGATATAGCCTCCTTTGAAGGAAACGCCTTTAAGAGAGCGTATGTTGATTTTTGATTAATCGAGTATACCACAGAGGCCAACTCAGGGAACATGATATCCAAGATTCTATGCAGAGAAATTTTATACTTTGAGAGATTTTCTTTTATCCTGGATTTGTGTCTAGTTAATGACTTCAACTCACTAAGATGGTATGATAATTGTGAGTGGGGTTTAAAGTTATCTGACTGTAGCATAAGAGCAATGAGTTTAGCATCAATCTTGTCCGTCTTGCTTTTTCTAAGCGTTTGAGCTTTTCTGAAAAGGTTGGTTTGAAGAGGATTAAGAACAACTAGGGGTAGTTGATTATCGATGATAAATCTCATAAGGTTCAAGCTGTAGTGTCCAGTAGCTTCAATTCCCACTTTAATTTTATCTTTGGGAACATCTGGGATAGCAGCTAGAAGAGACTTAAACCCATAGCTGTTGTTTTTGAAAGTGAAAACATCTTTGATTATTTCACCTTCAGAAGAGACGATAAAACAGTCATGTTTTTCTTTGGCAACGTCGATGCCTACGTAGATCATAAAATCACTTCCTCTATAAAGAATTGGTTGTGAATCCACATTAATCTATGCTATGTATCCTTGCCCGAGATCAAACGTCAAAGCGTTATCTAACTAATAAACAAATAAACATAGATATGTGGTTGGAGCCTTTCAAAAACAGTCAAGCCGTAGGAGAAAAAACCAATCCACAACACTATGTTCATTATAAAACAAAAATAACTTGAACAGTAGCTTGACTACATGTTCATTATACAAGGAGACAGATAATGATTCAACTTGAAAATGTTAGTAAAGTTTTTCAAAAGGGCGGCAATCAGATACATGCCGTAAGGGATTTCAGCCTTGAGATCAATAAAGGAGAAATACATGGGATAATTGGTTATTCTGGTGCAGGGAAGAGTACACTGGTAAGATGCATTAATCTATTGGAAAGGCCAACATCAGGGAGAGTGATCTTCAAAGGTGAAGACCTTACATCGCTTCCAGAAAGGGAGCTGAGATTGCGTCGCAAAAAAATCGGTATGATTTTTCAGCATTTTAATCTTATGCCACTGAGAGATGTATACGGTAATATTGCCTACCCCTTGCATGGATCTGGATTATCAAAGGAGGAACAGAAGAAGAAGGTAAATGAATTGTTGGAGCTTGTCGGGTTAAGAGACAAGGAGAAGGCCTATCCATCACAGTTAAGTGGAGGTCAGAAGCAGAGGGTTGCTATTGCCAGGGCATTGGCCAACGATCCGGAGATTCTCCTTTGTGATGAGGCCACAAGTGCCCTGGATCCAAAAACAACAAAATCAATACTTAAGCTTTTAAAGGATCTTAGAGACAAGCTGGGTCTTACAATTATCCTGATTACCCATGAGATGGAGGTAATCAAGGAGATATGTGACAGTGTTAGCGTAATGGAGGATGGATACCTTGTGGAACAAGGTGAAGTTATTAAGATATTCAGCAATCCAAAGAATGGAGCTACCAAGGAATTTCTACAGACCACATCAAATATCGTGAAAATGAAAGAACTTCTTGAATTGGAGAAGAATATATTTAACATTGGAAGTGGGGACGTACTAGTGAGGGTACAGTATGTCGGAGAGTCTGCTAAAGAAGCAATACTCTCACAGGCTTCAAGAAAGTTCGGAATAAACATATCAGTTTTATTTGGAAATTTCGACATCCTGGAACATACTCCGCTTGGAGAGCTGATTGTATTGTTCAGCGGACCAGGTGATAAAATCAGTGAAGGCTTGGACTACTTCAGGGAAAAGGGACTTCAGATTGAAATAATAGAAAATAAAAAAGGAGCGATATAAATGAAAAGAAAAGGGTTAGCAATACTGGTGATTTTGGTTTTAACTTTGGGACTTGCAGGCTGTGGAAACAACGGTTCGGAGAACATTCAGGAAACCGACGAGATAGTTGTAAAGGTTGGTCTTGTTGGAGAGATGACTGAAATGTGGGTTCCTGTCCAGGAAAATCTGGAATCTGAAAATATAAGAATTGAACTAGTGAAGTTTGCAGACTATACCCTCCCAAACCAGGCTTTGGCCGATGGTGAGATTGATCTTAATGCATTTCAGCACGTTGCTTTTCTGAACAACGAGATAGAGTTAAAGGGATTTGACCTTGTACCAATAGGAAACACCCTTTTATCTGCTCTAAACGTATACTCTTCAAATGTGGATTCAATAGATGACATAAAGGTTGGCGACAAGATTGCAATTCCAAATGATCTTACAAATGGTGGTAGGGCTTTGAAGGTATTGGAAACTGCAGGACTGATTTCAGTTGACCCTGCGGCGGGGTACACCCCAGAGTTGAAGGATATCAAAGACAATCCACTTGAGATTGAGTTTATCGAAGTGGAGGCTTCAAACCTACCAGCACTCTTGCCTGATGTTGCAGCAGCAGTTATAAATGGAAACCATGCCCATGATTATGGATTGATTCCGGCAGAAGATGCCATATTTGCAGAATCAATAGATTCACTGGAGGAAGATAATCCATATATTAACATAATTGTTGCAAGGGCTGAAGATAAGGACAAGGAAACCTATCTTAAGGTTGTTGAAGCATACAATAAGGAAAATGTTGGAAAGGTAATAATTGAAACCTTTGGTGGCTTATATATACCAGCTTGGTTTGAATAAAGGAGAGATGGAAATGACAATAAAAACTAGAAAGATCGGGATACTGGGAGCGGGTAATGTTGGATCACACTGTGGATTCAGCCTGGCAACACAGGGAGAAGTGGATGAAATTGTATTTGTAGATACCAAGAAGGAAAAGGCACACGGAGAGGCTCTAGATCTTCAGGATGCAATTAGCTACCTGCCGCACAACTTAAAAATATTTGCTGGCCAGGTAGAGGATTTTAGAGATTGTGATATTGTGATAATCAGTGCAGGCCCGCTCCCAAGGCCAGATCAGACCAGACTTGATTCATTGGAAGATACAATTACCTCCATAAAAAACACAATACCTGAAATTGTAGAATCAGGATTTGACGGGATATTTATTTGCATATCAAATCCCGCCGATGTGATAGCTGATTACGTAAGGAGGAAGTCCGGCTTTCCAAAGGAAAAAGTCTTTTCTACTGGTACATCCCTGGACAGCGCACGACTTAAGAGGGCACTTGCAAGGGAAACAGGGATAGCTCCGAAATCAATACAGGCCTTCTCTTTAGGGGAACATGGTGGTTCTCAGATAGTACCATGGTCCAATGTTACCATAGGCGGGAAACCTATCATCCAATTGAAAGAAGATGGAGGGAAATACAAGGACATCGACTTTGAAGGCATCCAACATGAAACTAGATTCTCAGGGTACGATGTACTTACAGGAAAAGGATCGACGGAATTTGGAATTGCGTCTGCTGTAACGGACATCGTCAAGGCTATCTTTCACGATGAGAAAAGAGTATTGCCACTGTCAGTGTTACTTGAAGGCGAATATGGTCAAACCAATGTCCATGCAAGTGTACCGGTGGTGGTTGGGAAAAACGGAATCCAGGAGATTATTGAAATCGAGCTAGCGGACAATGAAAAGGAAGGATTTCAGAAGTCCTGTGACACAATAAGAGAGTACATTAATCTAGCTGACAAGTATTAAGAGGAGGAGCAACTATGCAATTAATGGAAAGAATATTCCCAAACATAGCAAATAAGCTGCCGGAATTCCTTGAAAGTTTCAATCAGACCATATACATGGTTGCCATATCAGGGGGCATCTCAATAGTGTTTGGATTGATTCTGGGAGTCCTTCTGATAGTTACAAGGGAGGATGGGATACTTGAAAGCATACCCGTATACAGCATCCTTGACAAGCTGGTGAACGTGTTTAGAACCATACCCTTTGTAATACTCCTGGTTGCACTTATACCCCTTACAAGGCTAATCATAGGCTCTGCAATTGGCACTGAAGGTGCCTTGGTACCCCTGGTATTTGCAACGGTACCCTTCTTTGCAAGGCAGGTCGAATCTGCATTGGCAGAAATGGATCAAGGACTAGTTGAAGCTGCCCAATCAATGGGAAGCAGCCCTTTGGAAATAATAGTTAGGGTGTATTTGAGAGAAAGCATACCCAATCTGATCAGAGCGGTGACGATCACTCTGATAAGTCTCTTGGGATTGACAGCCATGGCTGGAGCAATTGGAGGAGGGGGACTGGGAGATTTCGCCATAAGGTACGGACACCAAAGGAATCAAGTGGATGCAACCTATGCAACAGTTGCTGTACTCATTATACTGGTTACCTTGCTTCAATCATTTAGCAACTGGATTGTCCGAAAAACTACACACTGATGACAAAGGGGTAATCGGGAAATGACCGATTTTACCCTCACAAACAAAAAATGAAGAGAACCCGTAAGATTCTGGGCTTTTTAAAAAGGCCTCCAGTCCTATTGGGTTCTCTTTTTGTATCCGGCTTACTATTTTTGGGTACACTAAATAAAGGTATTCGTTTTGTGTTGCAGCATTTTTCTTAAGCGGCTACTTCAGCGGTTTTACCTTCAAATTCTTTGATTTCTCCGTTTTTGAATCGATGGTATTTATTCAGGTTTCGCCCTAATATGTACACCATGAATTTTTTATAGACCTTTTCAGAGGAGCGGTAATTGAATCGTCTGAACTTGTCGTTCTCTTTGATGTCCCCAAAATGTCCTTCGGTCTGGATTGACCGGATCTGACGGTTGAGGACACCTTTATCGCTTTGTATGTTATGATGGGATTTGGCTTTAAGCTCTTCCCAAACCTCATTGACTTTCATGGTCTTATTCTTGCAGGCATCTTTTTCCTCGTCGTATTGATATAGGCATTGTGCTTTGAGTGTACAGCCATTGCAATCGCTGCAGGCGTATACTTCGAAGGATCTTTTCAATCCGCCTTGATTTCGGACTTCTGTTCTTTCATGAACCAGTTTTCTGCCATCACTGCACAGGTACCCACCTTCGCCATGTTGTAATGCTTGCCGATGTCGTTTTTGTAGGCTCTTGTCTTCATCTTTTCATGGGTCTGCAGTTTGATGTAGCTCTCGATGCCTTCTTCTTTGAGATATATGAGGTTTTGTTCACTGCTGTATCCACTGTCTGCAGTGACTTCTTCCAGTTGCCGGCCGAAGGCAGCCTTATGCTTTTCCAGCACTGGAATCAGGGTGTTGTAATCTGTGCGGTCGTTACTGATGTGGGTGTGGATGATGAAGTAGTTTTCCACAGCGATCTGTACGTTATAAGCTGGTTTGAGTTGCCCGTTTTTCATGTGGTCGTCCTTCATGCGCCCTATGTGTTAGCATAGATGTCGTATGGATGGTATAATACTTTTAGAAAGGAAGGTATCCATATGACAAGGAAAAAAGAATATACAGAGGAATATAAACAGCGAGTACTTGAAAAGCTCATGCCACCTATCGGCAAAAGCGTACCAGAGGTAGCAAAGGAAGAGGGTATTAACAGAAATACATTGTATGGATGGGTTGCAAAAGCTAGAGATAAGGGTGCTAAGATTCCCAACAGTTCACCTTCTAATAATAGAAAGTGGCGCAATGAAGATAAAATGAAGATAGTATTGGAAACATACAGTATGAATGAGGTGGAACTAAGTACCTACTGTCGCGAAAAGGGACTCCATGTCTCTGATATCAAGGAGTGGGCCAAGAGGATGGAACAGTCCTTCGATGACCGGGTTGAGTCAGTAGAGTTAACTGCTCAGAAACAAAGGTCTAGACAGCTTGAAAAGGAACTTAAGCGCAAAGAAAAGGCGCTTGCTGAGGCAGCGGCATTATTGGTGCTAAGAAAAAAGGCAGATGCGATTTGGGGGGACCCAGAGGAAGACTGATTAGCAGCTCAGATCGCAAGAATGCCATAGAGCTAATCAACGAAGCTAGGGATGCTGGTGCCCGCTTGGCACCCTGCTGTGAGGTCCTGAATATTTCAGCCAGGACCTATGAACGATGGATAAAAGAAGATGGTGTAATAGATTTACGCAAGCATGCTAAGCGGAAAGAACCACACAACAAGCTATCAGATAATGAAAAACAGGATATTATTGATATATGCAATAGCCCTGAACACGCAGACCTTAGTCCGTCACAGATTGTCCCTAAGCTGGCTGATCAAGGGCAGTACATAGCTTCTGAGTCCACTTTTTACAGGGTGCTTAGAGAATTCAAGCAGAATGCCAAAAGAAAGGCAACTCGCAGTCATTCATCAAAACCATTAGCAACCCACCTAGCCAAAGCTCCCAACCAGGTTTGGACTTGGGATATTACCTGGATTCCGGGATTAATAAAAGGGAGCTATTACAAATTATACATGATAATTGATATATTCAGCCGCATGATAATCCAGTGGGAACTCCATGAAACAGAATCTCAGAAACATGCTATGAATTTGATAAGAAAAGCCGTATTTAGACATGGTATCATCAACAAGCCATTGGTACTACATTCAGACAATGGCAGTCCTATGAAAGGGCAGGATTTTCAAAATCTGTTGGTACATCTGGGAATCACTAAATCATATTCCAGACCTCGTGTAAGTAATGACAATGCCTACTCCGAAGCCTTGTTTAAGACTTTAAAATATACAAAAGATTTCCCAACCAAAGGGTTTAAATCCTTGGAATCAGCACGAGAATGGATAGATCGGTTTGTAAATCTATATAATATAGAATTTATGCACAGTGGCATAAAGTATGTAACACCATACCAGCGGCATTTTGGCTTTGATAAGGAGGTTTTAAGAAGAAGAAAAGATGTATACGAGAATGCAAAGCAGAAGAATCCTGGTAGATGGTCTGGTAAGACGAGAAATTGGGATTACATAGACTGTGTTTCGCTCAATCCAGTTAACAAAGATGAATTAGCACAGAAAATACGACAACTTACTTGACAAATACCGATTCCTCTAAGCTCTATCTTCTGCAAAGTCACTCCAAAAGACTTTTCAGAAAGAGACATTCTAATTGGCGTGCTAGAATCCTTTTGGCCTTTGGTGTTGATCCTTTGGCATGCTCCTGTGGGCATACAATGAAACTACTGGAAATATTCAACCCTTCCAAGAACCCCTATGTTGATAATCTAAGACCCCGCTT
>Ga0224486_100457_pt1 | contig 12027 bp, 10 predicted proteins | sample TexhydDE_CT_test_FD_172013 | JGI IMG/M metagenome (GOLD analysis project Ga0224486, IMG submission 172013) | Fracking water microbial communities from deep shales in Oklahoma, United States - hydraulically fractured wells DE_CT_test ...
AGATAAAGCTTCATATCCAATGGTATGTATGATTCTTGGTCCTCGTTTCCTATCAGCATGGAGAGTCTGCCCATAGTGAATTCCTCCATCGATAACTCATCACTTTTTGAAAGGCCCCTTTGATCAAGAAGCTCCAATTCTGCTGAGTACAGGGATATTGGAATCCCAGTTGCAATGTTGAATTTAGTTATGACTTCAGTCATGTGCGTTTGAAACATTATTGTGTCCCTCCTGAATTATGTAAAATATTTTGTAAGAAATCCAAATATTGTTGAAACCTAAGGGGAATGGTAGTGGTATATTAATGAGAGTGATTATCAATATCAACAATATAACATAATTGATCACAAGCTTCAACCACTTTACATAGAACGGATGATATGATGAATAAGTTTATTATTGTACTCCTTTTGGTAATGCTATCTTTGGCATCGCTATTTATCGGAGCTGGGGATATAACAGCAATGGACATATTGCGTCTGGAGGACTCCAAGGTGGAGCTTCTTATGATAAGCAGGATTCCAAGATTGGCAAGTATCATAATAGCAGGGATGGGCATGAGTATAGCAGGATTGATTATGCAGCAGATAAGCAGGAATAAGTTTGTATCACCAACCACCGCAGCTACTGTGGACTCATCAAGATTGGGGATACTGGTAGGTATGATTCTCATTCCAGGAGTAGGCACATTGTGGAAGATGAGTTTATCCTTTGCATTTGCAGTTGGGGGGACAATGGTATTTATGAGACTTCTTGATAGGATTAAGTTCAAGAATACTGTTTTCATTCCATTGGTGGGGATAATGCTAGGCAGCATAATAGAATCCTTTACAACCTTTCTTGCATACAGATACGACCTGGTGCAGAATGTTAACTCATGGCTACAGGGAGACTTTTCAATGATTATGAAGGGTCGATTTGAGCTCTTGTACATAAGCATACCCCTATTGATAGCGGCATGGAAATATGCCGACAGGTTTACTGTTGCGGGTATGGGTGAGGACTTTGCATTGAATTTGGGCTTGAACTACAAGATTGTCATGAATATTGGCGTCACAATTGTTGCCCTGATATCGGCAACTGTAATCGTAACAGTAGGAAGAATTCCTTTTCTGGGATTGATTATACCAAACCTGGTGACCCTATATAGGGGGGACAACATGAAGGGTAACATCTGGATTGTTGCCTTGTCAGGCAGTGTTTTTCTATTGTTTGCGGATATTCTCGGAAGACTGGTCATTTATCCTTACGAGGTTTCCATAAGTCTGACAGTGGGAGTGATGGGAAGTATGATTTTCCTCTACCTGCTATTGAGGGGGGATAGATGATGGACAACAGAAGAAAGATTGTAATACTTACAATGATTTCTTTGGCAATGACATTGGCGTTTGTGTTCTGGGGACTAAGTTCAACAAATTGGAGATTTTTCATCCAGACAAGGTTACCCAAGGTTGCAGCCATTGCAATTACAGGAGCTGCAATAGACTATTCATCCCTGCTTTTCCAGACAGTCAGCAACAACAGGATATTGACCCCAAGTGTTCTGGGGCTTGACAGCCTGTATATGCTACTTCAAACCTTTGTAATATTTACATTTGGATCCACAAGCAAGGTTGCAGTTGATAGGAATCTGAACTTTTTTATCACCGTTATACTTATGGTTCTATTCTCGACACTGCTTTTCAAGTTCCTTCTCCAAAGGGAGTCAGGGAATATTATGAAGCTACTACTTGTGGGAATAATAATGGGCACACTTTTTTCAAGCCTTTCGTCCTTTATGCAAATGGTGATAGACCCAAACGAGTTTATGCATGTTCAGGACAGGATGTTTGCCAGCTTCAACAGGGTGAACACAGACATTCTGATTGTAGCCATGGTCATAACCATAGGAGCACTATCCTTGACATTGAAGAATACAGCCCTTTGGGATGTGTTGACACTGGGCAGGGATAATGCCATAAACCTTGGTGTTGACTACGACAGGACAGTAAGGAGGATGCTATTCACAGTATCATTACTTGTCTCTGTATCGACTGCCCTGGTGGGACCTATAACCTTTCTGGGGATGCTGGTTGTGAACCTGGCAAGGGAGATGCTGAACACCTTTAGGCACAAGGAACTCATCACTGGTTCAATACTACTGGGAATACTATTTCTTGTTGGGGGACAGTTTATGGTTGAAAGGGTTCTTAACTTTTCAACACCAATCAGTGTAATAATAAATTTTATGGGAGGAGTTTACTTTATAAAACTTTTATTAAAGGAGAGTGTGGGATGATTGAAATAAGAGGAATAGAAAAGAACTACGGTAAAATAAAGGTTTTAGACGATGTAAGTACTACAATCGAGAAGGGAAAGATCACATCCTTTATTGGACCCAATGGTGCTGGAAAGAGCACCCTGCTCTCTGTTGTAAGTAGACTAGTGAATCAGGATAGGGGCCAGGTCTTGATTGAAGGAAGGAGTCTGACGGATTGGGATAGTGATGAGCTGGCAAAAAAGATTTCCATACTACGACAGTCAAACCATATGAATGTAAGACTGACCATCCGTGAACTGGTAAGCTTTGGAAGATTCCCCCACAGCAAGGGAAGATTGACAGAAGAGGATAAGGAGTTCATTGACAGGGCAATTGAGTACATGAAGCTTAAAGATATTCAACACAAGTATCTGGATCAGCTTAGTGGTGGTCAGAAGCAACGGGCATACATAGCAATGGTTATTGCCCAGGACACTGACTACATACTTCTTGATGAGCCACTGAACAACCTGGATATGAAGCATGCCGTTGAAATAATGAGAATGCTGAAGAAGCTGGTAAGGGACTTGGATAAGACCATAGCGATAGTAATACACGATATCAACTTTGCATCCTGTTACTCGGACCGTGTTGTGGCTATGAAGGAGGGGAGACTGATGGAGGAAGGGGAAACCGACAAGATAATCAATTCCCGTTCCCTTGGACAGATTTATGATATGGATTTTCAAGTGACACGAATGAACAATATGAATCTTTGCGTATATTTCTAACAAAATTATTGAGGAGTGAGTGATTAATGAAAAATATTAAAATTATGTTTTTATCAATTATGGCAGTGGTCCTTGCAATAGGAGCAATGGGCTGTTCAGCATCCCCTGAGACAGCAGGTGCAACCGGTGTCAAGAGTGTAACAATAAGTCATGAGCTGGGGGATACAACTGTTACCTTGAATCCTGAAAGGGTGGTTGTGTTTGATTATGGAATCCTGGATTCAATGAATGAACTGGGAATTGAGGTAATAGCCCTTCCAAAACAATCACTGCCAGCCCACCTGGGTAAGTTTGGAGAGGGGAACTATATAGATGCTGGAACACTTAAGGAACCAAACTTTGAGGTTATCTATGAAGCCTCCCCAGACCTGATAATAGTATCCGGCAGACAAGTGGACATGTATGATGATTTTGCAAGAATCGCACCTACTGTATATATGCCAATGGACAACGGAGAGTACCTTGAGTCATTAAGGAATAACCTTAACATATTGGGTCAAATATTTGAAAAGAAAGCGGAGGCTGATGAAAAGGTTGATGAGATTGAGAGGTCCATCCAGTACCTAAATGAGATTGCCAGTGAAAATGTCGAGAACGGATTGTTTGTGATGGCTAATGATGGGAATCTTAGTGTCTATGGAGAAGGTTCCAGATTTGGAGTGCTTCATGAGGAATTTGGAATCCCTGCAGCTGACAGGGAGATTGAAAGCTCAACACATGGTCAGAAGATTACCTTTGAGTATATTCAGCAAATTGACCCTGAGTACATATTTGTTATGGATCGGGCAGCGGTTGCTGGGGGAGAAGTATCTGCCAAGAGCGTCATGGATAATGAAATAATTGGAATGACAAGGGCCTATGCTGAAGACAAGATAATATATCTGGATGCCCATGTTTGGTATGTAGGTGCAGGGGGGATTGGAAGTACCGAGAAGATGATAAATGAAATAATTACAGCCATAGAATAGGAACTAAAATCCCCATATCTACAGATATGGGGATTTTTTCTGACTTTTTCAACCATTGGTAACATGTGTTACGGATATATTTATGTATTCCATCTATAATAGTCCTTGTAAGTAACATTAGAGAGAAAAAAATATAGGAGGAATTGATAATATGGCTGAGAATCAAATGTTTTGCTACCAGTGCCAGGAAGCAGCTGGTGGAAAAGGATGTACAAAGGTAGGCATGTGCGGAAAGACAAGTGAGGTTGCTAATCTTCAGGACCTTATGATATACGGACTTAAGGGACTTTCAGAACTTGGAGTTAAGGCTGATGAAATCGGATACAAAATGGAAGGACTTGACAGACTGATAATTGAAGGACTCTTTATGACAATAACAAATGCAAACTTCGACAAGGACAGATTCTTTGAAGGGATCAAGCTTGTACTAAAGAAGAGGGATGAACTGAAGTCAGTACTTAGGGAAAAGGGCGTAGACCTAGAAGGATTGAAGGATGCAGCTACATTTACAGTAAATAGTAATGATGAAATTGTATTCAAGTCAAACAGTGTAGAGGTTAGTGTACTCGCAACTGAAAACGAAGATGTAAGATCACTTAGGGAACTGATAATCTATGGACTCAAGGGGATGGCAGCTTACGCTGAGCACGCTGACAATCTTGGCTTCGAAGATGAAGAGATATCAAAGTTCATTAGAAAAGCACTTGTTGCAACCATGGATGACAGTCTTACAGCTGATGACCTTGTAGCCCTTACCCTGGAGACAGGTAAGTACGGAGTTCAGACCATGGCCCTACTGGATAAGGCAAACACTTCCACTTACGGAAACCCTGAGATAAGCGAAGTAAACATAGGAGTTAGAAACAATCCAGCCATCCTTGTATCAGGACATGACCTGAAGGATTTCGAGGAGCTTCTGGAGCAGACAAAGGACAGTGGAGTAGACATATACACCCACGGAGAGATGCTTCCGGCAAACTATTATCCAACATTTAAGAAGTATGACCACTTTGTTGGAAACTACGGAAATGCATGGTGGCAGCAAAAAGAGGAGTTTGACAAGTTCAACGGAGCTATCCTATTCACCACTAACTGTATCGTACCTCCAAAGGCAGACTATGCTGACAGGGTTTACACAACAGGATCATCAGGATACCCAGGATTCAAGCATATTCCAGACAGGGTTGACGGACAGCCAAAGGATTTCTCAGAGGTTATTGAGCATGCCAAGAGACTTCCAGCACCAACTGAAATAGAGACTGGTAAGATCGTTGGAGGATTCGCCCACGCACAGGTATTTGCACTTGCAGATAAGGTTGTTGAGGCAGTTAAGACCGGAGCAATCAAGAAATTCTTCGTAATGGCAGGCTGTGACGGAAGACAAGGAAAGAGAAGCTACTACACTGAATTTGCAGAGGCTCTTCCAAAGGACACAGTAATCCTTACAGCTGGATGCGCCAAATTCAGATACAACAAGCTTAACCTTGGAGATATCAACGGAATTCCAAGAGTTCTGGATGCAGGACAATGTAATGACTCATATTCACTGGCAGTGATAGCCATGAAGCTTAAGGAAATCTTCGAGCTAAATGACATCAATGACCTGCCCATAGCATACAACATTGCATGGTATGAGCAAAAGGCAGTTATAGTATTGCTGGCCCTACTATCCCTAGGAGTGAAGAACATTCACCTTGGACCTACATTGCCGGCTTTCCTTTCACCAAATGTGGCAAAGGTACTGGTTGAAACATTCGGAATAGGCACGATATCAGATGTTGAAAACGACATCAACCTGTTCCTAGGAGAAGCAGCAAACGCATAATACCCCCTTGTTTATGGAGAAGCTCACCGAATTTTTCGGTGGGTTTTTTTGTGCTTTACAAATAAGCTTTTTCATCATATAGTACTATTGTTGTGACAAATATAAGAGAAGAAGGTAGAAAAAAAGATGATAATCAGTCAGAGATTAGAGAAGGACAAGACAAGGATTTTTAGGAAGCTGTTTTATATATTTCTTGGAAATTTAATGTGTGCAGTTGCATTCAATGCATTCTTCATTCCCAGCCAGCTCCTAAGCGGAGGTGTAGGCGGTATTGCACTGATGCTCAGATACCTTTTGGAGATTCCAACCGGTATAACCGTATTCCTGATAAATGTTCCAATATTCATCGTTGGAGCCAGAATGGTGGACCGGGAGTTCATTGTCTATGCCTTCATTTCAATGGTTGCCTTCTCCACATTGCTTACGGTGACTGAAGGTGTTGGCAGGTATTTTGTAATTGATGACATTATTCTTGGAGCTGTTTTCGGTGGGGTGCTGAATGGAGTGGGCATGGGGCTGATGTTCAGGAACAGGCTATGTCAGGGTGGACTGGATATAATTGCAACCATAATAAAGAGGAAGTACAATCTCAACATCAGCACGGGATTGATGATTCTGAACACCACCATTGTCTCAATATCCTCTATCCTTTTCGGGCTTACGTCAGCAATGTATACAATAATTGCCATGTACGTGGGATACCAGGTTGTGGACAAGGTACAGATGGGCTTTAATGTTAGGAAGAATGTCTTTATAATATCTGACAGGTCAGAGGAGCTGTCCAGTGAGATACTCACCAGTCTACATAGGGGCGTAACCCTCTTGGAAGGAACAGGAGCTTATACAAAGCAGGGCAAGAAGGTAATCTATTGTATAGTGAATTCCAACGAGGTTGTAAAGCTGAAGGCGCTGGTTGACAAGATTGATCCTGCAGCCTTCCTCACCATAAACGATGTGGTTGAGGTTAGGGGCAGTGGATTTGTGAATGAAGGAATCTAGGAGATCAGGGTTTATTATCCTGGTCTTTATTTATGATTATGTTTGTGGTTTCCCTTCTTTGCTGGTATGAGATAACAACCGCTGTTTAAAATCAACTGTTACCAAGTTACCATAAAAGGGTAAATAATCTTAGATGAGCAGTAAAGACTGGAGGATAATATGTTTACCAATTGGCTATTAAGTAGATTTCTAAAGGATGACATAAACTACAAGGATCCCGGGACAAGAAGAAGCGTAGGCTATCTTGCTGGGATTGTTGGAGTTGTTGTCAATATATTACTTACAATAATAAAGATAACAATAGGACTTCTCATATCTTCAATTGGGGTGGTTGCTGATGGAGTCAATAATTTGGCGGACTCTGCATCGTCAATAGTTACCTTGGTAGGCTTCAGGATTTCAGGCAGGCCTGCAGACAAGGAACACCCATATGGACATGGCCGGGTGGAATACATCTCTGCCATGATAGTGGCATTCATGGTAATCATAGTTGGGGTTCAGTTCATCAGGTCATCTGTGGAAAGGATCATTGAGCCCAAGGCTGTGGAATTTGAAATTATTACATTCTCCATCCTGGTCGTCTCTATTCTATTCAAGGTTTGGCTGGCAAAATTCAACAGGGATCTTGGGGACAGGATTGATTCCAAAGGGTTAAAGGCTACGGCTACAGATGCCTTGGGTGACGTTCTGATAACCTCGGTGGTTGTGCTGTCCATATTGCTGGGTCAGTTTACAGACCTTCCGGTGGATGGAGCTGTTGGAGTTCTTGTTTCCCTCTTTATAATCTATGCAGGCTACAACCTTGTAAAGGATACCATGAGTCCCTTGATTGGAGAAGCTCCACCTGAGGGTATGATCCAGGGCATATATGAGGATATAATGAAGTACGAGTACATTACAGGGGCTCATGACCTGGTTATCCATACCTACGGAGCTGGAAGGACCATGGCAACAATAGATGTTGAATTTCCTGCTTCCATAGATGTCATTACAATACATGATGTTATTGATCAGGCGGAGAGGGACCTTGGAGACAAGTATGACATGACCCTTGTGATACACATGGATCCACTTGGACCTGAAAGTGAAGAGAGGTACAAGCTGAGGCAGAAGGTGAAAAAAATCATCAAGGCTGATGACAGGGTTCACTCTATTCATGACTTTCATATCCTTGGAATGGGAGACGAGAAGACTCTGGAATTCCATGTGGTGGTAACTGACGGTAAGCTTTCAGGTGACAGGGACTACCTCAGTCTTAAGCAGGAGCTTGAAAAAGCAGTTGATGATGAGATTGATGGCTATGGTTGCAGAATAATTCTTGATATTGATTTTCATGGGGAGAGGGAAAATGACATATAACAAAAAGTTGGATATGATAGAAAACTACATCAGAAGTGGTGAAAAAAAGCGGCAGGATTTCAAGGTAGGGGTTGAAATGGAGCACTTTGTCATATGGAAGGACTCCCTTAAGACGGTATCCTACTACGGCAAGGATGGGGTGGAGGAAATCCTTTTGGAGCTCCTGCCCAATGGCTGGACTGGAAGCTATGAAGGGGACCATCTATTGGGGCTAAGGAAGAATGATCTGGCCATAACCCTTGAACCTGGCAGTCAGCTTGAATTAAGCTTAGACTCCTCAAGGGATATCAAGGATCTGGAAAGGGGCTATCTTGAGTTTTTGGATGAAATAACACCTCTCCTTGAAAAGAGGAATCAGGTTCTGGTGACTCTAGGATATCATCCCGTAACAAGGATTGATGAGATCAAGCTGCTTCCCAAAAAGAGGTATGACCTCATGTTCAATTATTTCAAGACCAAGGGCTCACATGCACACAACATGATGAAGGGAACAGGTGCCTTCCAGGTGGCCATCGACTACAGTAACGAAGAGGATTACCACAAAAAATTCCGTATACTCAACGCCTTGTCTCCGGTTTTCTATGCCATTTTTGAGAACGCCCTGTTTTTTGAGGGAGAGCCCTGCAAAACCCATAACCTGAGGGCTTATATCTGGATGAACTGCGACAACGACAGGGCAGGAATTGTGGAGGCTGCATTGGAGGAAGGATTCGGTTACAGGGATTATGCAAGATATATACTTGAAAAGCCCCCCATATTCACAGTGAGAAATGGTGAGGTGATTCCAACCGGGGATGACAAGGTCAAGGATATCCTGGATTCTGAAATGACTGAAATCAAAGAGCTGGAGCATTTGATGACCATGTTCTTTCCAGACGTGAGAACAAAGAGGTACATCGAGATCCGGATGATGGATTCCATACCATACCCTCTCAATTTTTCCGCAGTCGCACTTGTTAAGGGCCTCTTCTACGACGATGACAATCTGGATAAGCTGGATGAGTTTGTCTGTGGAATCACTGCTAAGCAGGTGGTTGAGACAAAGGTGGAGATGCTGGAAAAGGGGATGGATGCCAAGCTGAATGGGAAGACCCTCCTTCAGATTGGAAAATGGCTTCTGGAGTTGTCAAGGAAAGGGCTGGACCACAATGAGAGTTCATATCTCAAGCCCTTGGAGGACCTGATAGGCAAGGGGAAGAATCCATACATGCATACAAGGGACAGATTTGAAGAGGGTGACAGGAGTTATGCAATAGAGTGGGCAATGCACAAATAACGGGGTGAATAACTATGACAGGAGAAAAATATCAGGAGATATACCTTGAGATGGTTCTTAACAACCAGGAAAGGTACAAGGAGGATTATCTCAAGACGGTGGAGAGGGTAGCCAACTCCACGGCCATCTACAAGGGCAAGCCCGTACCCTTCCTATACAATCCCATGTTCTTTTCAAGGGAGGAGGAAGAGGATTTCAGATGGATAGGCAAAATGATGATGGAGATAGGGGAAAGCATTACAGACAGGTACATTGATGACAAGGGCTTCAGAAATAGGTTCGGCTTTCCGGACTTCATTGAGGAAATGATTCTAAGAGGGAACAAATACGGAGTTCACGTACCTATTGCAAGGTTTGACGTCTTCTACAAAGACAGGGAAAATTTCAAGTTCTGTGAGCTAAATACCGACGGATCCTCCGCCATGAACGAGGACAACACCATAGGCAGGATACTCCTAAGGTCAAGGGCAATGGAGGATTTTGGAAGGGAGTTCTCAGTTGTTAATCCTGAACTTGTGAAGAGCTGGGTTGGGGAAAGTATAAAGATTTACGAAAGCTGGGACACCACAGGGAAGAAACCAAATGTAGCAATAGTCGATTTTACTGAAAGTGGGACCTCTGCAGAATTTAAGCTATTTAAGGAAACCTATGAAAAGGAGGGTTACAGCTGCATAATAGCTGATCCCAGAGACCTGGAATACAGGGATGGAGGTCTCTATCACCAGGACTACAGGATCGATCTTGTGTACAGAAGAATAGTTACATTTGAGCTTGTTGAAAAATTTAGACAGGCTGAAGAGTTTGTCAAGGCCTATATGGATGATGCGGTTTGCGTGGTTGGAACAATAAGATCCCAGGTGATCCACAACAAGATTTTCTTTAAGATACTCCACGATAGGGACACTTTGGAAGGCTTGAGTCCAGACCAAAGGGACTTCATAAGGAAGCACGTCCCTTTTACTGGAGTTTTCCAGGGTGGTGAAGAAATTTTTCAGGAGGTTCTCCAGAACAAGGACAAGTACATTGTGAAACCCATGGATATGAATGCCTCACAGGGGGTTTATCCAGGAAGGGACTTTGAAGGTGAAAAGTGGGAATCAATACTCAAGGAAACATTCAACAAGGATTTCATCTACCAGGAGTATGTTGACCCCTATGAAAGAGAATTTGTAGTTTATGAAGATGGAGGGTTCAGGAGACAGCCTATGGGATCCATTGTAGGTATATTCATGTACAACAGAGACTACAGAGGTCTGTATACAAGGCTTGGGAAAAACAGTATCATTTCAGGAGTAACGGATTACTACTGTGCCCCCAATATGATTGTGCAGACGTAGAAATGACCGGGAAAGCCCGGTCATTTCTACGTGTTAGATTATACATCAATGTTTGTGGTCCTCGCAAAGAGAGCCTGTGGACTGGAGAGTGTTATCCACATAGTTCTGGGCGACAATTTCAATTGGCCCCGAAGCACCACAGATTACCTTGATCCCGTTTCTAGTGAACAGGTCTGCAGCACTTTGACCCATTCCTCCTGCTATTATCACATCAATGCCCTGTTCGTGGAGATACACTGGCAGAAACCCTGGTCTGTGTCCTGGATTCTTTATGGTATCCCACCCAGTGATACCGCTTCCATCAGTGTTAAAGCACTCAAAGGCTTCACAGTGTCCAAAATGTTGAGCAACCTTCTTTTTATCCGATGCTATGGCTATCTTCATATTTCGTCCTCCTTTAAATTGATTAATCCCAATACCCCTACCAATATCTCTTTTATTGCATCCCGTGCAGGCCCTTCCTTGTCCACCAGGGTTTTTCCTTTATTGACAAGACTGACCGCTTCTCTGTCATATGGTATCTTCCCGAGAAAGGGGATGCCTCTATCCATGCAGTAATTTTCTATTGTTTCCGTATTCTTCAAGTGAAGGTCATACTTGTTTATACACACTGCTATTTTTGCAGGAAATCCCCTTGAGGTTTCAACTATTCGCTCCATGTCACTGAAGCCTGATAGTGTAGGCTCTGTAACCAAAACAACCAGGTCGACACCGCTTATGGATGCTATTACTGGACAACCTATGCCTGGCGAACCATCGATAATTGCCATGGAAGCCTTGTCCTTCCAGTCCTTGAGACCTTTCTTAACCTCAGTCACCAATAGACCCGAATTCCCACTTCCCATACAAAGCTCAGCCGTTGAGAATACATGGTCGTTTTGGTACAGTTTGAGATGTCCTATAACCCTATCTACCAAGGTGATGGCATCTGCAGGGCAAACAAGCTGGCAAACCGCACAACCTTCACAGGCAAACCTGTCAACAGTGTATACATCTGTAACATCTATTGCATCAAATCGACACTTCTGTCTGCACAGATCACAGGAAATGCACTTGTCCGTATCGATCTGCGCCGCTGGCAGCCCGTAGAAATCGGATTTGTTGGGCTCCAGACTTTCCTCCATGACAAGATGAAGGTTTGGAGCATCCACATCGCAGTCAGCATATGCCTTTGCTCCGGAGAGTTTTATCAATGAACTGGAAAGCGTGGTCTTGCCGGTGCCACCCTTTCCG
>Ga0224486_100458_pt1 | contig 11987 bp, 10 predicted proteins | sample TexhydDE_CT_test_FD_172013 | JGI IMG/M metagenome (GOLD analysis project Ga0224486, IMG submission 172013) | Fracking water microbial communities from deep shales in Oklahoma, United States - hydraulically fractured wells DE_CT_test ...
TCGTAGGGGTTCATGATCAGGCTGACGCCTTCCTGGTTGATCTTGCCCTGCGCGTCCAGGGTTATCTTGGCTTCCGTGTCGAAGGTCTGCTTGGTAAATACTGCTACCTTCATCTTCTCCCTCCTTAAATGGTCAAAACGGTACAAAATGGAGGCCAGATCTGATGGCGTTCACGGGAGCCGGGCCGCCCGGCACTCACTGCATGATATGCCTGTGAGTGCCGGGCCAGCCGGTGCTGTTTACGGCATTTATGCATTTTTGGCTCCAAACAGCGCGCCAAATTATCTGCCTTATTTACAGGTTAATGTTGGAGTACTTACGCCAGGGTCTGGCCACCTGTTTGTTCTCCAGGATATCCAGCGCCCTGGCGATATACTTCCTGGTATCGCTGGGCATGATGATATCGTCTATATAGCCGCGCTCCGCGCCGCGGTACGGGTTTTCATACATTTCCCGGTATTGCTGGATTCTCTCGGCGGCTACTTTGGCCGGGTCTTCGGCATTTTTAATTTCCTTGGCGAAGATTACACTGGCCGCCGTTTCCGCACCCACAATGGAGACCTGGGCTATGGGCCAGGCGTAGACCAGATCGGCCCCGGTGTCCTTGCAGCACATCCCTAAATAGGCACCGGCAAAGGATTTGCGCAGGATTACCGTGACCTTGGGCACCGTGGCGTCGATGTAGGCGTAAAGCATTTTTGCTCCGTGCCTCAAGATACCCCTGTGTTCTTCGTAGGAGCCAATCATGTAACCCGGGGTGTCGTGAAAGTTAACCAGGGGGATGTTGAAGAGGTCGCAGAAGCGCACAAACCTGGCTACCTTGTCGGCAGCATCGCAGTTGATCACGCCGCCCATATACAGGGGCTGGCTGGCCACAAGCCCCACCGTCCGGCCGGCAATCCTGCCGAAGCCCACAATCACGTTGGGAGCAAAATCTTTCAGGATTTCAAAGAAAACACCGTTGTCCACTATTTTGTAGATCACCTGGTGCATGTCGTAGGGTATGTGGCCTTCCCCGGGTACCAGGCCATCCAGTTCGGGAATTTTCCTTTCTGCTTCGTCGCCGGTATCCACCCGGGGCGGTTTCTCCCGGTTGTTTTGCGGCAGGTAGCTCAAAAGCTCTTTGGCCTTATCCAGGCAATCCCTGTCATCTTCCGCCACCACATGGGTCTGGCCGGTCTTGGTGGCGTGAACATGTACCCCGCATAAATTTTCCAGGCTGATCTCTTCACCCAGCTGGGTCTTTACAAAGGCCGGCCCGGCTATGCCCATGAAACCGGTCTTCTTGCACTGGAAGACAAAGTCCTGCATCACCGGGTGATAGGCCTGCCCTCCCAGGCAGGGCCCCATCAACAGGGCTATCTGGGGAATAATACCGGAGGCAAGGATTTGGGAGCGAAAAAGCCAGGCATAGGCCTCCAGGGTGTCCATGCCTTCCTGGAGGCGGGCACCGCCGGAGTCGTTCATGCCCACAAAGGGTATGCCCATTTCCTTGGCCATGTCTATGGCCTGGGCGAATTTTTTTCCGTGGTATTCACCAAAAGTACCGGCCATGGAGGTGTAGTCTTCAGCCGCCACCATCACGTTCCGGCCATTTACCTTGCCGTAACCCACTACCACGCCTTCAGCCGGAACTTCCCTTTTGTCCATCCCAAAGGCCGTGGTGCGGTGCTTAACGAACATGCCTATTTCCGTAAAGGTGCCGGGGTCAAAGAAGTATTCTATCCTTTCCCGGGCCGTCCACTTGCCAGCTTTGCGCTGTTGTTCTACCGCTTTGGAACCACCCATTTGCAGGATTTTTTCTTTTTTCTCCTTGAGTTCCTGGTATCGATCCATTTGTGCTTCCTCCTCCAGATGTGATCAGGACGAACGGTTGGCTTTGCGATAACCCAGTGCATCCTGGGAGATAATGAGCTTGTGGATGTTGCTGGTACCTTCCACTATTTGATAGTATTTGGCGTCACGGAAGAACCGGGCCACGGGATATTCTTCGGAGTAACCGTAGGCACTGTATATTCTCAGGGCATAATCAGCGCATTTATTGGCAGCTTCACTGGCAAAAAGCTTGGCCATGGAGGTTTCCAGGGTGTTGGGTACACCTTTATCCTTCAAGAAGGCCGCCCGGTAGGTTAATAGACGGGCCGCTTCAATGTCCACGCACATCTGGGCAATCATGTCCTGGATCATCTGGAACTTGCCGATGGGCTGGCCAAATTGCTCCCTGGTATTGGCATATTCAATGGCGGCGTCGAGGCAGGCCTGGGCCACTCCCACCGCGCCTGCGGCCGAGGCCAGGCGGGTGTTGTCCAGTTGCTGCATGCAGATGGCAAATCCCTGGCCTTCCTGTCCCAGCAGGTTTTCTCTGGGTACCCTGCAGTTTTCAAAGGTGATGGTACCCACGGGTGATGACCAGTTACCCAGTTTTTCAGTTATTGCTTCGACGGTAATGCCTTCGCTCTTCATATCCACGATAAAGGCGGACATGCCCTTGGCCCGCTTGGAGGGATCCGTATAGGCGTATACCAGGGCTATGTCGGCTACGGGTGCCAGGGAGATCCACATCTTGCTGCCGTTCAAAATGTAATAATCTCCTTCCAAAACAGCGCGGGCTTTCATGGACGCCACATCGGAGCCGGCGTTGGGTTCGGTCATGGCAAAACATCCCAGCAGCTTGCCACTGGTTAGCCCCGGCAGGTATTTTTGCTTCAGTTCCTCGCTGCCGTAACGCCAGATGGTTATGGCCGGGCCGAGGGTGTTGGCTGCAAATATGATGCGCAGGGAGCTGTGCACCCGGGCTATTTCTTCAGCCAGAATGGCCAGTGCCAGGTAGCCCAGCCCGTTCCCGCCGTATTCTTCGGGAATGACGCAGCCCAGAAAACCCAGTTCCCCCATCTTTTCCACCAGATCCCGGCGAAAGCGGTGGGCTTTGTCGTCGGCATCTACTGTGGGTAATACTTCGCTTACCGCAAAATCGCGTGCCAGCCTTTTAATGTCCTGCAATTCTTCCGGTAAATTGAAATTCATACGATCTCCTCCCGGCAGATTTATTCTTTTTTCCCCGGTACCCCGGGTAATATGGTTCTTTATGTTTGGGAATAACCCAGTTTGCGGGATAACGTCTCCGCAGCCCGCTTCACTTCCCGGATTAATACCGGTAATCGTTCTTCGGGAAAGCGACTTTCTATACCAATGATCCCTATGGAAGCCCTGACGGAACCTGAAAAATCGTAAACCGGCGCGGCAATACCTATACCGTGGTCGAGATAATCGCCGTAGGTGATGGCGTATCCCTGTTCCCGGATTTTTTTAATCTCCTCCAGCAGAATTTCTGGATTCTGGAGTTCCTGGCTTGCCGACATTTCCTTGATATACTGGTGAATAAAATCGTCTTCCATAAAGGAGAGCAGGGCTTTCCTTGCTGCACCCCTGTGCAAAGGCACTTCTTTACCCACCAGTTCCATTACTTTTACCGGATAGGGTCCTTCAACCCTTTCCAGGAAAACACCCATTTTACCCTGAGCTACGGTAAGGTAGGAATCTTCACCGGTAGAAAGGGTAAGCTCCTTTAAAACGGGCAGGGCTGCCTTCCTCAAATCCAGCGTGCCTCTAACCTGCAGGCCCATTTTTAACAGCTGGGGACCCAAGCGGTAATTTTTAGTTTCAGGATCCTGTTCGACTATCCCAAATTCTTTAAATGTTTGCAAAAAACGATGAATGGTACTGGGTGGAAAACCCGTGAGGTGAAAAAGCTCCCTTATGGACAAGCCGTTTTCGGATCCTTTTTCCGAAATAGCCTGAAGGACAATCAGGCCCTTGCGCAGAGTGTTGCTCATCAGAATCAGACCATTCCATATATCGAAATTGATTCCGATAAATAGCTAAACGTATTTTTTTTATTTAGACATTCCTTTCTGTTTCCCTGCAACCCGGCAAAAATATAAAAATTAAAGTTAATTTTCCGACCTCTAACTTCCCACCTCCGACTTCCATTTAGATTGCCCCACACGCCTTTAACTCTTCAATTTCATCCGCAGTATACCCCAAACTCGTAAGAATTTCGCAGGTATGCTGGCCGAGAAGGGGAGGCGGCAGGCGGTATTCAATGGGCATTTCGGAGAAGTTCAATGGACTGCCGAGCACTTTGATTTTACCTGCTTTTTCATGATCCATTTCCACCACCATACCCCGGTGCAGAACCTGGGGATGGGAGACTACCTCCGAAATGGAGTTGATCATCCCGCAGGGTACCTTGTGCTCGTGCAGCAAATTCACCCAGTAACTGGCATCTTTCTGGATGAAGATTTCAGCCAGCATCTTCTCCAGCTCATCCCGGTGTTTTACCCTCATCTCATTGGTCACGAACCGGGGATCATCCACAAACTTGAGATCTAAAGCGGCACAGAAACGCTGCCAGATGGCGTCGTTACCCACGGCCAGGATAAAGTACTTATCCCTGGCCCGGAATGCCCTGTATGGCACGATGGAAGGGTGGCCAGAACCCATACGGATGGGATCCTTCCCGGACGCGAAATAGTTGCTGGCCATATAGGTCAACCAGGAAACCTCAGTATCCAGAAGGGAGATGTCGATGTACTGGCCTTTTCCGGTTTCTTTACGGGCCATCAGGGCGCTCAGGATTCCAATTACAGCATACATCCCCGCTCCAATATCAATTAAGGCCACACCAATGCGGACGGGCTCGCCGTCCTTTTCCCCCGTGATGGACATCAGTCCACCTTCACCCTGCATGAGAAGGTCATAAGCAGGATGATTGCGATAGGGACCGTCCTGACCATATCCGGACAGGGAGCAGTAGATAATCTGCGGGTTTATTTCTTTAATCCGCTCGTAATCCACACCCAGGCGCTGCACCGTTCCGGGCAGGAAATTTTCAATCATCACATCTGCTTCTCTGGCCAGCCTGTAGATAATTTCCCGCCCCTTGGGGGATTTCATGTTAACGGTAATGCTTTTCTTGTTCCTGTTGACGCTTAAGAAATAGGCGCTTTCTCCGTTAACAAAGGGTGGACCCCAGCCCCGGGTTTCATCCCCGACCCCGGGCATTTCCACCTTGATCACTTCTGCCCCCAGATCACCAAGAATCATGGTGCAGAAAGGTCCTGTCAGGACGCGGGATATATCCAGCACCTTAATTCCCTCCAGGGGCAACTTAATTTTTTTCCCCGCCGTCATGCTGTCTCCCCTCCTTGTTCCAAATAATAAAATGGGTTCCAATAGATGAGTTATTATTTAGACAGACATTTGGTTTTTCCTGCTGTGATAACAAAAATTTTTTCTTAATATTCTTGAGAGACTTAAAGCGCTAGAAAGAAAAAAAGAGCCCCCTCTTCAAGGGGACCCTGGTTTTACCGGTGTGCGAAAGTGTGCAATTTGCCTTTTCGCAATCTATCCAGCTACCTTCTATAAGAGAAAGCCTCCGATTCACGGAGGCCTTGATTTCACTGGTGGGCGATGACGGATTTGAACCGCCGACCCCATGCTTGTAAGGCATGTGCTCTCCCAGCTGAGCTAATCGCCCTTATGGTGACCCCAGCGGGATTCGAACCCGCGTTACCGCCGTGAAAGGGCGGTGTCTTAGACCACTTGACCATGGGGCCGTAAAACGGTCGTCAGTCGTCGGAAGTCAGAAGTCAGAAATAATTGCCGACTATATCTCTCATACCCAAAAAATGGCCTCAAAATCAATGATAATCTCTGACCTCCAACTTCCGACCTCCAACTTCCGACCTCCGACTTCCATTCTGGTGGGCCCACCAGGACTCGAACCTGGAACCAGCCGGTTATGAGCCGGATGCTCTACCAATTGAGCTATAGGCCCACAAAGCACTAAAACACATAACATGCATTAATGATTATACATAAAATTACGGCCCCGGTCAATGGCTTTGTAAAGAAAAATTATCCCGGGGCTGGTGTTTTAATCTAAGTAATCTTTGAGTTTCTTGCTGCGGCTCGGATGCCGCAACTTGCGCAGTGTTTTCGCTTCAATCTGACGGATCCGTTCCCGGGTCACTCCAAATTTCTGGCCAACTTCCTCCAGAGTCCGGGCACGGCCGTCGTCCAGGCCAAAGCGCAGGCGTAATACCTTCTGTTCCCGATCGGTAAGGGTTTTTAAAACTTCCTCCAGCTGCTCCCGCAAAAGCGTATAGGAGGCCTCTTCCGCCGGCGCCCTGGCGTCCTGGTCTTCAATGAAATCTCCCAGGTGAGAATCCTCTTCTTCACCAATAGGCGTTTCCAGGGAAACGGGTTCCTGGGCTATCTTCATAATTTCACGTACTTTTTCTTCAGAAATACCCATCTCCTTGGCTATTTCCTCAGGAGTTGGTTCCCGGCCCAGTTCCTGCAGGAGCTGGCGGGAAACCCGGATCAGCTTGTTGATGGTTTCCACCATGTGCACCGGTATGCGGATGGTCCTGGCCTGATCAGCAATGGCCCGGGTAATGGCCTGCCGGATCCACCAGGTAGCATAGGTACTGAACTTGTATCCCTTGCGATAGTCAAATTTTTCTACAGCCTTGATTAGCCCCAGGTTACCTTCCTGGATTAGGTCCAGAAAAAGCATCCCCCGGCCTACATAACGCTTGGCTATACTTACCACCAGGCGCAGGTTGGCTTCTGCCAGCCGCCGTTTCGCTTCCTCGTCCCCCTGCTCAATTCTCTTGGCCAGTTCAATTTCTTCCTCCGGTGTTAAGAGGGGGATACGACCAATTTCTTTCAGGTACATTCTAACGGGATCGTCTATGGCGATACCTTCGGGAATGGAAAGGTCAACATCTTCCTCCGCTGAAGGTTCTATAACGGCATCGTCCATGGGTTCCAGATCCGGAACCTCGGGTACAACCTCGATGCCCATACTGGCCAGTTTTTCATAAATATCGTCAATTTGTTCCGGCGTTAGCTCAACCCCTTGCAGGGTATCCATAATTTCACTATAGGTCAGGATGCCTCTTTTCTTACCTTTTTCGATTAATTCCTTGACGCACTCGAGTTTATTCAATTCATCCCCCAATTTATTCATTCCCCCTTTCCAGCAAGGGTTTACTCTTCTGTAACAATTTCTGCAGGTCGCCTAACACCCGGACTATACGCCCCTGATCACCAACCCGCTCTGCTTCGGCCAGCTCCTGTACCAGCCTTTCCCTCTGCTCCTGGAGATAGCTCCTTTCCACAGCCCGGGTCAGGTCGGAAATCATTTTAACCGGGTCACCCCCGGGTATTTTTTCCATTAACAAGCGGCTTAATAAGTGTTGCTCTTCTTCATTCAGCTCATCCATCCACGCGGCTGGATCAACCCTCTCTCCCCGGCAGACAAGCGTAAAAATCCGGCGCAAACCGGGCTCCCGGGGGAAGGATTCTCCCAGGCGCTGGCGTACTTCCTGCACATAAGCCGGATAATGTAACAACAACTGCAGAAGAAACAATTCCGCCTTATTATAGGCGTTTGCTAATATATTATGCTTATTTTTAGCAATTTTATCCGAATTTAACCATTTTCTTCCCGGGTTTTTATTAAATCGCCGTAAAGCATCTCTCACCGCTTCCCAGCTTAAGCTCAGGCGGGCAGCTACCCGCCTGATACCCTCTTCCCGCTCTGCTTCCCCGGGCATGGCCGCCAGGTTTGGCAGGACCTGAGCCAGCAGGGAAGCGGAACTTCCACCATTTTTTGCAGCCTGGTTTAGTTTATAATCCAGTAAAGGAGCTGCCGTTTCTACCAGTTGCTGCCATTTTTCTCCGCCATGCTGCCTGATATATTCATCCGGATCCTTTCCTTCGGGAATGGTAACCACGCGCACACGAAAGCCAATCTGCTGCAAAAGATCCAGTCCCCGGATAGAAGCGGCAACTCCTGCTGTATCCGCATCGTAAGCAATTACCACATCCCTGGTATAACGGGACAAAAGATGACCCTGTTCCGCAGTAAGACTGGTCCCCAGGGAAGCCACCACGTTACGAACACCATGCTGGTAGGCGGTAATCACATCCATATACCCTTCCATGATGATGGCATAGCCCTTTTCCCGGATAGCAGCTCTGGTCAGATGCAGGCCGAAAAGCAATTTCCCCTTATTGAAGATTGAACTCTCAGGGGAATTCAAATACTTTGGCTGGCTGTCATCCAGCACCCGTCCCCCGAAACCAACTACCCTTCCCTGGGCATTATATATGGGAAAGATCAGGCGGTTTCTAAACCGGTCGTAAAGCTTTCCCCGCTCCCCCCTGGTTAAAAGACCCAGATCCACAGCCCGGTGCAAAGAACAGTTGCGGGAGGCAAGAAACTGTAACAGGGTATCCCACCCGGGAGGAGCATAACCCAGTTGAAATATCTCCCGGGTATGCCGGGACACTCCCCGCCTTTCCAGGTAGCTGCGGGCTTCCTCTGCCTCCGGCCGGTGGATGAGAAAATGGTGGTAAAAGTCCCGCACCATAGCGTTAATTTCCCAGGCCTGTTCCTCCAGCCAGGCCCGTGTCCCCTCCCGGTGCCTTTCAGTACGTGGTACGGTAATGCCGGCCTGCCTCGCCAGCCGGTATACCGCCTCGGGAAAAGTAAGGTTTTCCTGCAGCATTAAAAATTTAAAGACGTTACCACCCGTCCCGCAGCCAAAACAGTAAAAGATTTGCTTCTCCGGGCTTACGGTAAAGGACGGATCCCTCTCCTGGTGAAAGGGGCAAATACCGACAAAATTTTTTCCCTTCTTCTCCAGGCGAACATATTCACCAATTACCTGCACAATATCAGTAGCCTGGCGAACGGATTCCACCACTTCATCAGGGATTAAGCCACCCATGGGAATCACCCTTCTAACCCATCCCAGGAGCGTCACGTCCCTCTGTGAAAGAGGTATTCGCTATCACTATAGATTTTCCTCCCCAAACCTTCGACAATTTTTCTACGACACGGGAAAAGCCCGGGGAATAAAGAGACGGGAGAACTGGGCAATAGCGAAATGATCGGTCATACCCGCAATGTAATCACAGACAACCCTTTCCACTCCCATTTCGTCGACTTTCTTAAGTTGTTCCGGGGGTAAAGCTTCCGGGTGCCTGGTGAAATGGAAGTACAGGTACTGAACCACGTTTTTGGCTTTAGCTTCCTCTTTTTTGGCCTCCGAGCCCACATAAACGCGAGCAAAAAGGAAGGCACGCAATTCATCTGTAGCCTGCTGGACCTCGGAGCTCATGGAAATCACCGGTTTATCCCAGCTGTTGTTGATCAGATCCAGGACCATGGTATTAATACGCTCCCGGTGTGTACGCCCCAGGACATCAAGGCAGGCCCGGGGCAGATCATTTAAAGTAAGAATGCCGCTCCGGATGGCATCGTCAATGTCATGGTTAATATAGGCTACGCGATCACAAATTCTCACCACCTGTCCTTCCAGAGTAACCGGTCTGCCGGGGCCAGTATGGTTCAAAATCCCATCCCGTACTTCCCGGGTAAGGTTGAGACCCTTTCCCCCTTCCAGTTCATCCACGATTCGCAAGCTCTGCTCGTTATGCCGAAAGCCAGGGGGGTAGACTTCATTTAAAGCTTCTTCCCCAATATGACCAAAAGGGGTATGCCCCAGGTCATGTCCCAGGGCAATGGCTTCGGTAAGGTCTTCATTTAAGCGCAGCGCCTTGGCCACCGTGCGAGAAATTTGAGCCACTTCAAGGGTATGGGTAAGCCGGGTGCGGTAATGATCGCCTTCTGGGATGATAAATACTTGAGTTTTTCCTTTTAAACGGCGAAAACTTTTGGAATGGATAATCCTATCCCTATCCCGCTGAAAAGCGGTGCGTACCTGGCAGGGTTCCTCGGGGTACAGGCGACCGGCACTGGCCGAGCTGCAACAGGCATAGGGAGATAACTGCTGTTCCTCCAGCCTTTCGGTACGTTCTCGAATGTTCATTTTATCACCCCGATGAAAAACCCCCGGGGCCGTATTAAAAAACCGGGGGTATTGACTCTATCCGCCCGCTGCCCGGGACCTTTTACGCAAATCCCGGGTAGCCAGAGCCACTTCCACCACCCGCCGGGCCAGAATTTTTGCCCGCTGCAATCCCAGGATATCCTCACTGGCGGGATCCTGGGCGCAGGCGCCCTGATGCCCGGCATCATACTCCAGGTAACCGTCCCCCACCACGGTCATTCCCTGGCAGAGCATCATATCGTGCATTGTTCTAAGGGCAGTCTCCTGACCGCCAAAGCGGGAGCCACCTACTGTTAATGCCCCGCCGACAACATTAATAAGGGCTTTTTCCCGGCGCAAAAGACGGGTGCGATCCCAGAAAGCTTTTAAATGAGAGGAAACAGTGCTGAAATAAACAGGGCTTCCCATAATGATACCATCGGCCTGGCGCATTAAATTGAAAATCTCTTCCAGACGGGTTCCGGAAAAACATTTCCCTGTACAGGGATCCGAGCAAACAGTACAGTAAGGGACCTTTAATTCTGCCAGAACCTCGGAAACCTGACAAAAGGTAAATCTTGCACCCGCAGCTTCCACCACTTCCCTGGTGGCCAGCAGCATCCGGGCAGTACTGCCTGTGCGGCGAGGACTGCCGTTAATAGCCAGTACCAGCATCTTCAAACCCTCTCTTAAAAAACTTAAACAATGTTATTTTACCTGTAAAAAAAATTTCCTTCCTTAAAATTTTAAAAAACATTATTCCCGGTAAAATAAATTTAGACCTTTTAAGGGCTTCTAAGGCGAACTTTAGCCATTAAAGTATAGATAGGACCACCGGGAGTAAGCTTGCTTTGCATAAGGTCCACTGAACCCACCTGCATCCAGCCCAGATTATCATAGTCAGGGCCAAGCTGGCGCACCATGGTCATCAATTCCGGTGCCCCCCGGAGTGAGCGCAACCTGGCCAGGGTCAGGTGGGGTGAAAAAGATCGCCCCGGTAGCGGTATCCCGAATGGCAGCATCGCCCCGGCCACCAACCGGTGAATTTCCCACAACTCATTCTCCCCGCCGGCAACCCCCGCCCAGAGTACCCGGGGATGCCGGGCATCCGGGAATACACCCAGGCCACCCAGTTGCAGGGTAAAAAATTTCCGGTCAAGCAGAGCCCCTTGAACTGCCGAAACAAGGGCGTCTATTATGGCCACATCCACTTCACCTAAAAAGTGAACAGTTAAATGCAGGTTTTCCCTTCCCACCCATTTGGCATCCACCCCTGTTCCCCGCAGCTGCTTTTGAATCTCCCAGAGCCGGTCTTTAATCTCATTGGGGAGATTTATGGCCCAGAAAAGCCTTAAGGTTTTACCCATTCCTTCCCTCCTCTTCCTCGCTATATGTAAGCCAGATCAACTTCTTTCTCACCCAGGCCCAGAGCCTCCGCGATCATGCGGGCATATTCCGCCACCTTTTCACTATGGCCCATTGTGTACTGATCCCGTGCTCCAATGGCTTCGGCGAAAGCATAGATGGTTTCAAACTGTTCCGAAATGGTGGTCAAACGGTTGCTAATTGTTTTCTTCAGCAGATTCCGGTTCTGGAAGATATTGTAATATACAGCGCAGGCCCCCAATATCTTCTTGCTGCGGTTAGTTATAAGGGAAGTATTAGCCAGGAAAAATTTGGGTAGCATGTGTGACCCTGTTTTTATTTCTTCCAGGCGTAAAGAAAACTCCCGGCCTGTTTCCAGGGTTTCAATCAAGGCACTGGTATACCTGCCCCTGCGATCAAATTTTTTGCCCTGAAAAAGGATGTCGATCAGGGGACGGTAAGCGGCTTCTTCTTTATTTATTCCCAGTTCCCTTTCTGATGCCCTGTTAAAATAGATTAAATACCCCCTGCGGTCAATAACCAGCACCGGACAGGGCAGGTTGTTCAAGACCTGCTCTTCCAGAGATACCCCTTCATCATCCATACCGCGTCCCCTTTCTGTTAAAGGACTGCTATTAATTTTCTCTCTTTTTCGCCTTTTTCCTGTAAACTGTCCCGCAAATTATGAACCCTCCCAATAAAGGAGGGTTC
>Ga0224486_100459_pt1 | contig 11975 bp, 10 predicted proteins | sample TexhydDE_CT_test_FD_172013 | JGI IMG/M metagenome (GOLD analysis project Ga0224486, IMG submission 172013) | Fracking water microbial communities from deep shales in Oklahoma, United States - hydraulically fractured wells DE_CT_test ...
CAACTGAATCATGATCCGTTATTGCAATTCCATCAAGCCTTTTCTCAAAGGCCTTCTTTACCAATTCTGATGGCGACAACAAACCATCAGACGCAGTTGTATGAGTGTGCATGTCAATTCTCATTGCTAACCTCCTTGTACCTATAGTTAAAGCCTGCCGATTTCGGCAGGCTTTTCTTAGCATCAATACTAAATACTTAGGAAGTTCTATTTTGCATATTCTACAGCTCTAGTTTCCCTAATAATATTGACCTTAATCTGTCCTGGATAATCCAATTCAGATTCTATTTTTTTAACAATATCACGTGCTGTGTGAATCATTTGTGCTTCACTTATATCTTCAGGTCTCACCATTATTCGGATTTCTCTACCAGCTTGAATAGCGAATGATCTCTCAACCCCTGTAAAGGAGTTTGCAATTTCCTCCAGTTTTTCAAGTCTCTTGATATAAGACTCCAAGGTTTCTCGTCTCGCTCCCGGTCTGGCAGCTGATATAGCATCCGCAGCTTGAACCAGTACAGCTTCCACAGTCTCAGGCTCAACATCCCCGTGATGCGCTTCCATTGCATGCAATACTTCTTTGCTTTCCTTGTATTTTCTTGCAATGTCAACTCCAATTTCAACATGTGGTCCTTCAACCTCATGGTCAATTGATTTACCCAGGTCATGAAGAAGACCAGCCCTTCTGGCAATCTTAACATCTGCACCAAGCTCCGTAGCCATTACACCTGCAAGATGAGATACTTCAACAGCATGCTTCAATACATTTTGACCATAGCTTGTTCTGTACTTTAGCCTTCCAAGCAGCCTAATGATTTCTGGATGCAATCCATGTACTCCAGCATCAAATGATGCCTGTTCCCCTGCCTCTCGAATGGTATTTTCAACTTCTTTTTGAGCCTTCTCAACCATTTCTTCGATCCTTGCAGGATGGATTCTACCATCGACAATCAGCTTCTCCAGTGCAATTCTTGCTACTTCCCTTCTAATTGGGTCAAAGCCTGATAAAACTACAGCTTCCGGAGTATCATCAATTATCAGGTCTATACCGGTTAGAGTTTCTAGGGTTCTAATGTTTCGTCCTTCTCTTCCGATAATTCTACCCTTCATTTCATCATTGGGCAGAGCCACAACTGTAACAGTTGTTTCTGCAACATGGTCCGCTGCAACCCTTTGGATTGTGGTAGAGATGATTTCTCTAGCTTTTTTGTCAGCTTCTTCCTTAGCTTTGGATTCCATTTCCTTAATCATCATTGCAGATTCCTGAATAATTTCCTTACGAGTCTCATTCAACAAAAGTTCCTTTGCTTCATCTGAGGTTAAGCCTGACAATTTCTCAAGCTCATGGGTCTGCTTGTCATACAACTCATTGATAGCTTCCTCTTTTTCCTCAAGATTTCTGAGCTTTTTCGCAAGTGTCTCTTCCTTACGTTCAATTGATTCATTTCTTCTATCAATTGTCTCTTCCTTGTTTTGAAGTCGTCTCTCCATTTTTTGGATTTCGTTTCTTCTTTCTTTGATTTCCTTGTCAAGATCACTTCTTGTCTTGTGAATTTCTTCTTTGGCTTCTAATAGAAGCTCCTTTTTACGAGCTTCACCATCTTTAACTGCATCTTCGGTAATTTTTTTTGCCAACTCTTCAGCGTTCTTTATTTTCCCTTCGCCTATATATCTTCTGATAAAATATCCAGCGATAATTCCAATAACTAAGCCAAGAATCGCATAAATTAAAGATTCAATAGGAAACACCTCCATCTTATTAAATTTTCAAGTTCCATATCTCAATTATACTTAATCAACTAAGACCAACCATTTTTAGGTCTGGTCATCCCATTCCACCAATCTGAATAAACAAATATTACCGGTAGAATACAACTCCCGTAAGGGATTAGATAAGGTTGTATATTTTGTATGGGTACATACAACTTAATTTTATTACTTTTACCTATTTCTGTCAAGTTGTTTGTACTTCATTCAGATGACTCTATATATCCTTAACACGGCTAACGGAGCTTTCAGTACCTGTCATCTCAACCCTATAGGCATCTTCAGACAAGGCTGCCAAATGGGAGTTATGGGTAACCATTATTATTTGTCTGTTGAACATTGATGATGATTGTCTAAGAAAGTCACCAACATTGTAAATATATTCTTCACTTACGTGCTTAGCCGGTTCATCCAGTATAAGCGGACCTTCAATAGGAGGCTTGTGGGTTTGTATAAAGGAAATTCTCAATGCCAGTGATACAATATCAACTACTCCCCCACCTCTTGACTGTTCAGGCTTGGTCTTAAGGAAAAAATCCGGTGTATCGTTTATTACATAAAATTCTGCGTTGGCTTTATTCCTTAATTCATCGACTTCAATTCTAAATTCAATATTAGACTCAAATATATACTGTAGGCATTTTGTAACAAGGTTTTCAATCTGGTTTTTGGCTTGGCTTCTTGCATATTCTGAAGTTTTCTGGAACAATATCATAACCTGCTCCAAAAGATCCAGCTCCCCAACAATTTCTGCCAGGTCATCTTCATAGGTTGATTTCAGCTCAAGCAACTGATCTCGTTTTCCTTCCTGTCTACTTATGAATGTTGACAGATCCTTCAATCTATCATCCAACAATTTTATTTTATCGTCCATGATTATCCCTGCTTATCCAATAGATCCTTAGGTAATAGCTGGTTTGCTTCTTTAATCAAGCTTTCTATTTCACTCTTTAATTTAGCAATTTCATCATCCAATGCCTCTGGCTTGACTCCAAGTTTATCCAACTCTGAGATGATTTCGTCCTCCTGTTTTTTAAGCTGTTCCATTCTTGCTTCAGCCCTATACTTGAGATTTTTGGCTTTTTCCATGCTATCTTTAAGCTCTTTGAGTTCCTTTTCGTAATCCATAATCAACCTCCTAAGTGGTGAGTTATTATATGCTCTATTGTACCCTCATCAATATCATTGAGACAATAAGGACATTTTTCAATTATTTGAAGTAGCTTCTTATATTTGTTCAAGGTATCCTTCAGTATGTGGTTGTTTTTTGCGATAATTGCATCTGCTCCACGTATTTCATTGCGAATTGAGTTGAGTCGTTCATTTTGTGAAATCAATTTCTTCAAGAGATTTGATTTTATTTCCATGTCAGATAATACGATCTCATTATCAATTATAGGCTTTAGTTGCCTAATGTATAAACGTCCCATCTCTTTGCTTTCGAGAATGCTTGTTAGTTTATCCTTAAGGTTGTTTAAGCTCTTGAATTTCATACCATTTACCTCAGCTGAATTGACTAAGTTTGATGTAAGGTCGATTTTATCAAGCATCTTGGAGATATTACCAATCCTTTTCATTTCCACTTCGGAATTTTTCCTTATGGAATCAATTTTTTCAAGATTCAATAACCTATAGACCATTAATTCCAATTTTGGTATAGAGGGACTATCTTCAACAAATTTCGTGACTTTCTTCAGTGTATGATCTAACGTCTCCATACTATTATTGAGTGACTTGTAATAAGAGGAAATTTGATTATATTTTCTTAGTAGGTCAGACTTAATTTCGGCCCGGTCAAAAACTATACTAACATTTTCCAGTTTATCCAAACCCTTCAATATGGCCTCAATCTCTGATTTCTCGCTTGATAGAATATACAGTCTCTTGTTTATTTGCTCGAGTTTTTCCAATCTGATGTTTTGATCATGGATATTTCCCATAAGCTGTGATACTTTTAACTGTATTTCCTTCATATCTTCTATATATTGAAATTGTGAAAGCTTGACATTTGTGCTGCTAAGAGTTTCCTCCTTCTGCTTCCTTGATTGATTGAGAGCTCTTATATCCCTCAGTACATCCCTCAAAGCATCATCCACTATGTCTACTCCGACCAATCTACCAATTGCATTGGCTCTTGTCGATGCTTTTTCGGTTAGCAGAAAAGCTCCCTCCAGTTGCTCTCCTAGGTTGATGGCATTATCTGAATCAGCATCCAGCTTGATCTTCCTAATACCCGTTGAGTCAATAATTTCCTGAGGGACAGTTGTACCTATTCCTTCAAATATACTCTCATTTCCATTATTATCGATAAGTCTATATCCGTTCTTGCTTCTGGTTCTGTATCTTTGGAGGCTTGTGCCATCACTTAACTCTAGAGTGACAGTGCATTCCTTTTCGCCCTCCCTAATAAAAAAATCCCCTGATGGCTCGTTGTACATGACCCATTTCAAGGCTCTTATAATTGCTGATTTTCCGGAATCCGAAGGGCCCACTATGACGTTTAGCTCAGGTCCAAACTCCATCTGTGTATATTTGTGGCTCTGAAAGTTTTCTAGAGTTATCTTTTTAATGTATTTCATACAAGACCTAATATCCTTTCATTTGTGAATTTGCAATACGTCTTAATGCTTCCTCCTTGACATCATTGGATACTCCCTCTGATAGAGTAACTTCAAGAAGTATATCATTAAGGTCCATTTTTTCGAAATTCATGGCAGAATCAATGGATTGTTTGAATTGCACTATTCTTTCGCTTCTAAACATACAATTTTCCATTTCCGTCCTATCAAGTATATCTTCACCTGGTTTTGCCGATTTTAATGGCAATAGTTCTACGCTAATTTCCTTATCCAAATCTATTATTGCAACCTGCGGTATTCTTTCAATCTCCTTCAAGCTGTTAGTCACTCTAACAAGACTTCCCGGATTTACAAAATACTTGCCATTTTTTTCAATTGTCTTGAACCCGGCATGATAATGACCCGACAAAGTAATGTCAGCTGCTGTGTCTACAATATCGTCGATCAATGTATAGGGGATGCCCTTTACAAAGGGCCTGTCCAGAAGCATTCCATGAACTACATGTATTGAATAATCAACATTTTCCTGAGCTTCCTTTAATATATACCCTTCAGGAGTTGCGTCTATATCATAAGTGTATGGCAAACTTGTAAGACCGACTTTCATTCCAGATTTCTCAATTATCATTGGTTTATCTCTTTCAATCACCCCAATGAAATCAAGACTTTTTAAAAGACCCAGCATTGTCCTGTCAATTGTGGAGGGGTTGTGTCCGAAAATATCATGATTCCCGCTGACTATATAGATTGGCTTCTCAATTTCCTTGAGTATTGTAGTGAATCTGCTCACCACTGATATTGAGATGTCAGGTCTGTCAAACAAATCTCCTCCATGAATTACGAAATCTATATCCTTCTCCTTAACAATTGAAACAATCTCTCTAAATTTTTCTTCCAGACTTGCTACAAAGTCATCTTTTCTATTTTTAGGATTGGTTCCCTTAATATGCGTATCGGTGAAATAAAGTATTCTCATGAAAACCTCCATATGCTTCAAGCCTCCTGGACAGGAGGCTTGATTTCACTATTTATCAGATGGTACTTCTATTTCGTCATTTGCTTCAAGGCCAAATTCTTTCCTTATTTTTTGTTCAAGCTCCATGGCAAGTTCAGGATTTTCTCTAAGGAAATCCTTGGAGTTTTCCCTACCCTGTCCAAGCTTCTGATCATTGTAACTAAACCATGAACCGGCCTTATTTACAATTCCACAGGAAACTCCAGTGTCAATGATACTTCCTTCCCTGGATATTCCCTTACCATACATTATATCAAATTCAGCCTGCTTGAAGGGAGGAGCTATCTTATTCTTCACAACTTTTACCCTGGTCCTGTTTCCGAGAATCTGGTCACCCTGCTTGATTGATTCAATTCGTCTTACATCCATCCTTACACTGGCATAGAATTTTAAGGCTCTACCACCAGATGTGGTCTCGGGATTTCCAAACATGATCCCAACCTTTTCTCGAAGCTGGTTAATGAAGATACATGTGGTATGTGACTTGTTTATGGCACCTGCAAGCTTTCTAAGGGCCTGTGACATCAGCCTTGCCTGCAGTCCAACGTGACTGTCCCCCATTTCACCTTCGATTTCCGCCTTGGGTACAAGGGCAGCGACGGAGTCAATTACAGCTACATCAACAGCTCCACTTCTAACCAGGGCTTCAGTTATTTCCAAAGCCTGTTCACCAGTATCTGGCTGTGATATTATAAGGTTTTCTATGTCTACGCCCAGCTTTTTTGCATAACCGGGATCAAGTGCATGTTCAGCATCAATAAATGCAGCAATTCCACCTTTTTTTTGAGCTTCTGCTATGATATGAAGGGCAATGGTTGTCTTACCTGAAGACTCAGGCCCGTAAATTTCAACAATTCTTCCTCGTGGAACTCCACCTATCCCTAGAGCTATGTCCAGATCCATTGATCCGGTGGGAATGTAGTCCAGATCCAACTTAGCATCCTCGCCAAGTCTCATGATCGATCCTTTGCCAAATTGTTTCTCTATCTGACTTAGAGCCAGGTCCAATGCCTTCTTTCTATCGTTGTTCTCCGCCATAATATCTCCAGTTAAACTGGATTCACCCCTTTCGTTTAGTCGAACATTAGTTCTTTTACATATATGTTACACTACATACCAATCGAAGTCAACTTTTTATTTAAAAATTTATACACATTCCAAAGTGCGAAATTTGAGGCTCTCTCCTGGATGTTATCCCTGTCTCCAGAGAATATCCTTTCGAAAATTTCATGGCTGTCTTTTGACATTATGCAAATATAAATCAGTCCAGTCTTTATGCTTGAATCCTCATCAGGACCTGCATATCCAGTTGTTGAGACTACAATGTCAGCCTTGCTTTTCTTCATTAAACCCTTGGCCATCTGATAAGCGACTTCTCCACTTACCGCTCCGAAGGTTTCCAAGGCTTTTCTTGTGACCTCAAGCTCCTCAACCTTTGCATCATTGCTGTAGGCAACAACTCCTCTATCAAAGGTTTTTGAGGCTCCTGGTATGCTGGTCAGTTTACTTGATAGGATCCCTCCAGTCACTGACTCGCATACTGCAATTTTCATTTTATTATTAATAAGCATCTCAATAATTGCATCTTCAATCGAGGAAAGTCCATATCCATAGATATGTTCTCCTATTTCACGTCTTATGGCTTCAACTATCTCCACTGACTCCCTTTCAAGTCTTAGTCCATCCCTACCCCTTCCAATGACTTTAATTTCTACGCTTCCCGAACCTGCATAGGTGGTAATTGTAAAATTCGGATAGCTTAAATCCAGTTGTTTCAATTGTGTTTCCAGTGTAGATTCTCCCAAACCAGATGTATTTATTGACTTAACAATTATGATATGATCATCTTTGATTAACTCAATAACCTTATTTTCAAACATTGGCTTCATTTCCCGAGGAGGGCCTGGCATTAATACAATCTTCCTGTTATGCCATTCCATGTATATCCCCGGAGCTGTCCCCCTAGGGTTGTCGATAAATTCAGACCCTTCAGGCTTCATGGCCTGTTTGAGATTATTCAAGGTCATATCCCTTTTGGAATAGGCAAAAAAGTGTTTGATGTGCTCCTCCATATTTATATCAGCTACAAGCGCTCTACCTGTTACATTGGCCAAGGCTTCCTTTGTAAGATCATCATCTGTTGGCCCCAGCCCTCCAGTGGTCAGCACCAGATCTACCCTCTGCATTGCCAGTGACAATGCAGATTCCAATCTTTCATAGTCATCATCCACAGAAGTGTGATAAACGGTTTCTATACCCAGCTCCATCAACCGTCTAGATAAATATGCCACATTTGTATTCAATATACTGCCTAACATTATTTCAGTTCCTATAGTAATAATTTCAGCTTTCATCAATACATCTCCAATCAAATATCATTCATGTTAAGGGTTCCGATATTTCTCACTATGTAGTCAACACCGGATATGACTGTCAATATCAGGGCAATGTAGAGCATTATCTGATCCATTGGAATGGACAGATAGCCAAATGGATAGTTCCCAAGCAGCAATAGGACTATTGCAATTAGCTGAGATATGGTTTTAAGCTTTCCCCAAGGGCTGGCTGCAATTGTCACTCCCTCCGAGGCGGCAATAATCCTGAATCCGGAAATTGTGAACTCTCTGGTTATGATAACGATGACAACCCATGAGGGTATGGCTCCAGTGCCCACCAAAAGGATCAAGGCGGCAGATGTAAGGACCTTGTCAGCCAGAGGATCTACGAATTTACCAAAATTGGTCACTAGATTTCTGCTGCGTGCAATATAACCATCCAATGTATCCGTAAATGAGGCAAAGACAAATATGATTGCAGATATATAGGTTGGCCCAGGACTTTCAAGTAAGAAAGACACTACGAAAATAGGAACTAAAAAAACTCTGAATAAGGTAATCTTATTGGCCAGATTCATCCGCTAACTCCCCCATTAGATCATACTCAAGATACTCATCAGTTTTGACATAAACAATATCCCCAGGATTATGTTCCTCCTCGGACCTGAAGTAAATGACTCCGTCTATCTCAGGGCTGTCCATAAAGCTCCTGCCTATATAGAGACCTTCCTCAGCAATCTCCTCAACAAGAACCTTGTACGTTTTCCCAACCTTTTCTCTCATGAGACCTTCGGATATTCCCCTTTGAAGTTCCATCAACCGGTCCCTACGTGTTTTCTTGACACTTTCCTCAATATGACCTGGCATATTGAAGGCTGGTGTGTTCTCCTCCCTTGAGTACGTAAATACACCCAGCTTGTCAAATTTAACATCATTTATAAAATCATACAGCTCCATAAAATCATCTTCAGTCTCACCTGGAAAACCAACTATGAATGTTGTTCTAAGGACAATGTCAGAAATTTCCTCTCTCAGCCTATTTATAGTCATCAGGATGCTATCCTTTTTGGTCCTCCTGTTCATCATTTTCAGCACATTGTCACTGGCATGCTGAAGTGGTATGTCCAGATAGTGGGCAACCTTTGAATTTCGTTTAATGCTTTGTATCAATCTGTCATCAATATTATCCGGATAAAGATACAGGAGTCTGATAAATTCCAAACCTTTGATTTCATTCAATTTGTCAAGCAGTAGATGCAAACTGTAATCTCCATATATATCTATTCCATAATCGGACGTATTCTGCGCAATAAGTATGACTTCCTTAACACCTTGGTCTGCTAGATACTCGACCTCAGATATTATGTCATCCATTTTTCTGCTTCTGTGCTTACCCCGCAATGCTGGAATGATGCAATATGTGCATAGATTATCGCAGCCTTCGGATATCCTAACATATGCAGTTGGAGAGGTTACGATTCTATTGACTCCCTCCAGATAAGAACTGTCAACATCTTTTGACTGGATTATCCTCTCCTTCTTCTTCAACCCATTCAATATGCTGTTAAGGTCCTTGATATTACCGGTGCCCATTATGGCATCAACTTCTGGCATTTCTTCCATCAACTCACTGGAGTACCTTTGGGCAAGGCAACCTGCAAGAATTAGGTGCTTGCAATTCCCTTCAACCTTATACCTTGACATTTCAAGTATCGTGTCGATAGATTCCTCCTTTGCTGCCTCTATGAAACCACAGGTATTCACAATTATTATGTCTGAATCCATGGGATTCTCGGAATAAGTGAAATTTTCCTTGTCAAGTATGCTCTGCATCAGTTCGGAGTCCACATCATTCTTGGAGCATCCCAATGTAACTATGTTAACGGTTTGTCTATTCATTTAATCTCTCCTAATCTTCATCTAAATCTTCTTCGCTGATAAGTACCTTTCTGGGTTTGCTCCCTTCGAAACCTCCAACAATTCCTCTCGTCTCCATCTCATCGATCAATCTGGCGGCTCTGGCATAGCCTATGCGGAGTTTCCGCTGAAGAAGTGATATGGAGGCCACCCCCTCATCGACAACCAGGCTCACAGCCTCTGAGAGGAGCTCATCAGTTTCATGCATGTCAATATTTTTGGTATTCTGTACAATTTCAATAACATCCTCATCATACATGGTTTCATTTTGATTCTGTAAAAATGTAACTACCTCTTCAACCTCTTTGTTTGATATGAATGCACCCTGCAATCTCACAGGCTTGGAATAGCTGGAAGGATAGAAAAGCATGTCCCCCTGTCCAAGAAGCTTCTCAGCTCCAGCCATGTCGAGTATTGTTCTGGAGTCGACCTGTGAGGATACTGCAAAACTTATTCTAGAAGGTATGTTTGCCTTTATGGTACCTGTAATTACATCAACAGATGGTCTTTGGGTCGCTACAAGAAGATACATTCCAGCTGCCCTGGCCATTTGTGCCAACCTGGCGATATAATCTTCAATTTCCTGTGCTGCCACCATCATCAAGTCAGCCAACTCATCTATTATAATAACTATCTTTGGTAACTTCTCACCATCTTCTCCGTGCTTTTCGTTGTATGATTTTATGTCCCTTACATTGCTTTTGGCGAACAATTTGTATCTTTTCTCCATCTCACCAACAGCCCAGTTGAGGGCAAAAGCAGCCTTCTTGGCATCCGTGACTACAGGAATAAGCAAATGCGGTATTCCATTGTAAACACTTAACTCAACAACCTTCGGATCTATCAGCAGGAGCTTGACATCATCAGGTGAACTTTTATAGACAAGACTCATGATTATGGTGTTTATGCAGACACTCTTACCTGAACCTGTGGCACCTGCGATTAGTAGATGTGGCATTTTATCAATTGACGAAACCACAACCTTACCGTTGATGTCTTTCCCCAAAGCAAGAGGTATATCAGTTTTCACATCAACGAACTCTCTTGATTGTATCAGTTCCTTGAAGAGCACCATATCCTTGACCTTATTGGGAACCTCTATGCCAACTGCAGCTTTGCCAGGAATTGGTGCTTCAATCCTGATATCAGAAGAAGCCAGACTCAAGGCTATGTTATCAGAAAGTGAAACAATTCTGCTCAACTTTATACCTGGCGCTGGTGACAATTCATAACAGGTGATTGTTGGTCCTACGTTAATATGGGATACGGTTGCCTCAATTCCAAAATTCTTCATTGTCTCTTCAATCATTCTGGCATTGTCAAGTATGAGCTTTCTATCGTTTGATTCACCCTTTTTGCCAGGTGAATTTAAAAGCGAGGTGGGCGGTGTGCGGTAAATGATCTTTTGAGCATGTTCCTGCTTTTCCTTCACTTGTGAATCAATCTGAACCGTTTCCTTCTGGACGCTCTCCTCATCAAGCCTGATAGGTTTCTTCCTGGGAGTTTTTTGCTGAGGTTCTTCCGCTTCCTCTGATTGAAACTGAGAGGAATAATCGGTTATTTTTATCTGCTCAGATTCTTTGCTGAACTCCTTTGCACTGTTCCTGATTGTGCCATTTGGTGATGCCTTTGACTTTTTCCTTGTAGCTGCAGCATCCATTTGAGGAGCAATCCCCTTCGCTTTTGACAATATTTCCTTGACTGTCAGGTTGGTTATTATGAGCAAACTAACAGTGATTGCAAATGCCACCACTACATATGTACCGATTGATCCAAACAGCTTATACAGGAAGAATCCAAAAAAGCTCCCTAAAACTCCTCCACCCCTATTGGCTTTGGAGATTTCGACTCCTTGTCTAATTCTTTCAAGAAATGTAAGATCCAATGGATTTATACCATCAAGTACAATCAAAAATCCAATGAAGATTATGAATAGGGAGAGGATAATTCTTAACTGTATCTTGTCGAATCTTTCAAGTAAAAGAACAACTCCAGCACCTATGATGAAAAGAGGGAAAAAGTAACCACCAAACCCCATCATTGAAAATGTTGTCCCATTGATTACATTCCCAATTATTCCCATTCTGGTGCTAAATAGGCTTATAAGCACTATAACACCAACAGCAAGAATAATCATTCCAAGAATGTCGGTGTTCATTTTGCTAGGGTTGTTACCTTTGTTTTTTTTGCTGTTTTTAGTTGCTGTCTTTTTTTTCATCTATTTCACCTCTGTCATATTAGCTGACTGATTATAGTAATCGCCCCAACAATCCATAGATAATATGAAAAGTAATGTAGCTTATTTCTATTAAGAATTTTTATAAGTGCCTTTATTGATATTACTCCTACAACCGTTGACAA
>Ga0224486_100460_pt1 | contig 11944 bp, 11 predicted proteins | sample TexhydDE_CT_test_FD_172013 | JGI IMG/M metagenome (GOLD analysis project Ga0224486, IMG submission 172013) | Fracking water microbial communities from deep shales in Oklahoma, United States - hydraulically fractured wells DE_CT_test ...
CCACTATTTGGCGAATATTTAGCATGAGACCTCACACTCCTTTTTGGGGTGTTTTGGCGCGCGAGGTCTCATTTCTTTTTCAGGGGGCTGATCCCCTTCTGGTGCCTACTGAAATTTTACACGGCCAAGGTGAAACGGGGCAGGATGTTCATCCGGAAGGTCCTACTATTTTTTGTAATACCTTTTTAAACTCTTCTATTGAATACACTTACGAGAGAATCAGCAATTTCAAGTATGGAGGCATAGATTACCCATCCTGTTAAAACACTCTCCAGTGAATCAATCCCATATTCCAAAATCCATGGATCTTTTATATATTCAAAAACAAGCAAAACGAGAAATAAATGAATTATAACTTTATATTGAAAAAACAAACGTTTGTGTTTAGCAGCTAGCAACAAGGAAAACAGAAAAAATACAATTATTAGTTCGGATATATGAGTTACAAAATATAGGGGAATAACGAGAGAAGTAAATGCTATGCTCCTTAAAGAGGTTCCGCTTGTTATGCTCCCATCCGGGTGCTCATATATTAGTCCGTAATATTTTTCTCCTACGTGTAATCTATTAAATAAATTCAAGCTAATTTCATCCCTGATATAGCTGATTTCTGAATACTTAGAGTTAAAACTTAATGTAACAAAAAACTTTTCTTTATCTTCTTCCAATTTTGTTACAGTTGCTGGTAGACTAAAATATCTTTCATATATAATTGAACCCAAATAAGGTAACAATATTAATATACAAATTATCACAGTTATAATACCTGAATCAAACCTGATTCTGGTTCGCAAGATCCTTGTTAAATGAGATGTACCTTCCACAACTGATAGTCCCCCCTCAACTCTGAACCATAAGTTGCGCCAACAACAAATCAATCTCCCCATCAATATCCACCGACCTCTCCCGGGGCATGATGTAAGCATATGTCCCCGGACCGTACCAGTTATCACACCTGCGGATAAAATCCCAGCGTGCCAGGTAAATGGCACCATTGAGACGGTAGTACCTGGGCAACTCCTGGCGGTTGGCCGGAATGCCGGGCCTGAAGAAATCTTTCATACAGCCGTCTGCGGGCAGGGTGTTGCACCACCACGGGTGATGGTCGACTTCACAAACGGAAACGATGGCGTCGGCACTGCGCTCGATCAAAAGATCCAGTGCGTTCGATATATCCTCTGCGGCACGCAGGGGGCTGGTGGGCTGCAGGGTCATTACACAGTCATACTTTTTGCCCCGCTCTTCCAACCAGGACATGGCATGGTGGAGCACGTCAATGCTCCGGGCGGTATCGGTGGCCAGGTCGGCCGGGCGCATAAAAGGTACGTCTGCCCCGGCCTGTCGGGCAATCCGGGCGATCTCCTCCCCGTCGGTGGAAACCAGCAGGTAGTCAAATACGCCGCTTTTTCTGGCCGCTTCTATTGTATGAACGATCAGCGGTTTGCCGGCCAGTAGCCGGATGTTCTTTCCGGGAAGCCCCTTTGAACCGGCTCTAGCCGGGATAAAGCCCAGGACTGACAGACCTTTATACAAATTGCTACCGTTCCTAAGCACGTGGACATACGTACCCAAGCATGATAAACTCATGCTCCGGCCAAAATTTTGCCTCAAATAAGCTGCTTTTGACCGACGCAGGGCGAACGGTGCTCCCTGCGGTTCGCGCCGGGGAGTCCCACCCCGGATGGTGGAGCCGGAACATCCGCGCTGTACCAGTTCGCACCGGCACAGGTTTCATCGCTCCAATCACAACCAGGGCCGTGCGTCATCAGGCAACGCCAGAGGCGCCACCCTCAGCCGGTGCCTGAAAGGATGGGGAGGTCGATGTCCATGGATTCCTCCCTGCTCCCCTGTCCTGTTAGAACCGCTCGTGGTCTTGCGCCGGCCTGGTTGGACTTCATCAGGGAGTGGTACGTGGTCCCGGGCATCCTTACAGGTCCCCGGGAAGCGTTGCCGCTGCCTTCCACCCGCCAGACCGGCGCAGATACTAAAACCTGTCTGCGTAGAGAAGTGCTACTCTGTCACTGAAATGCGTCTTTTTCAGACTATTGGCTACTCTCAACCAGTAATTGCGCCTGGAAGTCCTCTTCCTTTCGGGCAGTTCAAACACAGAGCTTTTCACCGCTTTTTCCAGCTTAAATCCCAGACCCCGCCGGGCAATAACACAAGCCGCGGAACCGTGAGAGGACATGCCGTAACGGGCCATGAATTTAAGCTGACCAATGATTGAGGTGGCAAAGGGATCCGTGTTTTTCCCGTCGGGTCGCAGAACTTCGACACCCTCCTGGAAGGCACAGGATTCCACCATGATACGGAATTGCCTGTAAGTCAAGCCGGAGAGCATCCTGGCACGTTTCGTGCCTGACTCCCGCAGGGCCTGTTTCTTTTTAGCGAAGTCCAGGTCCTCGATGGCTACGGGTTTCCCTCTTTCCTTCGCGTACAGAACCGCTTTTTTGACTGCCTCGCCCAAAGTGGCTTTCACCTGGTTTTTGCTTCTGTCGCGCATCGGAACCGGGATTGCAAACTCGTTTAAAGGATTGCCGAAGCGGTCGACGTCGCCCACCCGGAGGAAGCCGTCGTTCAAGTCAATACCCACGGCTCCGTTCCACCTGCCGGTCCGCAGCGGTGAAGCTTCCAGCTCCGTCGTCGCATGTACGTACCAGCTATCCCCCCTGCGGAGAAAACGGTAGGATATAGCTGTCGTGTATTCCTTCCTGCCTTTGACAGTCCTTCTAACGGTCCTGGCTTTGTCCAGGTGCTCCTGGCCGTAGGGAAAGATAACATTGTCCAGCTTGATGTACTTGCCGAACTGTCCGGTGAATTTATCGGCCACACGAATCCTTATGGTGTTGTCCTGCGAGTAAGTGCAGGTCTGGTTGCCGCAGGTCTCGTCCTTTGAACCAAGAATAAAAAAGCTGGAGGAACGCGCTTTTCTCCAGGCAGTGAGCCATTCCTGATGATCTTTAAACCCGTTCGCCTCCAGGTTGTGCTGGGCCTTGAAGAGCTTGCGGGTACCAAAACAGATACGCACACAGCCCCGTGCCATGTCTTTGCGCAGGTTCTCCAGTCTCTGCCGGAGGTTCCGCAACCGTCGCTTTTTCTGGTGGAGAAAAAACTTGATCTTCTTCAGCCGGTCAATCTTCTTCTGCCACTTCTCCGTGCGGGGCTGGAGTTTCTTGAGTGACTTTATAATTTTATCCCGTTTTTCTTCTTTTTCCTTAATCGCCTTCTCCGTCGAAGCAATGCGGCCCAGGAGGTCGTGTTCCTGGTATTTCTGGATTTCTTCGAGCGACTTGATTTTTCCGGAAAGGCTGTTGTTCAGAGAATTGAACTGCCGGGCGGTTATCCGGTGCTCCTTTATGTAACGTCTTTTCAGGTCATTGAGCGGGATGCCGCGAATGTACTGGTCGACGTAGAGCTTCCTTTCCAGGCGACCAAAGTGTTCGCCCATGGCGTCGAAATACGGGTACGGTGTCCTGTCATCTATTCTCGTCTGGTAGGTGGCCAGCATTTTCGATTACCTCCCGTATTTTTGAGGTAACTTCTTCTTTTTTCCTGCTACTGATACCGTAAAGCTTTCCGGAAAAACTGGTGACAATACTGAGCAGGTCCTCTACCAGCTCCTCATAAACCGTCTTCTTATCTTCTTCACCGTTTACGACGTGGATTTTCACGCCGTAGCTCTCAAAATAAGTTTTCAGGTAGTTGAAACCGAAACGGGTTAGCCTGTCTTTGTAGCTTACGGCCAGGTCGGTTATTTTCCCCTCGCGGGCCATCTGCATCAGTTTTAGTAAGCCTTTTCTCCGGTCGTTTAGGCCGGAGGAAACGTCAGCGATTACCAAAATTTCGTCGAAGAGGCGGTGGTCAAACTTCTTCCTGACCGATTCAACCTGCCTGTCCAGGTCTCCTTTGGCTTTCTGCTCGTGGGAAGAAACCCGGGCGTAAATAGCCAGCACCCGGCCGGCAGACAGCGGTTCCTTTTCCCCAAGCAGCCTTTTGATCTCAGATTCGGGAACCCTCCTCCTGCCGCCAGGAGTACGGACAATTTTTATTTTGCCTGCTTTATCCCAGCGCTGGAGTGTTTTTAAAGAAACCCCCAGAATCTTTATTGCTTCATGCATCGGGTAGAGCTTTTCCATAGTGGGTATATTATACCACGTATTTCTTTGTATGTACAGTTAATTGTTCAACTACTGAAAACCCCTGGTCCTGCGCGACGTGGATTAAATCAAGTTTGAAACTTTAGCGTTCTAAACATTTCCAAAGAAGCTGGAAGCCCATTTTACCACGTGGTGGGTCTCCGGTCGTCAAGAAAGGAACGACCACAATTGCTTACGTTAAAATAAACCCTTAAGCAAAAATGAGTAACACCCACGATAGAATACGGTTCAGTACACCATATTCCAAGTTAGTGGGGTGCCCGCAGTAATATCCCGTGTGGCCCTACGTCCTAGTACATCTTTCAAGTACCGCGGATGCAGGCCGTGTCCAGGACGAATGGAACGTACATTTTCTTCGGTAAATAATTCCCCAACTTTGATGTCTTTCACTACAAAAAGAGAGCGTCTAAAAACCCTACTTCCGGCTTCTCTTTCGCTCACTCCGTAGTGAACTTTACCCAGGGCCTTCTCTACTGTACGTATAGCTTCCACCATTGCCTTGAACTCGTGCGGTTCTAGTGAAAAAGCACTGTCAGGACCCGGTATGTTCCGCGAGAGCGTAAAGTGTTTCTCCACGATGCAAGCGCCCAAGGCCACCGCGGCCACGGGTACGGCTATCCCAAGCGTGTGATCGGAAAGTCCCACCGGCACACCGAAGGACTCAGCCAGATGCGGAATGGTACGCAGGTTCATCTCTTCAGGCGGTGAAGGGTAGGCACTAGTGCACTTAAGCAGGGCGATCTGGGTCGCCCCGGCATTACGGGCAGCCCGGACAGCTTCTTCGATCTCTCCCAAGGTAGCCATGCCTGTAGAGACAATCAGTGGCTTGCCGGTACGAGCCATCTTTTCTATGAGAGGAATATCCACAATCTCAAAAGAGGCGATCTTATGCACTGGTACCCCCATTTCCTCTAGGAAGTCTACAGCCGTAGGATCAAAGGCAGTGGAAAAGAAATCAAGCCCCAGTTCTTCCGCTACTTCCTTGAGTTTAGGTTGCCATTCCCAGGGGGTGTATGCCTCGGCGTAGAGGTCGTAGAGGGTTATTCCATCCCATAACGTTCCGCCCCCAATACGGAATTCCGGCCTGTCGCTCTTGATGGTAAGTGTATCGGGTGTATATGTTTGGAACTTGACCGCATCCGCACCGGCTTCCTTAGCAGCTTTGATTAGTTCGACAGCCTGATCGAACTTCTGGTTGTGGTTGGCTGATATTTCCGCGACGATATATACTGGGTAACCATTACCTATCTTACGATCGTTAATCTCAATACAGAACTTCACAAAATTCTCCTCCAAGTTATTATTTAATCTGCTAAAAATCTATTAATCTGTCAATAAACCCTTTTTGCGCAAACGACCCTCTATTTCGGACTTTAAAAGTTCCCATTCTTCATGAAGCATGGCCAGGCAAATAACATCGATTGGTTGACCATTTTTAATTATATGTTGTCTAAATAAACCTTCCTGTTTAAAGCCAAAACTCTTATGCATATGGATTACATTTTCATTAAATGCCAGTACTTCGCAACATAACTTGTTTAATTTGAGCACATCGAAAACATAATGCAAAATAAAATACTCAACATAACTTCCCAAACCCTTACCACGAATATCTTGATCCGCTATATAGAAAGCCCAATAGCATCGGCTATTCCGACGATCTATATTGTAAATACCAGCTAACCCGACATCCCGTTCGTTATATACGATGATCCAATATGACACTGAAGGATCTTTCATTATCATTTCAAACCATTTTTCGTGTTCTTCGGGTGTAATATAATGATCTGTATACATATATTTTGCTACATGAGGCAAATTTCGCCATTGACGGACCTTTTCTTTGTCATTTAACTCAACTTTTCTCAGTTTTATCATATTTAATCCTCCAATTTTGAGAAGTGATAAATTTACATATCCTATCTCCACCATTGAAGTCCACGAGACACTTAGCAGCCCGTATCATCGTTATGCGGCTTCCTTGATCTTTTAATAATAAACTAACATTATTTTCGATCGTTTCATCAGCTACAAATTTTCCGTTACCCAAAGAAATAACTACTCCTGCTTCAGCCAATTTCTTAGCAACTAATTGTTGATTTTCTGCCAAAACCACTATTAAGCTGGGTAATCCCATGGCTATCAATTCCCAAACAGTACTGCCTCCTGCTGAAACCGCCACATCTGCCCACGCCATCAATTCGGGCATGTTCTCGGCATTCTCGACCAGGTTGATCGGAAGCGGGCTGGACTCGGCTGCCCAGCGTAGCGTCTTCCTGTGTGGGTTCGACGGGCCGACGACAACCACCGCTTCCAGATCCGGAATATCTATCTGATTTAGAGCCCGGATGACCTTCAGGGTGACATTATTAGGGTCACTTCCGCCCATTGTCACCAGAACCTTTTTCGCTACTTCGGGAACCTCTCTCTTGTAATTCCGCCATGGCCAAAACTCTCGCCGTAACAGCACGTACTTCGTACCCAAAAGCAGCCGTGTGTAAGGTTCGCAGGAATAATGCAGTTTATCCGCATGGATGTTCTGGTTCAGAACGATGTCGGCATAATAATGGTCCAAATGTGCCATGTCATCGATGACCAGCAACCGGTGTCCCGATTCTTTAATCAGCCGCTGATAGGCAGAGTCAAAGTGGTAGCCGTCCAGCACCAGCCAGGCTACGGGATGCGCCGCCAGCACGTTTTTTGTCGTTTCCAGGTCTGCAGGGTCCGGGTACGTACGCTGCAGTTCCACCACACCAAACCCTTCATTCCGAAGTCGCTGCTTCAAAGCAGGGCTGCCGCAGGCAGTTATGAATACGGCCTTTCCGCCGTTATCCTGCCAGGCCTGAGCTAGGGCCAGGCAGCGCATCAAATGACCCGTACCGATCTGGGTACTGGCGTCGGCACGAATGACCAGGGTTCTTTTCTCCGTACTCACGGCACCACCTTCTGTTGAACGTGCCTGTTGATTTCCAGCCATTCGGGATGTTCATCGAGCATCCGGAGCACTTCGCGCCAGGAAAATGCATTATTTCCAAAATGCTCGAAGATCTTACGCACAAAATTTAAATCCTCTAAAGTATCTACTGTCCAGCGCATATATGAATAATCTATATCACTGCTTACGCCTTGAAGCCGGAATTTTTCCGGGTGTCGATAAATGTAAGGAGTTACGTGTTCTCTCGAAGCAGGGTTAGTATCTTCCCTCCATGCGCGTTCAAGAGCAGATAGAGAAAAAACCTCCGTATCCAGGCCACGCGGGAAAGTCCGTGGGGGTAATGTGTTGCTGGCGTAATCCAGCTCCGGCTGTCCATTTATAAATGCCTTTATCACCCGGTCGATCACCCCGGAATCGATTAGCGGGCAATCCGAGGTAATGCGCACGACAACATCGGCACGGTAATGCCTCACGGTTTGATAGTAACGGTCCAGTACGTCTTCTTCACTACCCCGGAAATAGGGCCAGTCCTGAGACCGGCACAAGGAGACGATGGCCTCATCCGCCTCGCCCGAGGTGGTGGCCACAACCACCTCATCTATTAACCTGGCCCGGCAGGTTCTTTGAACTACATGCCAGAGCATCGGCCTGTCCAAAATGTTCATCAATACTTTTCCGGGAAGCCGGGTCGAGCCCATCCGGGCCTGGATAATGGCGATGACCCGCATTTCATTCCACTCCAGCCAATTTTACTTATTCCAATTAATGGTAGTTTCAAAATGAAATTCACTACTTTCCTTATTCTGAAGCAATCTCCGTAAGTCCTCCACTCCCAACCACTGCTCGTTATTATTGCTGGCGTACTCCCATTCCTCAGGCACCGGCTGGCCTGTGACCCAGTTGCCGCTGGTCCAGTAGGAGAAGGCGGGCTTGATTACGTAGAACCTCCCTAAATCCAACGCATTGCGGGCCTCGTCCCTGGAAATAAGTACCTCGTGGATCTTTTCCCCCGGCCGGATGCCGATGTATTTTATCTCACACTCGGGGCAGATGGCCCGGGCAAGGTCGATGATGCGCATGCTGGGGATTTTGGGGACGAACACTTCCCCGCCGTGCATAATTTTCAAGCAGTGCAAAACAAAACTTACCCCCTGCTCCAGAGTGATCCAGAAACGGGTCATGCGCTCGTCGGTAACGGTGAGAACTCCCGTTTCTTTTTGTTTTAAAAACAGCGGAATCACGCTGCCGCGGCTGCCAACCACGTTGCCGTAGCGCACTACACTGAACCTGGTGCGTCCTCCGGCGTACGAGTTTCCTGCCACAACTAATTTCTCCAGGCAGAGCTTGGTCGCGCCATAAAGGTTAACAGGGCTGACCGCTTTATCCGTGCTCAAAGCTATTACTCGCTGCACGCCGCAGTCGATGGCGGCATCGATAACATTCTGGGTGCCGATGATATTGGTTTGGACAGCTTCGAAGGGGTTGTATTCTGCTGCCGGCACCTGTTTCAAGGCTGCCGCGTGGATCACGTAATCCACCCCGTAAAAGGCCCGGTAAAGGCGCTCCTTGTCCCGTACGTCGCCGATGAAATACCTGAGACAAGGGTACTTTTGCGGGCTAAAGGTTTGCTGCATTTCAAATTGTTTCAGTTCATCGCGGCTTAATATTATGAGCCTTTTCGGCGTAAAACGGGATAAAACTGTTTCGACAAACTTTTTGCCGAAGGAACCTGTTCCCCCGGTAATCAGGATACTTTTCCCTTCAAGCATTTTACTAGCCTTCTTCCATACCACTGGTATTTTGTTTTTCATTTAAGATATCGTAAGAAAAATGTCCTGCTTAACCCCTAATCCTTGAAACTTAAGAGATTAACCCTTTAATCCTCTCCCCAGCTTTCTCGAGAAGCCCCACACAAATCCTGGCCAGACCGCTGGTCGTGGTGAACCAATCCCGGTGGTGCAAAAGGATCTCCGCCCGTGCAAGTTGGGGTGAATCGTATTTTTCCGGCACGGCGCACATTTCCATTTCAAATTTGATCATATATGACTGGAAAATGTGAGCAAAAAAGAGTTGAAAGGAGGGATGGCCCGTAATGCATTTATTTTTATGAGCCATGATTTCACGGTCGATTTCATCCAACCTGTCCGGATCGCCCATATTTCCCGTGGACATAATTTCTTGCAGGAAGGATTCATACTCGACCAGTTTTTCCAACCCCCGAGCACATTCCTCGACCACATTTTGCATGGCCTGGCGCGTTTCCTCCACTATGGCCGCCACCCGAACAACGTCCCGGCCTGTGTCACTGGTGGAAAATCCTGAGATGGCCTTGCCAATGATTTCCCGCGGGTAGAAGTCCCTGGTCAAATAACGGTCAATGGCTTCCTGGAAGGTCATTACTTTCGTTCCCGCTATATAAGCCCCTCCTTCGGTGCAGTTAATGCACTCACCCCGGTATCCCGCCACATCAAGCTCGTAGTGCTTGAGGAATTGATACCAGATTCGGGTTGTACGAATGGGTCGACCGTCGTTACCGGGTACCTCCAGTGTGTCGTCTTCCCTGTAGAAGGCCTTTTGTTTCTCCCCGTACGGCGTACCCCGGGCGTGGGTATAGCCGTCACGACTGAAAGCAAGGTCCTGGCCGATGAGGATGATGGGGTTGCAGCCCAGGGCTTCGGCCACTTTAAAGGCCATATTGCCTGCCGAAGGACCGATGTTTAAAATTCCCTTATCTACTTCCAACCACCGGAAATGGTCAAAATTCCGGTAAACAATAATCCTGGGCCCGGGGTAAGCTTCGTAGACCTCCCGCCGTACCACCGGGCAGGCGGCCAGGTAAACGTCACGTACCTGTTCCGGGCCAAAACCGTCGATTAATTTGACCACTTCCGGTACCCGTTCCAGGGAAGTAACGAGGTGAGGTTTTACGCCCATATCCATAAGGATTTTTAACGACGCATCCACACTGATGATCAGTGCGCGGTTTTCCAGGCCTTTAAGCAGGTGCTTGTTTTTGTTCAACGAAGGGCCGGTGGCCACCACTACGGCAGGCTTGTTTTTGAATTTGTTATAAAGCAGGTTTATGCCCGGGTTGGACAGTATTTCCGGCAGGTTATCCAGCATGTTTTCGATACCGATGAGGGAATCCCGTGGATCGTTGCCAAAGTGAATTACCTGGTGTGTGCCGGCTTCCCGCAGAACCCGCAGGGCCCGCAGGTAATATTCCCGGTGCAGGCTCATGGCGGTGGAGTAATAAACCGGCCTGGCGGCCCGCAGCAGGATGAATTTCTGATCCTGCTCGAGGTACTGCCTCAGGGCTCTATATAGTTCGTCCCCCTCCAACCCCACAAAGAAGGAGATGCGGTCGTTTGCAAAAAGAGGGGTCAGATTATTGCAAAAAAGAGCTGTTTTAAACATTTCCAGGTCCCGTTCGATAACGGCCACGTAGCGGGTACCCTGTCCAGCGGCAAACTCCTGGAGGTAAATAAATAATTCGTAACCGAGGCCAAAGCCCAAAAATACGGCCAACTGGGTGTTTTTAAGCTCTAACTCAGCAAGCTGTTTGTGTACATCGCCAAGGGGGTCTGCCGGATGGTAGTAAAATGTTCCCTCCCCGGCCAGTTCCAGATTGAAAACGACTGCCTCCGACCCGGATGTCGTTACCCGGTACCGCCCCGACAAAGACACCTCTTCCAGCCGGCGGGCCAGATCGGGATGTTTCCGGGATAAAGCCCTGAGATTGGCCCGGTACAGTTCCAGAGCGGGGTTTTCATGCCTGTTTTTCCTGTTCATTTTGCGTTTACCCATGGTTCATTCCCCTCAAGCTGTCGGGAAGACTGCAGAAATTCAAATATAAAACTTTGTATTCGACAAAATATTAGCCAATCCTTTCATTGGAAGAAAGATTTGTCAGTCCTGGAAGGCTCCCAGCGCGCTTTTTGTGCTTAGCTCACCGTGCCGCATGTCTTGAGAAAAACATCTTTGTCTTTGCGACCCTCTAAAGAAAGCACCTTCGGTAGACGAATGTTTTAAGTGAGGGTAGGTAGCCAGCTCCCAACCGGCGGCCGACGGTGACAAAGGAGCTGGCGGGATGAATGTTGCCCCGGGGCAATAAATGGAAAGGCAAGCAGTTTAAATTCAATTCATCATTTGCAAAAGGAGGCAAGAAAGCCGTGATTATCAACCACAACATCAGCGCCTTAAACGCCTGGCGGAGCCTGAACCAGACCAACAGCGCCCTGGCCAAGTCCCTGGAAAAGCTATCTTCCGGAATGCGGATCAACCGGGCGGCCGACGATGCCGCCGGGCTGGCCATCTCGGAAAAAATGCGCGGCCAGATCAACGGCCTGAACCAGGCCATCCGCAACGCCCAGGACGGCATTTCCCTGATCCAGACCGCTGAGGGCGCCTTAAACGAAACCCACAGCATCCTGCAGCGCATGCGGCAACTGGCGGTGCAGGCGGCGAACGACAGTTCCACCAACCAGGACCGGCAGAAAATCCAGGACGAGATGAACCAACTGGCAGCGGAACTTTCCCGGATTTCCAACACCACCGAGTTCAACACCAAGAACCTGCTGGCTGGCGGGTTCACCAGTCAATTGTTCCACATCGGGGCTAATGAGGATCAAAATATCAAGCTGGACATCAACCCCATGGATGCCTATTCCCTGGGCGTTACGGCGGATTACGGTGAAGTAACAGGAGTTGGCTCAGATTCTGCTGGTATGTAAGCGTCAAATACAACCCACCTTGGCATAATACCCAAGTTTAAGGGATAATCTTCCTCAGATAAAAGCTCGATGAGGAGGATTTTTTCTTATGACCAAAGCCGAACGGGAAGCGCTATGGG
>Ga0224486_100462_pt1 | contig 11891 bp, 10 predicted proteins | sample TexhydDE_CT_test_FD_172013 | JGI IMG/M metagenome (GOLD analysis project Ga0224486, IMG submission 172013) | Fracking water microbial communities from deep shales in Oklahoma, United States - hydraulically fractured wells DE_CT_test ...
GCTTTTATTCATGGTCATGTTGATGAGCTCATGCACGCCTGTAACTGAAATGCCCGAAGAGGTGAACCAGGACCAGGAGACTGTAGGGGAGGCTTCCTTGAATGATTACTATCCATTTATCCATGACACTAGCTATCGGTATGAAGGATACGGAAATGAATACGCTGAGCAGGATATATTTTTGGAATATGAGAATGGTCAAAGAGGACAATATAGGATAAAGAATCCTGGAACTGAAGCGGTTAAAATAATTGAACGTACTGCAGATTCAATTAGGGAAATATATTTGGAAGGTGAGTTTTACCATACTGAGAATGTTTTATCAACTGCTGCTGTTAAGGATAATGTACTCATTAGGGAGCCAATTGAAGTGGGAAATGAGTGGGAGCTTGAAGATGGCAGCAAGAGAGAGATCACTGGGATAGATGTTGAACTTCAGACACCGTTTGGTGGCTTCAAGACACTGGAGGTAACAACCTATCTAGACCAGGGTAGGATTCAGAAGGATTATTACGCAAAGGATGTAGGGTTGGTTGGTGTAGTATACGAGGATGGGGAAACGACCATCAGCAGTCTCCTGAGCGAGATTGTGGAAGGTCCTTACGAAAAGGAAGCAAGGCTCTTCTACCCTGTTGAAAGCCAACATGATATCTTCACAAGCTATGTTGACCATAAGTTCGAGTTCAGAACAAATGACCATTTGGAAAATATATTTGAAGGTCTGTTCAAGAATCCTGTTCAAGATGGCTTAAGCAGAGTGATTTCAGAGGATACGATGATTAACAGCATATTTCTTGATAAAGGGACATGGACCGTGAAGGTGGATTTTTCAAGCCAGCTGATACCAGGCTGGAATGCAGGGTCATCATTGGAGTATGAACTTATCAGAAGCATAGTGAACACATTTGGAGAATTCTACGATACAGAAAAGGTTTACATTTCAATTGAAGGTGTGCCTTTTGAATCAGGACACTATGAATCATCTGAGGATGAGACTTTCATGGTGGATACTGAAGGAATAGAGGAATATGAACAGTAAAGACTAGGATAGCCCCGAGGGGCTATCCTTTTTCTGATATTCTTTCAAGTTCATCCAGGAATCCGGAAGGCTCTGCCTTCTTATCATCAAGTGTTTCGTAGAACAATAGGTCAAGAGAAGTCTTCGCCCTGGTCATGCCTACATAGAAGAGCCTTCTCTCCTCTTCCAGCAGGGTGTGATCTCCCTCATCCAAGGCTTCAACACTTGCAGCCGAAGGGAAGGAACCATTGACCAGGTCTATAATGAATACACTGTCAAACTCCAGACCCTTTGCCGAATGAACAGTTGACAGGGTAAGATTGCACCAGTTTTTAGAGGATTCCATCATCAGCTCCTTCAGATTATTCATTCTCTCCCTGAATTCTATGAGACTGAAGGTGTGGGCCGCTATCAGCTCCATGTGGTAGAGCATTTCCTTCAACTGTTCAAAGGTGTAGCCGAATCTGAGGGAATTTTCATGTAAATAGCCATCATAATTCAGTTGCATACGGATATGTCTCAAAGCTTTTGCAGGGGACATTCTTTGAAGCTTCTTAAAGTCAAGCTCCAGCTCCAGGAGCTGTTTTCTATAGAATTCTGACATTCCCGGATATTTCAATAGCTCCTTGAAAACATTACGCTCAATACTTCTGCCCTTCAGCCAATTTATCATTTTTCTTGATATATAGCCCTTCATCTTGTAGAAAATCTGTTCGAATAATTCTACGTTTAAAGGATCCAATGCCAAATCCATAAATGCGTAGATGTCTTTGACCATCCAATGGTTAAAGAACTTTAGCTTCACATCGCGCATATAAAATTGCTTGTTGTTTCTTTCAAGGTGATTCATCAGACCAAGGGCGGACAGGTTATTTCTGTATAAGACTGCCACCTTTTTCTGAGGGTGATCGCTGATGTTTTTCAGTATATAGCTGTATTGGTCCTCAACAGTTCTGAATTTAACAACCTGAACAGCTCTGCTGTGGGGATTTTCCGTAAATACTTTCTTGACATATCTTGACTTGTTCTGCTGAATGAAGGTATTGGAAAGCTGGACTATATTTTTTGAGGAACGGTAGTTCTTTTCCATGTAAAAGACCTCCCCATCTGGGTAGCTGTCCTTGAAGTCAAGCAAACCTTGAGGGTAGGCTCCTCTGAATCCATATATTGATTGGTCGTCATCAGCTACGATGAAAATATTGTCCCTTGGTGCAGCCATAAGCTTAAGCAGTTCCAATTGGATTCTTGAGGTGTCCTGTCCCTCATCAAGCTGTATGAAATCAAATTTTTTCCTGTAGTAATCAAGCGCCTTGGGATTGTCCACCAAGAGCTGGTAGCTCAAGGTCAGGAGGTCGTCAAAATCAAGAAGCCTGTCCCTTTGCTTCCTCTCCTCGTAAAGCCTGTACATCTGTTTGAATTCAGAGGCATCGATTCTTTTTGTCTTCTTAAGGGCTTCAGGTGAAACCATCATATTCTTTGCGTAGCCATAATAGCTTAGAAAAGCCTCCAGCTTCTCCTCTGTTATAATCGAGGAATAGAGGGACTGGAATATTTCCTTGATGATCCTGTACTTGTTGACCGGTTCACTGTCATCCTCTATCAGGCGATAGGGGACCTTCTTTTTTCTTGAGTAATCCCTTATGATCCTGAAGCAGAAGGCATGGATCGTTGAGAATGCAGGGCGGACACCTTCATGTGGGAATGTCTTTGCATATCTTCTCTCCATGTCCATGGCGGATGCCTTGCTGAAGGTTATTGACAGGATCCTCTCCGGTTTCACACCGTGCTCATTGATTAGCTTGTTTACACGGTGGATGATTACCGTGGTCTTTCCAGAGCCTGGAACAGCTAGAATAAGGGCAGCTCCCTGGTTGTGATTTATGGCATCTATCTGTGTTGAACTTAGTTTCATGTTATTCCTCCTATTGTCTGGCAACTTAAATTTTAACACAAAAATGAGGAATAATGTAGTAAACTGATATTAGACCCTTTATAATCGGGTAACAATGTAATATAATTGTGTTAGCTAAAATGAGGTGAATACTTTGAAAGATATCTTCAAGAGGTTTGATGACCATTTTATACAGCTGTTGAATTCCAGAATAAAAAACCCATACCTGGATAGATTTATGTTAAGGATTACTGATCTGGGAGGGGTTGTATTTACCTCCATATTTGCATCCGGACTGGTGCTTTTAGGAGAGAGAAACACCAAGCTGCTTGGTCTTGAAGCAATACTGGCACTTTTTTTTGGCCAGATATTTGTACAATCATTAAAAAAGTTAATGTCCAGGGAGAGGCCATATAAGATCATAGAACAACTTCACACATTCGGAATTGACCTTAGGGATTACTCATTCCCCTCAGGACATACAACTGCCAGCTTTTCTTTGGCGACGACAATAGCTGTCAATATGCCCAGGCTTACTATCTTCATTTTTTTGTTGGCTCTGCTCATAGGCATAAGCAGAATCTACCTTGGGGTACATTACCCGACTGATGTTGCCGCAGGAATCCTGCTTGGTGTATTTGCAAGTCTGGTGATACATTTTTATTTTATCGAGGCTGTTGATAAAATTGCCTTTTTCCTTGGTATCAACTGACAAGGAATGCAATTAACAATATAAACTGATCAAACAAGGAGGAATGGGAAATGAACATGACAAGTTTTCTAAAAAGCAGAAAATCAACCAGGGAATTCAAGAAGAAGAATCTGACAGAAAAGGATCTTTCAAATGTAAGAGAGCTAATTGGAAAGATCAATGAGGAAATCAAGGAAAGCAACATGGAGGTAAAGCTTTATGAGTTTGGGAAGAGGATCTACGATAGCCTAAAGGGTGTTGGAGGCTATGCTGGTGTGATGATAGAAAGTCCTCATTATATAGCTTTGGACCTGAAGGCTCATGGGCCAGAGGAGAAGCTTAGCAGTGGCTACCACATGGAAAAGATGGTAACAAGGTTAAATGACATGGGTCTGGGAACATGTTGGGTAACAATAAACAATTTGGACATGGAAAGAATGAAGGCAATATTTGGAGAGGATACAGGAGAAAATGATTACCTTCTGGCTATCGGTTATCCAAAGCCAAAGAATCCATTTATCCATGAGCAGTTCAGTGAAAGGCTAGGAGTCGAGGAAATTGCTTTCCACGAAACCCTGACCAAGCCAGCAAGCATGAACTTCCTTGAGGAGAGAGGCTTGGGAGACATCATGTTCTATGTAAGATTTGCACCCTCCAGCAAAAATCTGCAGCCATGGAGATTTATTGTGCACGACAACCATATTGAGCTTGCAATAGCAGAACAGAATGGAGAATTCTGCTATACCGATGCAGGTATTGCAATGTACTACTTTGAGGAATTGGCAAGAACCCAGGGTATCAAGCATGGCTGGACAGTGGATATGAAGCCTATGGAAGTTATGGGTAAGAAATACATGCTCATTGGGAAATACGAACTTTAGACTTTAAAAAGTAGGGGGAATCCTCTACTTTTTTTCTCAGGTTGTGATAGAATAAGAGGGAGAAAGATGAGCAGAAGAATGCGAAACTACAGAATAATGGCTGAAGGATTTTATCTGGAGGGCAAGGTATCAAAAGCCCTTGACATGTATAGAAAGGCAATAAGATTCTCCAGATCAAGGGAAGATAGAAGTTTGCTTCTTTTCAACATGGGTGTGATTCTGACCGAGCTGGGGAAAACTGATGGAGCCATAAGATGTTACAAGAAGATTATTGATATAAACCCAACCTATGTGGATGCCTACTATCAGCTTGGAGTCATAAGTGAGGATATGGGTAAGTACCAGGAGGCTATGGATTTCTATAGAAGTGCACTGGCGATTGACCCTGTGGATACCTTGAGCATGTATAATCTAGCCAATCTCTACGACATGATGGGAGAAGAGAGGCGGGCAAGGAATATTTACAAGAGGATTCTAAAGTTAGAGCCTGATCATCCATATACCTTAAACAATCTAGGTGCTATATTGGAATCGGAGGATCGTTACAGGGAAGCATATGAGTTCATAAGAAGGAGTATCGATTCAAAGGATGATTTTTTCATGTCACACTTTAATATGGGTGTGGTTCTGAAGGCCTTGGGGGACTATGACAGGGCGCTAAGATACTATGAAAGATCCGTAGAATTAAACCCCGGATACCACTATGCATACCTTAACATGTCTGCAATATACATTGAGAGAGGTAGCTTCAGAGAAGCAATTGAGATACTGACCAAGGGAATAGGTGCAAATCCAGGAGCTCACGACCTGTACTACAACAGGGCATGCTCCCTAGCAATTCTTGAGGAAAATGAAGAGGCCATGGATGATATCGAGATATCCCTTCAAATGCATCCTCAACTAATGGAGTGGGTTCTGTGGGACAAGGATTTTGATTCCATAAGGGAAGAGGACAGGTTTAAGGGTATAATTGAAAAGTACAATTTGACAAAGGGAAAGGAAGAAGCAGATGATAATGGTCAAAACCAATGATGAAATCTTGAAGATGAAGAAGGCGGGGGAAATACTTGCTGGTCTTCACAAGGAAATAGGAAAAATGATAAAACCTGGTATTACAACTATGGAAATAGACAGGTTTGTTGAGGAGTATCTGGAGGAAAGAGGGGCATACCCGGAACAAAAGGGTTATCATGGGTATCCATATGCCACTTGCGCCTCAATCAACGATGAGATATGCCATGGGTTCCCAAGGGACCAGGCTCTTCAAAATGGAGATATCGTCTCCATAGATATGGTGGTCAGATATGATGGATGGCTGGCTGATTCCGCTTGGAGCTATGGGGTTGGTGAACTATCCGATGATGCCAGGAGATTGATGGATGTAACCAGGGAAGCCCTTTATCTGGGAATAGAAAAAGCTCTTCCAGGGAATAGGCTTGGAGATATTGGTCATGCCATACAAGAGCACGTTGAAGGAAACGGGTTTTCTGTTGTAAGGGACTTCGTTGGGCATGGAATTGGGAAGGATATGCATGAGGATCCTCAGGTGCCTCACTATGGCAAGCCAGGCAGGGGTGCAAGACTTGTGGAGGGAATGGTGATCACAATAGAGCCTATGGTAAACATAGGGGAATGGAACATGAAGCTGGATGATAACAAATGGACGGCAAGAACCGTCGACGGTAGTCTTTCAGCACAGTATGAGCATACAATAGCAATCACAGCGGAAGGTCCGGTGATCCTGACCGACCAGGGAGAAGAAAGATAAGGTGAAATAGAATGGCTAAAAACTATACTGTTCGTGAAGAGATCATGAATGGCATCACCCACGGCTTGGGAATTCTTTTTGGAATAGTTGCCCTGATAGTTCTGCTTCTGTCTCCAGGAGCAAGGGAGAGCCTTGCTGCTGCTGTATCCTTTGGGATTTATGGGGCCTGCATAATTATAATGTTCTCTGCCTCAACTCTGTATCACAGCTTTAGAAAGGAGAAGGTTAAAAGGGTTTTAAGGGTCTTCGACCATTCATCAATATTCCTTTTTATTGCAGGAACCTATACACCAGTGGTGATGCTTACCCTTCAAGGTCCCATGAGGGTTTGGATTCTGGCTGGTACCTGGCTTGTGGCACTTTCGGGGATAATTTTCAAGATAGTGACCTATGGAAAATTTGACAGGTATAAGGCGGTATCCCTAATTATGTATATTGGCATGGGCTGGATGGCAATTATTCCAATAAACTCCATTATAGAAGCCACCTCATGGGGATTTTTTGCCTTTATTCTAGCCGGAGGCTTGCTGTATACAGTTGGGACGATCTTTTACAGTATCAAGAGAATACCCTATAATCATGCAATCTGGCATTTTTTTGTTCTGGCGGCAAGCATTTCGCATTTTATTGGAATTGAATTGTATCTGGCTTGGAACTAAGCTGAGCATACCTGACCTACCACTTGTGGTGGGTTTTTTTATTGCCAATAGGAAATTGCTACTTTTTTTAAATTGCTAAATTCCCGTATGTGAATATCATAAAGGCTCCCTTAAAGCACCTTTAGGCGATTATATATTTAGAATAATCAGAATATATAGTACATCAATGAATATTTGTGTTAACAATAAAATTTAACACATGAGATAAAAAGACACTTACAAGGAGTTTTACTCGTTTATCGCTTTTATGCAAAGAGTTGACAATAGACTTTTTCATATATATAATGTAAAGACATTATAATATAAAAGGAGGAAAACGATGTCTAAGAACAATTCAAAAAAATCCGCTAACAGTGGAATTTTAAAGGCAATCGAAAAAGCAGGTAACGCTTTGCCACATCCAGCAATAATATTTGTCATCCTTAGTGCGGCAGTAGTGGTTATTTCTTTTTTCGTGGCACAGGCAGGAGTCAATGTAACATTCTACGATGCAAGAGCAGGTGCTGAATCAACAGTATCAGCAGTGAACATGCTTTCAGCTGATGGTCTTCGTTATATTTTCAATAGTGCAACAAAGAACTTTACAGGCTTTGCACCGCTGGGAACAGTATTGGTGGCTATGCTTGGAGTAGGTGTTGCAGAGTGGTCAGGACTTATCAATACCTCTCTTAAGAAGATGCTGAGCAATGTACACCCAAGACTGTTGACTGCAGTTGTTGTATTTGCAGGTATCATGTCAAACATTGCATCAGATGCGGGATACGTAGTGGTAATTCCTTTGGGAGCAATTGTATTTGCGGGAGCAGGAAGACATCCTATAGCAGGACTTGCTGCGGCCTTTGCAGGAGTATCAGCAGGTTTCTCAGCAAACCTTTTGATCGGTACACTTGATCCATTGCTACAGGGTATCACCAACGAGGCTTTAAGAAGCTCAGGAATTGACTATGAAATCCTTCCAACAGCAAACTACTATTTCATGATTGTTTCAACTTTCCTTTTGACCTTCCTGGGTACATTTGTAACTGAGAAGATTGTTGAGCCAAACCTTGGTGAGTACACAGGTTCATACAAGCCCAACACGGAAGAGATTACTGAAATCGAGAACAAGGGTCTTAGGAATGCTGGTATATCACTACTGATATTCGGTATTGTAATGCTTGCTCTGACAGTTCCAACAAATGGACTATTGAGATCACCAGATGCAGAAGGCAATATGACCATCAATGAATTTATGAGTAATGGACTTATATTTATGATTTTTCTTGTATTTATGATTCCAGGAGCAGTTTATGGAAAGACAACTGGCAAGATAAAGAACAGCAACGATCTTGTGGAATCCATGACCACAGCAATGAAGAGCATGGGTTCATATCTTGTACTTGCATTCTTTGCAGCACAGTTTGTTGCTTACTTCGGAAGAACAAACCTTGGAACAATACTTTCAGTAAAGGGAGCAGACTTCCTTGAGAGCATTGGATTTACAGGACTTCCACTTATCATCGGATTCATATTTATTTCAGCATTCCTTAACCTGTTCATGGGATCCGCATCAGCCAAGTGGGCAATAATGGCGCCGGTATTCGTGCCAATGATGATGAGACTTGGACTTAGTCCAGAGCTTACACAGGCAGCATACAGAATAGGTGACTCAACTACAAATATTATCACACCACTTATGAGCTACTTTGCAATGATTGTAGTATTTGCAAAGAGATATGATGAGGAAAGCGGCTTGGGAACTCTTATTGCAACAATGGTTCCTTATTCAGTGGTCTTCCTTATTGGATGGTTACTGATGATGGTTGTATGGTATTTCCTAGGACTGCCATTGGGACCAGGAGCCATGATTCACGTATAATAATTGACTAAAATGAGGCTTTTTTATAAAGCCTCGTTTTTCTAAATATAAAAACGGAAGGAGTGAGGTCATGATTAATGAAAAAAGATTACTTGAAAGATTCCTGAAATATGTACAGATTGACAGCCCCACCAAGGAGGAGAGGGACTTTGCACTTGTATTGAAGTCTGAGCTTGAGGAACTGGGAATGGAAGTCAGGATGGATGATGCCGGTGAAAAGGTTGGAAGCAACTCAGGAAACCTTATAGGCTACCTGAAGGGTACTACAGAAGGGGAGGGAATCCTTTTCAGTGCACACATGGATACCGTATCTCCAGGAAGAGGGATAAAGCCGCAAATAAAGGATGGTACAATTTACTCTGATGGAACAACCATCCTTGGGGGAGATGACAAGGCAGGCATAGCAGCGATTGTTGAAGCAATCCAGTCCGTCAAGGAAAACAATGTACCCCATGGAGACATAGAGGTTGCATTCACAATATTTGAAGAAGGTGGCCTATTTGGGTCCAAGAATCTTGACTACTCAAGCATCAGGGCAAAAAATGGATTTGTTTTGGATAGCGGAGGAGATCCGGGAACCATAATAGTTCAGGGACCTGCACAGAACAAGATTGATGCAAGATTCATAGGTAAGGAAGCTCATGCGGGAGTTGCTCCAGAGACTGGAATAAGTGCCATCCAAATGGCAGGTGAAGCCATATCCAGAATGAGACTTCTTAGGGTTGATGAGGATACAACGGCAAACATTGGTTCTATAAAGGCTGAAGGTCCAACAAACATCGTTCCCAAGATTGTGGAGTTTTCAGCGGAGGCCAGGAGTCTAAGCGATGAGAAGCTAAAGGAGCAGTCAGATCACATGGTCAGATGCTGTCAGGAGGCTGCTGAGAAATTTGGTGGATCAGTAGAAGTAAATGTGGAAACAGCATATGGTGCATTCAAGATAGAGGATGACCATCCTTTGGTCAATGTTGTAAGGAAGGCATGTGAAGAGCTGGATATCCCAGCAAATACCGCCACGTCAGGTGGAGGCAGTGACACAAATATTTTCAACGCCAACGGAATAGCTGCAATAAATCTAGGCATAGGTGAGAGAAAGCCTCACACACTGGAGGAGCATCTTCACATAGTGGATCTTGAGAACTCCGCAAGACTGATGATTGAAATCATAAGACAGTTTGCATAATCAGGGAGGATAGCCATTTCGGCTATCCTTCAATGTTGTAATACACCAATAAATGGTGTAGAATTATGAGGACAAAGAAAAGTCGAGGAGTACATAATGAGAAGAGAGATAAATCTAACGGAAGGTAATATCATAAAGACCCTCACAAGGCTTGCTCTGCCAATTATGGGGACATCATTCATCCAGATGGCCTACAGTCTTACGGATGCAATGTGGCTTGGAAGACTATCAACCAAAGCCGTGGCAGCAGCTGGGACGGGTGGCTTCTTTCTCTGGCTGGGCGCTGCCCTGATAATGATCACACAGATTGGGGTAGGAGTAAGTGTTTCCCAAAGCTACGGAAGGTCTGATATAAAATCCGCCAGGGAGTACATAACAGTTGGACTTTTGATGGACCTGATAATTGGTCTGGCATATGGATTGTCCTTATATATCTTTAACAGTCAAATAATTTCATTCTTTAACCTTGGTGATGCCCAGGTCATTGGGATGGCACAGAGCTACCTTAGAATAATTGGATTGGGAATAATATTTCACTTCCTTAACCCTGTATTGTCCACAACATTGAATAGCTCAGGTGACAGCATGACCCCTTTCAAGGTGAACACCATGGGCCTGGTGGCCAATATGATACTTGACCCCCTGCTTATTTTCACCTTTGGGCTAGGAATAGAGGGAGCAGCCATAGCCACAATAGTGTCCCAGATGGGAGTAACCTTAATATTCCTCGTAATCGGCAAACGGATAAATGCCTTGTACTCAACCTTTAAGATATTTGCAAAACCTGATATTGGAAAGGCCAGAAGGATACTGAGGCTTGGGGTTCCGCCTTCAACTCAGATGGGAATCCATGCAATCATAAGCATAATACTGACCAGAATAATTGCAGGCTATGGTCCTGTAGCGGTTGCAGTACAGACAATAGGTTCACAGATTGAGTCCATTTCCTGGATGACTTCGGAGGGATTTGCAGCAGCCATATCAGCCTTTGTGGGCCAGAATTACGGTGCAAACAAGATATTAAGGATAAAGGAGGGCTACTATAAGGGCATAAAGGTTCTTGGGACATTTGGTGTCTTCGCTTCACTGCTCTTGATATTTGCGGCGAGGCCCCTCTTCACCATATTTACACCGGAGGATCCAAAGGCCATTGCTGAAGGTATAATATATTTGAGAATACTTGGTCTGTCCCAGCTCTTCATGAGTGTTGAGATTGGTACTGCCGGAGCATTTAATGGCCTTGGGAGGACCATACCTCCAACCATAACAGGGGTGACACTTAACGCACTTAGAATACCAGCTGCCATATTCCTATCCACCTACACAATGCTGGAGCTGTCCGGTATATGGTGGGCAATAAGCGGGAGCAGTATATTGAAGGGAATAATTCTCTTTACCTGGTATCAGAGTGAACTTCAAAAACTAAAGTGAGCCTGATTAAAATCAGGCTCCTAGAGTGCTTTTCTTTGGGCTATGACATCTGCGCCCGTACCAAGTATATTTTCAATTATTACCTGCCCCCGTTTAATCGGGGCATGAACTCTGGTGTTCTGAATTACCTCAAGGACCTCCTGGACCAGATTTTCTGGGATCTCCATGCTTGTTGCTACAGGAAGTCTGTTCATCTGGCCTCCTGAAAGAAGACAGCGCCCTGTCACCACCCTTTCATCCGCTTTCAAATGTTTTTGGACGAACTGGTAGCCTCTACCACATCTATTACCTTCTATAACAAGCTCACCATCATTTTGGGAGACTTCAATTTCACACGCCATTGGACAGATTGCGCAGGTTATTTTCCTCTTCATCATCAACACCTCCAGCAGATTATATCATATGGAGTTGAAGAAATGCCAGTTTTAGAGTAAAATTTAGATAGAGTCACATCCCTGGGAGGTACACTATGATAGGATATCCGGAAGTACTTGCAAGATTACTCATATCT
>Ga0224486_100464_pt1 | contig 11832 bp, 11 predicted proteins | sample TexhydDE_CT_test_FD_172013 | JGI IMG/M metagenome (GOLD analysis project Ga0224486, IMG submission 172013) | Fracking water microbial communities from deep shales in Oklahoma, United States - hydraulically fractured wells DE_CT_test ...
GGATGAATTTGAGGTTATCAAAAGAGAGCTGGAGCGAAGGGATCCTGGAGTGAAGATGGACCTAATATTTGAGGTGGAGGTCTATGACCAGGTGATTGACGGGAAGACCCAGGACAAGCTGCTGGACCTGCTGACAATACTGCCGGATGGACTTTTTTCGCTGAACAGAGAATTTCCTGATGCGATGGAATCCACCACAAATATTGGAGTGGTTGAAACCCTGGAGGAGGAAATATTTGTTACAATGCTAATACGTAGCTTCCTTCCAGGCAAGAAGTACTTCCTTCTTAGGAAGGCGGTCAGGCTCTGTGAGCTGTTGGGTATTGAACACAGGATCGGAAGGGACCTGCCACACTGGGAATACAATGTAAGTGAAGGGCTGATGAAAATACTAAATGACGTTTATCCTGATACAGAGTTCCATGCAAGCCAGGCCACCCTGGAGGCAGGGATATTCAACATGAACATTCCAGGCTCAACAGTCATATCCCTGGGCTCGCCATATTATGAAGCCCATTCGCCAAGCGAGTACCTGTCAATTGCTGAGACAGAGGACTATTGGGATATGCTTGTAAGCTTTCTGGATAGATTGAAGAGAGAGGAAGAGTAAAGCACAAAGGAGAAGATGGATGTTCAAACGAAAGACACCATGGCTGTTGGTATTGGTTTGGATGGGTCTGATATTTTTTCTCAGCAGTCAGCAGGCTGCTGACTCCAACCAACTGAGCACCGGCATCACAAAATTCATTATGGACCTGATATCGGGAATTTTCCCTGGGCTATCCCCTCAGGTTCAGTGGCTTAACCACATAGTAAGAAAGAATGCCCACTTCATAGCATATCTAATACTTGGACTTCTTCAGGTAAATGCCTTGTACTTAAATGGCAAGAGGGGTAGGCAGGCCTTTGTTCTGGCCCTCCTGATCAGTTTCCTATATGCAGCCTCAGATGAGTTCCATCAGACATTTGTCCCAGGTAGAAGCGGGGAGCTGAGGGATGTTTTGATAGACACTGCAGGGGCAATTACAGGAATAGTTACTTACATGCTAGTAAGGATGAAGTGGAGAAAAGAGACCACTTAAGGGGGCTACAGGGAATTGTCCAACTACTACAATGCCTTCTACGACCCTCCATTTCAGCTGCCCTTCATTAAAAGGAATGACATCATGGTAAGAATAGACTATAAGGATAAGTAAGACCATATTACCTGCCCAAGGGCAGGTTTTTTCTGTCATAAGGAAAGCTTATCCAAAAAATTAGTCTATAGAAAAATCTAATATTGCTTTATTGACATATCACCAAATGATAGTATTGATTAGGACATTAATAAAGGAGATGAAACAGATGAATAAAAAAGCTTTAATAGCAGTACTTATTGTAGGTGTCATGATATTTTCATTTGCTGGATGCTCAACCACTCCAGAGGAGGCAGACCAGCCTAGTGAGTCACCAGCTGTCGAGGAACAAGCTGAAGAACCGGCTGAGGAATTGGCTGAATTGGAGGAAAAGGTTGTAATCTACTCCACTCATGGAGAAGATATGATTGAAATGGTCGCTGAGGCATTCGAACAAGAGACAGGGGTTCAGGTTGAATACATCAATCTTAAGGGCGAACTTGCTGAAAGAGTTGAGGCTGAGAAAAACAATCCACAGGCTGATGTAATGTTTGGTGGAGCTTCAAACCTCTTTATGGACCTAAAGGAAAAGGACCTGTTCGTGTCATTTGAGCCGGAATGGGCTGATGAGTTGGATCCAATGTTCAAGGATGAAGAGAATTACTGGTTTGGTACAATTCAAACACCTGTAGCGCTGTTCTACAACACGGAAATGGTAGAGGAAGAAGACCTTCCATCCGATTGGTATGACCTGGCAGATGCAAAATATGAAGGAAAGCTTATATTCAGAAATGCACTTTCATCATCAGCCAGGGTCATGTACTCGGCACTTATTCAGCAATTTGAAAGAAACTCCACAATTGAAGAGGGCTGGGAGTTCATGAAGGCTCTTGACAAGAATACAAAACAGTATTTTGATAGCGGATCCCTTATGATGCAGGCAATTGGAAGACAGGAGGCAAGCATAAGCTTTTCAACCCTTAATGACATAATTGACAACAAGCTGAACAACAATCTACCAATTGAGATAATTCAGCTGGAGAGCGGTTATCCTGTAATCACAGACGGAATAGCTGCAATCAACAATTCACCTCATCCAGAGGCTGCGAAAGCCTTCGTTGAGTTTGCAGGAAGCGCTGAAGTTCAGAGCATGCTTGCAAATGAGTTCAACAGAATGCCAACCCATCCAGGAGCCCTTGAAACATCACCTCAGTGGATGGAGGAGATCACCTTCAAGGCAATGGATGTTGATTGGGTTGACCTATCAGAAAAGCAGTCCCAGTGGATGCAGAAATGGGACACTGAAATAAAGGATACAGGGAAAGATGTGAACTAAATGAAGAACCTGATCAAGCTGGTTCTACTGGCTGTTTTAGGAGTATTGGTATTTTATCCGTCAATGAGGACCTTGTTGGTCAGTCTACAGACTGACCAAGGGTTTTCCCTTGAAAACTATGAATATATATTCAGTACAGGGGGTTCTCTAGTGGCTATAAAAAACACCTTGATCATGGGTGTCCTCACGGTTGTAATCTGTGGCTTCATAGGGACATTTCTGGCATTTTTTGTACATTACTTTGATTTCCCATTTAAGAGGCTCCTTGATAGAGTATTGTTGTTGCCCTTGGTGGTGCCAGGCTTGATAATTGTGTTTGCATTTGTGCAGCTTTACGGAGAAAGCGGAATGGTAACAAAGACCATAGAGAACTTGTTGGGACTGGATAATCAACCCTATACCTTCATGGGTCTGCCTGGAATTCTAATGGTACACGCATACACCCAATACATATATTTTTATATGAATGTTTCAGTTGCCGTAAAGGAATTGGATAGGTCAGTTGTTGATGCGGCAATCAATCTGGGGGCATCACCCCTAAGAGTGTTCAGGACAGTTATTGTGCCATATATAGCTCCAGCTCTCATAAGTTCTGGAATTCTGACCTTTATGACTGGCATTGGATCATTTTCAGCCCCAAATATAATTGGTGGAGGATTCAAGGTTCTTACAACACAGATTTTATTGGCAAAGGCAAATCTGTATATGGACCTTGCAGCAGCTCAGGTTGTTGTGCTTTCAGTATTTGCAATGAGCTACATGGGAATAGGAAGGTACTACGAGAGGAAGGTATCATTCCAGACAGGAACCAGGGAACATTTGATACAACCTGTAAAAATAAGGAATAATGCCATGAGATGTATAATGTCCTTGGTGGCAATGGGGATAGTTTTTATGATATTTCTTCCCATAATAACAATCATTGTTTTATCCTTTGTAAAGCCAGGAACCTGGATGATTGAAATATTCCCCAAAGAGTTTGGATTTGATAATTACATCAGAATATTTACAAGAAGCAGGAGCCTTGCTCCTTTTATAAATAGCCTTAAGATGGCTTTGTTCGCAGCATTTACTGCTGTTGCCCTGGCAATTCCAGCAGCATATACTGTTACAAAGACTAAAACAAGATTGAAGCCGATAATTGAGTTTCTTCTGATGCTGCCATTTGCATTGCCTGCCAGTGCAATAGCAATAAATATGATCAATGGATTTAGCTCTGTACTTTTAGGAAAGTGGATAATGCTTCCATTGGCATATTTTGTGAGTATGCTTCCTATGGCTGTACGTTCAGTGACCATATCATACCAGAAGTTAAAGGACCAATATTCCGAGGCTTCAACTAATCTGGGTGCAGGTGGAATAACTACTCTTTCAAAGATTATACTGCCACTTATTTCTCCAGGAATTTGGTCTGGTTTTCTTTTGGTTTTTATCAGAAGCTTAGGTGAGTATACAATATCTGCATTTTTATATAATGCTTCAAACAGGCCAATTTCCATTGCAATGGTAAACAGCATGTTTGAGTTTGAAATTGGATTGGCAATGGCCTATGGAGCTCTGGTGCTCCTATTGACCGCGATGGGGTCTTCTGTATTGAAAAGACTTCAGGGAAAGATTGGATAGATGAGGTGGAACATGAGGATTGAATTTCATACAGACACTGTAAAGACAAGCAACGAGGACATATATGGTCTAACTAAGAGAGGAGCATTTGTAATTGATGGTGCATCAGCATTGACAAGCAGGAGCTTTGTTCCTGAAGGAAATGATGTGAGCTGGATGGTGCAGTGGTGGAGAGACTATCTTGAAGAACACTTGGATGATATAACCTTTACAATACAGGAAATACTCAAGGATGGAATAAGAAGCTTCAACAAGGATTATGGAAGGTTTGTAGACCTTGATAATCTTCAACCACATGAACAACTATCTGCGGGTATTGCAATCCTTAGGAAAAATGGAAATATTCTTGAGTCTTACGTTCTCGGAGATGTTGAAATTTCAGTTGAAGGAAGAAACGGAGATTGCTCGATAGTAACTGACCAGGCATTGAAGGGTCTTGATGCAGAAGTGATTGAACTGATGAGAAGAAACCACGAACGTGAAAAGCAGGTGGTATTCAAAGGTTTCACTGAAAAGGAACTTGAGATACTTATCAGAAACAGGAAGAAGATGAATGTAGCTGGAGGATATTATATATTAGGTCATAGTGTAGAGGCTGTTGATATGGGAATATTTAAGACTTTCCAGATAGATGAAATTGAAAGGTGTCTTCTATCTACAGATGGTATTGTGCCCTTGAACTATAAGTACAACAGGAGCAACTTGCTGGATAGAATAAGAAGCAAAGGTGTAAGGGAAATAATCCGGGAACTTAGGGGCATGGAGGAATCAGACAGGGAAAAGAGGAACATGGGAAGACTCAAGACCCATGATGATGCAACAGTGATTTATCTGGATTTTGGACTTCAGTCATGATTAAGGTAGGTGATACTCATAGATATCAGGATAAGTGATATTACCCATAATTACGGAGAAAATAGAGTGTTAAGCAAAGTAGCACTAGTTGCAGAGCATGGTGAACTGGTGGCACTCTTGGGGCCATCAGGGTGTGGGAAAACTACCTTGTTGAGACTTGTAGCCGGTTTAATGCAGGTGCAGCAGGGGAGCATACATTTTGGGGACAAAGATGTTACCAAAATGGATCCCCGTAGGAGAAATGCTGTCATGGTGTTTCAGAGTTATGCACTTTTTCCTCATCTAACCGTTGGCGAAAACATTGCATACGGTTTAAAGGTAAGGAAGTTGCCAAAAAATAAGAGGTTGGATCGTACAAGAGAAATTCTCAAAACAGTGAGACTTGAAGGCCATGAAAATAGAAAAATCAGTGAGTTGAGCGGTGGACAGCAACAGAGGGTTGCTTTAGCCAGAGCTTTGGTTGTAAATCCTGATGCACTTCTCTTTGATGAACCCCTGAGTAATCTTGATGAGAAGCTCAGGATATCAATGAGGCAGGAAATAAGGAGAATTCAGAAGGAAGCCGATATCACAGGTATTTATGTGACTCATGACCAGGAGGAAGCAATGTCCATAGCTGACAAAATTGCCATAATGGATTCAGGAGTTATCCAACAGATAGGAAAACCGAGGGAGGTATATGAAAAACCTGCAAATAGATTTGTTGCAGAATTCATGGGAGAATGCAATTTTATCGAGGTCAAGGGGCAGACTTATATGGTTCGTCCAGACGGACTGCTACCATCTACGGCTGGAGATTATAATGGAACTGTTCAGTGGGTTGAGTACCTTGGTAGTATGACTAGAATAGGACTAAGATGGAATGTGAAGAGCTTTGTGATGGATGTTCCATCGGCAGCCTTGGTGGGGAAAACACCACAGGTGGGAAATGAGCTGAGCTTTAGGGTTAATATGGAGAATGCAATTGCAATGGAATTTTAATTTGGAGCCAATTGGCTCCTTTTTTGTGTAAAGACATAACCTATAAGGGTATAAGTGGACTAGAGAAAAAAGGGGGTAAAAGGATGACAGTGATTAATGACACCATAAAAACGCAGCTGGCACACAGGACAATCAGGGAATTCACAGAAGAGCCTGTTCCCAAGGAGATTTTTGATACGCTGATACATGTTGCACAAAGAACTGCCACATCAAACGGAATGCAGACCTATTCCATAATCAGGGTGACCGACCCTGAAAAGAAGAAGGCCATTTCAGAGGTGGGGAGGCAGGAGTATATAAGGAGGGCGCCGGAGCTTCTGATATTTGTGGTCGATCAGTACAGAAATGCCAAAATCACTGAGGAAAAGGGTGTTGACACAATATACTCAAAGGATATGGACAAGTTTTTCCAGGGCTTCACAGACTCAGCCCTTGCAGCCCAGAACATGGTCGTTGCTATCGAGTCCCTGGGACTTGGTGCCAATTACCTGGGCAGCATATTGAACGATGCTGAAAGGATAATTGAGATTCTTGACCTTCCCCAGCTTACATTCCCGGTTGTGGGACTTGGCTTTGGCTACCCAAATCAGGAGCCTCAGCTTAAGCCAAGGATGGATATGAGCATGAGACTCTTTGAAAACACATATAAGACCCATGATAATTATGTGGAAGAGCTGAAGGGATACGACAGGGAGATGCAGACCTACTATGACCTGAGAAATGCCAATAAAAGAGTTGATAGCTTTACGGACCAGGTGGCTGCCAAGATGGCTGGTGCAATCGACAAGAGACACCTTTTGGCCAGTGTAATAAGAAAGCAGGGATTTATGTTAATGCTTGATGAAGAATAGATATCAAATATTCCTCCATGTTTAGGACTGGGTATATATACCTTAGACTAAATAGTGGAGGAGTTTTTTATGAAAAAAAATAGATTAGTGCTATTGCTGCTACTTGTGGCTGCCATGATCCTTTCGTCCTGTGCCCCTCTAGCCATTCCAACGGAAGGGGATAATGGAGACGGAGCGGTGACTCTTCTTCCGGACTTTTCCAACAGCCGCTACAGGGAGATCTACCTTGCAGGGGGCTGCTTCTGGGGAGTGGAGGCGTATTTTGACAGGATACATGGTGTTGTCTACACAAATGTGGGTTATGCAAACGGAGAGTCCGAGACCACCGATTACTATTCCATAGAGGAGACAGGTCATGCTGAAACGATTTATTTGGTATATGACCCTGAAATATTGGAACTTGAACGAATTCTCACCTATTTCTATGGTATAATTGAGCCAACAAGCATCAACAGGCAGGGGAATGACGTGGGAATCCAATATAGGACCGGGATATACTACGTGAATGATGAAGATCTAGAAGTGATCAATAGGGTGACTGAGATGGAGCAGGAAGACCATTCAAAGCCTATTGCAACAGAAATTGAAAAGCTGGAGAACTATGTACTGGGTGAGGATTACCACCAGGATTATCTCTACAAGAATCCAAATGGATATTGCCACGTGGACCTTAGCAATATTCCAAGGGAGAAACCGCCAATCAGGGCATCCGATTATCCAAAGCCACCCCAGGCTGACATAGAGGAAATGCTAACAGACCTTCAGTACAGCATAACCCAGGAGGGCGCAACAGAGACCGCCTTCCAGAATCCATTTTGGAACAATGAGGATGAGGGATTGTATGTTGATATTGTCACAGGGGAGCCGCTGTTCCTTTCAACCCACAAGTTTGATTCAGGTTCAGGATGGCCAAGTTTCACCAGACCGATTGACTGGAATGTTGTGACCCTTCATGGGGACGACACCATGGGAATGGATAGGATTGAAGTGAGAAGCAGGGCCGGAGATAGCCACCTTGGTCATGTGTTTACGGACGGACCAAGGGAAGAGGGAGGTCTAAGGTACTGCATAAACAGTGGAGCGCTGGAATTTATTTATCTGGAAGAGATGGAGGAGAATGGCTATGGGGATTATCTCATTTACTTCCAGTGACGAGGAGTGGAAAAATTGATAAGGATTATGGCTGATTCAACCAGTGACCTTTCACAGGAAATTATCGACAAGTACAACATAGGCGTGGCACCCCTTAATATCGAAATCGGGGGCAAGACCTACAGGGACAAGGTGGATATAACCCCTGACAGGTTTTATGAGCTGCTGCCAACTCTGCAGGAGCTTCCAAGCACCTCCATGCCAAGCCCGGAGGAATACCTGTCCATTATCGATAAATCAATTCAAGAGGGATATGACCAGTTCCTGATCATTTGCATGTCCAGTGGAACTAGTGGGTCCTACCAGTCAGCGGAGATTGCAAAGGAATACTTTTATGACAGAAATCCAAATTCAGATGTAAGGATCCATGTTGTGGATTCACTGTCCATGAGCCATGGAAGCGGTTGGCTTGTGATGAAATCAGCCCAGCTACTGGAGGAGGGCTATGATTTTGATAGGTTGGTACAATTCAATGAGGACAACAAGAAGAGGGTAAAGCACTTCCTTTGTGTGGACGACCTTAACAATCTAATAAAGAGTGGAAGGCTCACAAATGCCAGCGCCTTTATTGGGAAAATCTTGAGGGTCAAACCCATCATGACAATGAAAAAAAGCAAGGGGGCCATAGTTGCCAAGGAAAGGGGCTGGAACAAGGTCCTTAGATACTATGTAAATGAATTTAAAACCCGTGTGGACAGGGAAAAAACCAATTTTATCATCATAGGTTATACTTCTGATGTCCACATTGCAAATGCATTGAGGGACAAAGTAAAAGAGGATACGGATTTTGATGGGGATATCCACATAATGCAGATGGGAGTGGCAGTGGGGACCCATGTAGGTCTTGGAGGCCTTTCCATGTTCTTTATGGAAAAGTAGGGCGTATTGATTTATTCCCTATTATGGTTGCACATTAGGTGTATAATATAGATGACTATAGAAAATTCTGGAGGTGTTTTGATGAAGTTTGTTACATATATGCACAGAGACAAGGAGTATCCAGGAGTCCTATCAAGGGACGGGAAATCCGTATACAGCCTGGACAAGGTATTTGGAGTTGGGAGATTTGCTTCACTTGTCGACTTTATGGAAAACTCTGGTGAAGACCATTTGATAAAGCTTGAAAAAACCCTTGAGGAGGATGCCATAAAAGCTCTTCCGCTTGATCAGATAAGAATACTGTCACCAATAACAAAGCCAATCCATGACATAATCTGTGTAGGGGTAAACTATGCCGACCATCTGGAGGAATCCAAATCGGCAATCAAGGATGGGAATTTGGACAAGGTTACCAGGCCCGTATACTTTTCAAAGAGGACAACAAGAATAGTGGGACCGGATGAGGAGATCAGGGGTGAGTTCAACCTTGATGAGGAGTTTGACTACGAGGTAGAGCTTGCAGTCATAATCGGCAAGAGAGGACGGGACATCCCCAAGGAAAGGGTTGAGGATTACATCTTCGGCTATTCGATTTTCAACGACCTGTCATCCAGAAGATTACAAAGGGAGCATATACAGTGGTACAAGGGGAAAAGTCTTGATGGCTATTCAGTTATGGGACCTGCAATACTACACAAATCCAAGCTTCCATTTCCCATGGAGGTTGATGTGATTTCCAGGGTGAATGGCGAGGTGAGACAAAGGTCCAATACAAGGATGCTGATAAATGATTTGGCTACCTTGATTTCGGATTTCTCAAAGGGCATAACCCTTGAACCGGGGGATATAATTGCAACGGGAACTCCTGCCGGTGTAGGAATGGGTTTCAGCCCTCCAAGATTCATGAAAAGGGGAGACCTTGTTGAGTGTGAGATCCCACAAATTGGAGTGTTGACCAATAAGATTGTTTAAGGTTATCGGAGGGTTTTGATGGACATAAAAGTTATGGGAACTCTATTGGAAAAATTCGCACCCTTATCGGTAATAGCCGATGTGGAAGGGAAAATATTATGGTCCAGCTCTTCCCTTGAAGGGCTTGTTTCACTTGAAGATAAGAACATTGAGGAAATTCTTGGACTGGACAAGGGTGGGCTTGTGAAGATTACCGATGGTAGGGAAATGGAGCTGGTACTCAATGACAGGGACTACCATGGGCGGATACTAAGGGCTGATTCATACTTCCTTATAGAACTCACAGAAATAGGTGATTACAAGAATCAAAGGGTAAGGGCGGACAGCCTTCTACAGGTGATTGAGAATCTTTACGATGGAGTCCTCCTAAGTGATAAGGAGGGACGGGTCAAGGTCTACAACAAGTCCATGGAAGACCTGGAGAAGAGAAGGGCAGAGGACATGCTTGGGAAATATATCTGGGATGCCTACGGCTACAGCGACAGGGACAAGTCGGAGCACATGGAGGTCTTCAAGACAGGAAAACCTATCATAAACAAGTATGCAGCCCATGCATACAATGAGGGAAAGCCTGTCTACAAGTCCTATTCCACAATTCCAATCAAGGATGGGGAAAGGACGATCGGGGTGTTCTCCATCAGCAAGGATGAAACCAAGCTTCAGAATCTCCTTTCCCAGATTATGGAGCTTAAAAGGGAGTCCTATGGCTTTGAGGAAAGGGAGGGGTCCTTTCTCAACGGCACAAGGTTCACCTTCTCGGACATCATTGGGTCAAGTCCAGCCATAAAAAAGGTCATAAGGGAGGCTCAGGCGATTGCCTGGCTTGACAACAGCATACTCCTGGTTGGAGATACGGGGACGGGAAAGGAGGTTTTTGCACAGAGCATACATAACTTCAGCAAACGAAAGGCCCACCCCTTCATAGGCATAAACTGTTCGGCCATTCCTGAAAACCTTCTGGAGAGCATACTCTTTGGTGCTGTTAAGGGAGCCTACACTGGAGCTGTGGATTCCCCCGGTCTTTTCGAGGAGGCAGGTGAAGGGACTCTCTTTCTTGACGAGATTGATTCCATGCCCACCAACATGCAGACCAAGCTCCTTCGGGTTCTCCAGGAGAGAAATACCAGAAGGGTTGGAGGCAAGGACAGCTACCCAATTAAATGCAGGGTCATTAGTGCAATGAACACTGATCCCTACAAGCTTATTGATGCAGGGAGGCTCAGACTTGACCTCTTCTACAGGATAGCTGGCTACAACCTCTACATTCCGCCCCTGAGGAACAGGGAGGATGATATTTTCCATATAAGCCATCATTACATCAAGAAGTACAATCTGGTGATGGAAAAGGTCATATCAAGCATTGGAGAGGACCTTAAGAACATGATGAAGACCTACCCCTGGCCAGGCAACATAAGAGAGCTTGAGCATTTCATTGAGAATACCATGGTCAGGAGTGGAGATAATGAAAAGGTCCTAAGGCTTGAGAATACACCGGATTATATTCTTGAGGCAATGAAGTGGAGTGATTCAGGTATCCAGGAAAGGGAAATAACCACGGAAAATCTTCAGGATAGTCTGGATGGTCTTGAAAAAAGGTTGATCAGACAGTCGCTGGAAAAAAATCGCTGGAATGTGACCCGGACTGCCAAAGCCCTTGGAATCACAAGACAAAGCCTCATCTACAGAATGAGAAAGTATGACATAGACAAGGGTATCGATTAGTTGTGTTTTAAAAAGAAACACAGTGTTTGATAATGAAACATATTAAAATAGCAAAAACGGCAATAAGTGTTTTATTTACAAACACTTATTGCCGTTTTTGTTTTAAGAAAATCCAAGAATCGGTGTTTTGCCCACTTCCAGGGGTAGAAAAACATGGCACGGAATTTGCAAAAGTATTATGTTGGAGATTTATTGAGTGTAAGGAAAGGAGGAATAATATGAAGGCATCATTGGTCATAAAAAACATAAAGACCCTGGCAACCCTTAGAGGCGGAGAAAAGCCAAGGGCCGGAGAGGCACAGGGCAAGGCTGGCATAATCGAGGATGGCATAGTTGCGGTCAAGGA
>Ga0224486_100469_pt1 | contig 11691 bp, 8 predicted proteins | sample TexhydDE_CT_test_FD_172013 | JGI IMG/M metagenome (GOLD analysis project Ga0224486, IMG submission 172013) | Fracking water microbial communities from deep shales in Oklahoma, United States - hydraulically fractured wells DE_CT_test ...
GTTCGAGTAAAAGGCCGAAGCAGTTTTTGCGGCTGTTTGGTGAAAAAATAATGTTGCAGGAAACAGTGCATCGTGTAAGTGGGCTGGTAAGCGCTGAAAACGTGTACATTATTACACCCCGCAAGTATGGTAGTATGGTTAAGGAACATTTAACGGGAATACCTGAGGGTAATGTTTTAGAGGAACCGTGCGGGTGCGGCACAGCGGCAGCTGTAGGCTTGGCAGCGCGCTTCTTGGCGACGTTGGAGCCGCAGGCGGTAATGGTAGTTCTCCCGGCGGACCATTACATTGCCGACGTCAAAAAGTTTAAGGAAGCTCTGTTGGCTGCCGGGGAACTTGCAGCCTCCGGGCGGTGGCTTGTGACACTGGGGGTAGCACCAACACGCCCCGAAATCGGGTACGGGTACATTCGGTGCGGCGAGCAGATCGGCGAGGTGAGAGGACGAGCAGTGTATCGAGCAATTTGCTTTATCGAGAAGCCCGGATACGAACAGGCATGCATGTTTTTGGCGCAAGGCGATCACCTCTGGAACAGTGGGATGTACGTATGGCGGGCGGATCTGATTCTGGAGATGATTAAAAGATACCTGCCGGAATTGGCCAGGGGTCTCGATATAATTGGCGAAGCGATTGGTACGGAGCGACAGGACGCCGTTTTGGAGGAAATCTACCCTGTGCTGCCTCAAATCACCATAGAGTATGGACTGATGGCACGGGTAGGGAATGTAGCAGTGGTACCACTAGATGCAGGGTGGGATGACGTGGGGACCTGGCCGGCCTGGGCACGCTACAGGCAGTCAGACGAGAATGGAAATGTGGTGGATGGGCACGGAGTCCTGGTGGACACGGAAGGGTGCGTTGTGTATGCCTCGCGGCATTTGGTGGCAACGCTGGGTGTGAGGAGATCTTATAATAGTGGAGGAGAACGGGCGGTTTTTGGTCTGTGCGAAAGAGCGAGCGCAGGAGATAAAGCAGGTAGTGACTGCCCTCAAAGAGGCGGGTTACTACCATGCCATCTAAAATCAGCATGGTTTCCTTTTGCATTTTTAGAAAAACGGGGGAGTGCGAGGGGGCTGTAATCCCCCTTACTTTAGTGGGAAGATACACGGACCCCCTCGCCGGGCGCAAGCCCGAAAGGACGTTTTGTAAACATATGGTCTATTTACTACAATAATACCGGATACCGCTATTTTGTCCGGCCCATGTTGATGCGCCGGCCGGTATCCAGGTATATATACGGGGTCGAAAGATAACGACCCCTTGCCTTTGTGGCCGGGCCATGGTGCAGCTGCAAGGCTGTACTGGTGTGCTGCAAGCAGCGCATCGCGTTGCCTGCAGAAACCTCCGGGGCACCTAATCACGGACTCCGGCATCCCGGACGCTGTTCTCTCCGTGGATGCCCCCCAATTCGTTTGAGGGGAGGAGGTCACAGTGACCTAACTATCGGTTCCAAAACCAGGGAGGATGATATATTTGCGAGCGGTAATTGTTTTGACAGCAGCTGTTATCTTTCTTGTTTTCTGTTTGGTGCCGTTAAATCTTTTGTTCTCATCAGAGGTTACTGCCCAACAACCTGAGAAAAATGTACAGGCTTTTACCCTGACACGGTTGGGTTACCCAAACGATATCCGATTAGAGGGTAGCGACCCCACGTTCGTCTTTTATGTGCCGGTAGTCCCAGGAGTAGACTTTTCAAAAAGTGTTTTCAATCTACACCTTACTTTTTCGCCGGTTTTAAATCCCGGCTCATCAGTTAAGGTGTTTGTCGCTGATAATCCGGTTTATACCGTATTGCTTAGGGATTTGCTTGGCACTGGACAGGAAGTATCTATAAAGGTGCCGCTGGCTGGTGTTACACTTCCCGCAGCATCTGATATGCTCAAGGTTGAAGTTCGTTTTCACCTCTATATAACCAGAAACATCTGTCAGGACCTCGCCACCGGTAACCTTTGGGCAGTATTGCACAACGACAGTCATGTTATCCTTTCAGGTGCCACTTACCAGCCGCAAAGTGTCGCGGATTTTCTGAACGGTTCCTTTAAACGTGTGTATATCATGCTGCCGAAAACGGTTTCACCGGAAACAGCTACCTGTTACTTAAAGACTTATGCTTTTCTGCGACGTCTATTCCGCGACAGAGGCGTGGTTGTCGAAACGCTGCTGCCCGGCCAGCCACCTGCCGATACTGCCAGCCCGCACATTATAATTGAAGATTCAGGTAGCAACTTGATTCTAGACGAAAACCGTAATCTTCGATTGGGTCCAGGAGCGGTGGACGCATTTATCTCATCCCTGAGGGCACTGTTCCTGGGGCGTAGGGTTGAAGTAACCACAGCGCGAACATCTACACCGGATGAGGTACCGGTTAAAATTCTTTTGGAGGATCTAGGTTATAGTCCGGTTACTGTTCGTGGGGTTGGCGATCTTAAGGCCGCCTATACCTTCACCATATCCGATCTGGGTGGCTGGCCTACCAGCATGCGGCTGGTACTTTTCGGGCGGTATACCCCCCTTGTCGAAAAAAATAGTAAGGATATGCTGTATTTAAAAGTTTACCTCAATGGTCTCTTGCTTAAAGCTCTTCCTCTGGACGGGAAGGGCGAGATAAACGGCTTAAGTGTATCCATACCGGACTACTCATTAAGACAGGAAAACACCCTAGAATTGATTTACGCCTACTATCGTGAAGTAGGCGACTGTGTAGAAGGAACCATGCCTTTCGAAGGGCTATTCTGTAATCGCTCTTATTTAGAGCTGAGCGGGCACCGCAAAGACGATTATCTTTCTTTTTCCAGTATTCCAGCCAGTTTTACAGGAGCGGGATACGTGGTGCTGCCGGAGAAAGATACGCTATCTTACCTTCTGGCCGCCGGTGACTTGCTTGCCGCTGTAAGACAAATGGATCGCGCACCTATACAGGTGCAGGTCGTTTTTACTCCGGGCAATGAAAATCAACGCGAACTGTCAGGGAAAGGGTGGTTGCTGCTTATCCTCCCGCCGGAGATGTTAAAGCAGTTTCGCCCCCCTGTGGATATAAGTGGTAATAGGATTATCATTTACAACCCGCTGACCAAGGAACAGTTTTTCGAAGTAACTACTGATGAAGCTCTCGGTATTGCCCAGGTTTATTATGTGTCCGATCAGACACCTGCTATTGCTCTGAGTTTCCATGGTCAGGGTATTTCTGAAATGCAGGCGCTTGCTCATCGGTTGGCTAATCCAGACAACCTGAGGCGCTTGCGCGGGAATATTGCTCTTTTTCGTAATGACCAGCTGGTTGGATTCGATGTGGGAAAGAAAATGCGGGCACGGGTTGAAGGCGAGAAAGATCTGTGGTATTACTACCATCGATACCGGGTTCCTATTTTTGTAGGTCTGCTGGCTATCCTCAGTATTCTGGCCTACATTGTTTACATCCGGCTGGCCCGTTATCCTGCTAACCGCTGAGAGGTGGTCATTATGTCTCATGAACGCCGCCTTTTGGGTCAGCTACTTCTTGACCGGGGAATTATCACACCTGAACAGCTTGAACATGCCCTTTCTTTACAGAAGGACTCCGGTGGGCTCCTTGGTCAAATTCTGGTGGCTCAGGGGTATATCAACAACCTGCAGCTATACGAAGTCCTAGCCGACCAGTTAAATATTTCCTACGCCAGCAAAGAATTGGAGGCACTGGCCGTTACGGCTGAATGGACCCTGGCGCGGCACTTCCAGCCAGAGGTGTTGCTTAAGCACCTCTTTTTCCCTATACGACGGGAAGGGGAGAATATAATTGTCCTCACCTGTGACCCGCGTGATCCTCGCGTGGATCGTCTCGTTAGCGAGAAAATAGGAACGACAAGGGTTGAAAAACTTCTGGCCAGCGAGCGGGATATTTCCCGGTTAGTTGAGCAATGTTTCAAAGAAAAAATACTGGGAGAAGCAATAACCGGCTTATTTTACCGAGTTCCCGAGGAGTCGGCGATGAGGGTTTTTGTGCCCTGGCAGGTAATGGGCGGGTATGTTATTATTGCTGCTTACCTTTACTGGTTGACTGTTGATCCCCTCGGAGCGCTTGTCTTCCTGATCGGGAGTTTAAACGTGCTTTTTCTGGCCTCTGTCGTTTTCAAGTTTATATTAAGCCTGGTCGGCGCCAGATACGAATTGAGAGGTACGGTAACCGAAGAGGACGTGCGTGCCCTGGAAAATAAGGGCCTGCCGGTTTACACGGTGATGGTTCCCGTTTTTAGAGAGCCGGAGGTAATGAAAACCTTGGTAGATGCTTTGCGGAACCTCGATTATCCGCAGGACAGGCTGGACGTGATTTTTCTTTTTGAAGAAGAGGACAGGGAAACCCTGCAGGCGGCCAAAGATGCCCGTCCTCCAGCTAACTGGCGTTTTATTGTTGTGCCTAAGAGTTTTCCACAAACCAAGCCCAAGGCATGCAACTTCGGGTTGGCTTTAGCCCGCGGAGAATATCTGACCATCTACGACGCCGAAGATATTCCCGAACCGGACCAACTGAAAAAAGCAGTTGCGGCTTTCCGTAAATATCCGGACAGCTATATTTGCTTTCAAGCGGCTCTAAACTTCTTTAACCGGGATGAAAATTTCCTTACCAGGATGTTTACCCTGGAGTACTCATACTGGTACGATTATATTTTACCGGGACTTGATCGATTGGGTCTACCCATACCGCTCGGCGGCACTTCCAACCACTTCCGTACAGAGAAACTGCGGGAACTTGGTGGTTGGGACCCTTTCAATGTCACGGAGGACGCCGACCTGGGAATCCGGGCTTACGGGAGAGGATACCGGGTGGGGGTACTGAATTCCACCACTTACGAGGAAGCTAACAACCGCGTGCAAAACTGGATCAGGCAGCGCTCGCGCTGGCAGAAAGGATATCTGCAGACTTTTCTCGTCCACAATCGGCGGCCGTTCGCCTTCGTGCGGAAGGTGGGCTTGAAGGGTTGGCTGACGCTACAAGTTTTCATCGGCGGAAGCGTTGCTAGCAACGCCGTGGCTCCTTTTTTCTGGCTGATGTTCTTCTACTGGCTGGTTACCAGAAGTGTGGCAATTGAACCGCTTTTCCCGGGGCCACTTCTCTATATAGGTTTGTTCAATCTACTGGTAGGCAATTTCTTGGCTATCTATTTAAACATGCTGGCCGTCTTCAAACGCCGGTACTATCACCTTACCCCTTACGCCCTGGCCAATCCCGCTTATTGGGTTCTTCACGCTCTCGCAGCGTGGAAGGCGATATGGCAGCTATTCACCAAACCCTTTTATTGGGAAAAAACGGCTCACGGGCTGACCAAACAGGGGGTGTCTTCGGTTGGCGAAAAAGGTTTTCCCGGCAGCGTTTCTGTTTCTGCTGACACTTAGCCTTTATGTCGGAATAGGGCTGCAGGCGGGTCGTGCAGGCTTCTTCTCGCTGGAGAATTTTTTTTACGCAGAAAAAGCCCTTTTAGCCGTCAAAGGCAATCCACCGCGTCTTGAAAATATTGGCCTGGTTTATCCACCTCTTCCTTTTTTCTTGACCCTCATACTTGGAGGCCCTCTTACGGCAGCAGGTGTTTCAGGCGCAACCATGGTTACCCTTTTGGGAACGCGTTTGGCAGGTAAACATGTGGGTTTGGGAACGAAGGTAAGTATCTATGCGTTTTTACTTTTACTTCCCTCCATTATGTTCCTGTTCAGCCAGAAACCAGGTACTGCAGTGTTCTATACCCTGTTTACGACAAGCAATTACTTTTTATTGCGCTATTTAGAAACTGGCCACACATTCAACATTTTTATCTTTGGCCTAATTTACGGCCTTTGCTTCCTGACGGCTTACGAAAGTATCGTGCTTTTGCCTTACTACCTGCTACTGCTGATCTATTTTGTGCGCTTGAAGGAACCTGGCAGGTTTTTCTCCCTGCTTTTGGTATCTTTTTTGCCATTGTTTTTTTCCCTCGGGGCCTGGGTTTACCTGAATTGGCTGTTTACGGGAGACGGGTGGCACTTTCTGCACAGCCCTTATTCCTACTTTCAAGCCTATCGTGAAGTTACTCCTGACCTGATCGCCATTTCCGGGCGACCGGCTGCTTCGCTTGTCCATACAGTGGTGTGGTCATTCCCGCTTGTGGGATTCTATTACTTCATGCTGCCTTTTTTAGAAAAAAGAGCACGGGCGGTTTTTTTTAGTCCTTATTTTCTTGTCTACATTGCCCCGGTTTTGTTGCTTGCAGCTGAAGGATATTTCGGGCTTTTGGCCCCCGCCATATACAAGTATTCTTTGCTCGGTTTTTCGGCTGCGCTCTTTGTCGATAGGGTTCAACACCAGAGAGCGCTGAAATTGCTCCCATGCATTGTCATAGCGGCGCTGATTTGGGGCTGGTTTGTTATCCATAACAGCCCTGCTGCGGAAGAAAGGGCCTTCGGGCAATTTCTCATTGGAAGTAGCTTTGTTTCCTCCAACGAGGAATACCGCGAGGCTGCCGTTGTGCTGAGGGAGACAAAAGGGAAAATTCTCCTGGACGACAGTCAACTGTACCCTCTGGTGGTGTTAGACGGCGATCCTTCTCGCTTTATATTACCTTACAATTATGAGTTTGATGCGGCTGTCGCTAATCCGCATCTCTTTGCTCAATGTGTAGTTGTTTATCGTGACCCATACAAGGACCAGATTGCCGGGGCGTGGCCAGATGTTCTACGGGAAAGGCTGCCGGGGTTTTACCCGCAGTGGAGCGGGAAATACATCACAATTTTCGAGCATTGGTGAGTTTATTTAGAATATCGTTAAGACTGAAATAGTGTTTCGGCGATGGCAAACTGTGCATGCACATCGATGTTATGTGAGGGTGACCGGCGTCCGGCAGGAGCGCTTGGGCGACATTACGGAGGAGGACGCTTGGAAGGAAGGCTACCCGTCAGTGGAGGCGTACCGGGAGGCGTTCGAGAGGATATACGGGTTCTGGGACACGGACGCCGAAGCGTGGTGCTGGAGTTTGAGTTGGGTGTAAGGCTTACGGTTAGTATTTCAAACGTCCGTGTCCGGGCAAATTTTTTGACCCTGTTTGTCGGACAGTTCGACAAAAATCTGCAAAAAGTACCCGTTGCTTTTTTTTGCCATATGTTACTTTACAGGAGGAATCGGCGGGTAGCGGAAGAATAAGGAAGACGGGGAGGTGGCACGGGTTAAGACTAGGCGATAAGGGTCACCGAAAAGGGAGCCGGAGCAGGAGCCAGGTGATATTCGGGTGCAGAGCGCTGCCGGGTGCCAGAAATACGATCCCGTCGAGACTTTGAAAGCCACGGTTAAAGTTAGCGTTTACTTTTTCCCTTGGCCCACATGGCCCCTCCTATGATTGGTATAAAGGTCTATTATACGGAGCCTTAAGGCTGAATATGATCGGACGTTGAGAAACGGCAAGGAAGAGGACTGAAAAATGAAGAAATTATTGGCCATCATAATTATTTTTGTGTGTCTTGTCGTGGCAGTCCACCGCGATTTCATAGTGAGTTTTATTATCGGTGATATGGACCGGTTTGAAGGAAGGCAGGAAAGAATAGCCAGAGAGTACCTGGCATATCGGAAGGGCATTGCTGCTGAAGATATACCTATGGGAAGGCCTAATTACGAAGAGGGTCATAGTAGTCTTGCTCTTTATGGAGATTTTGCCTTTGATTTTGATTTAGACGGTCGAATATATACAGTTATTCACGATGGTAACTGGTGGCGCAACGCTTTGAGGATTAGGGGACCAATGAGTATGCGGGTGCGGTTGAATATAATGCAACCGCACGACGTTGTTATTGACGAAAGCATACAGCCTCAAACCCGGAATCCGAAATCAATTGATGAAGCCGTAAGCTTTGCAATTAAAACACAGAACCTGGATGCGTATTATAAAGGAGAAATTGCCACAGAGGGACACATCATCCTTGATGTGGAGGAAAATGATGGAATTATTAAGGTGTATACAATAGCAAGTTTTGGATATTTTGGTTTTGAAAATGGTATATTTACTAAGATCAGCGGAAGTGGGGCTATTCCAACGGTTATAACCTTTTCCAAAAACGAAAAAGGTGAGTATTCTTTGCTTGAATATAAGGAGCCGATGGATGGAGCGCTTTATATAGACTCACTAAAGAAGATGTTTCCTAAAAAGCTTTACGATACAGTGCTTTCTGCTGATAAATATTATCCAGACCTTGTAAGGCAGGAGGAAGCAGAAGCAGCAGAGTATTTAAAAAGCATTGGGAGAGCGGCAAAGGTAAGTGGAGCTTATGTAGAAAAGAAGCTTGTAAATATAAATGTACAGGCGTCCAACAGATTATTTGGCGGAACAGGATTTCCTTTTCTGAATGAATATCCGTTCTGGATTGGAACAAGAGAACGGATTGAAAATGGTGTTAGATATATTTATGAGACTTCCCAAAGTAAAACTAGTGATGGTTACGACCTTGTAATTTTTAGGAAGACAAAGGAAGATGGAACTATAGTTGAAGAATATAAATATAAAATTGTGGAAAGTGAGCCACAGCTTATAGAATAGACAAAGCCCTCTCAAAAAATGGAGGAAAGAGAATGCGTGGCCGAACCTGTCTCATCATTCTTCTTTTTATTGTTCTGGCCGTTCTCTTGGGTGGCTGTCAGAGGGGCCAACCAAGCGTGGCGAAAACAGAGATACCTTTGCTTATATTTCAGCAGGTACCGGAAGGACAGGCAGCTTTTCGAGGAGTATGGAATCCGGAAGCTGGCACCCTCGAAGTAGATGCAAATCCTTCTTTTGCCCTGAAAGGTGCGGAAGGAACGGATATCTCGCCGCTTTACTGGGACGGCGGGCCACAAATTTATCTCTTTGCAGAACACGAAGGGAAAGCGGCGGTCATAAACCACGGCCCTACCCTGCAGGCTTCCGTGGTGCGGCATACTGGGCTTCCGCCCGAGGCAGTGGCGCCGGTTTTTTATGCCAGCGGTGACCGCCGGTATGTCGCCTACGGGCTGAGGAATAACCTGGGCATAGTAGAAACCGGGCCAAACGGCACAAAAAAGTGGCTCTTCTCCGCTCAGGAGGCCTCTCCCAACAAATCCCAGAATCCAAACTCTAAAGCAGGCGTGTTTACCGACCCCAAAACCGGGCTGCTTGTTGACATCGTCACCCCAGACCCGAAGGGTCCACAACCGCCAGATCCAGACTCCCTGCCCGAAAAAGGAATGAAAAATTTGCCGTCTCTGGGCAATGGCGAGCTGGTACCGCTTTTCCTGGCCGAGCGGGAAGGCCGGTTGGTGGTGCTGGCAGTGCTGAACAGGCCTACCGCGTCAGAAGAGCTTTTCCTGGTCAGGATTGACGCAGTGGGGCAAGCGGCCTGGGTTCCGGTAGCGAGAAAAGGCGACCCGCAATGTTCTTTTATCGCCGGTGCCGGGGTTAAGGCAGGTCTTTACGGGTCACGCCTTTACCTGGAATCCCCCTGCGGGGAAGAGATTCAGAGCTTATCCCTGGATGAGGAAAAGCCGCGGCTGGTAAGCGAAGAGGGCCTCACACGGGAACTGAAGGCAGTTATGGCGGATAATGCACCGACCGAAGGGCAGGTCCGTCCCAGTTTCGGAGCCTACCAGGGCCTTTTGCTGGTCAGCACCCTGACCGGCGGAGCGCAGGGCCGGGGAGACGAGACCGAATGGCTGCTCGCTTTTAAAGAAGGGCGGCTCTTGGGGAAAATGGCTTTAAGGCTTGGGACCGGAGAAGCAACGGTTTATGCGAACGGCGCAACAAAACATCACCAGCTTCCTTCGCCGGTAGCACGGCTCCTTTACCCGGCGGGGTGGTGAAGGCACGTACTCTTGGCGTGTCCTGACCCGAAGTCGGTGGGGGAGGTATTTGAGGGCCGGATGTCCTTTTCGAGGATACCCGGCCTTTTATTCTTCGTGGAATGCCAACTCCGTCCACCAGTGAGGGTTAAATTACCGGAAGTAACCATTCACTTATGTGAGGTGACTGCTGTCCGGCGGGAGCGGCTACTGTGTCTGGTCAAAAATTTTGACTCTGTTTGCTGGACAGTTCGACAAAAATCTACAAAAAGTACCCGTTGCGTTTTTTTTTTTGCTATATGTTACTTTACAGGAGGAATTGGCAGGTAGCGGAAGAAAAGGAAGGCGGGGAGGTGGCACGGGCTAAGGCGGGGCGATAGATTTGCGGGTATTTGGTTGACCGGTTGGGTTGAGAAGGGAAAAATGAGGGAAGGGGAAATTTCAAAATTCAGGCGGCATCCGTTTATGGCAAGACTTGGTGAATTAAAGAACTAAAGTGAACGAGGAGGTATTCAGATGAAATCGGTTAAGAAAAAATTGAGCCTTTTGCTCGTGCTCGTCTTATTAGTAAATATGCTGTTGCCAGGCATGAGTGCGCTTGCTGCTGAAGCAAATAATTCTGTTGTTCCGACTGAACTGAGTAATGCAAGCAACGAACATATACTGTCTCCTGGTTTTTATAACAATATATTAGAAATTAGTGAACAGGATAAAATGGAAATACAAAGGTTTTTAAAAGAACGGGAAAATGTGCATGAGACCTTAAGAAACGAAAGAGGAGCAGGATACGTATGCACAGCAGCTGCACCGGCGGTGGTAGCAGTATATTTTATTCCAGGAATAGGAGAAGTAGCTCTTTTAGCAACGGGAGCAATTGTTGTTGGAGGCATTACGTATTACGCCGGATCGTGGATGTATAACAAAATTATGCCATATATTATTGGGTTTCATATACCAAAAAGGCTGATGAAAAATGGTAATACGGTAGATTTAAGCAAGTTTAATAAGAAGATTAGAGGTAAACAAGCTTACAAAGAGGACGGTGGGTGGTATATCGAAAAAGACACAGCCGGGCATGGAGGAAGTAAATGGAAATTAAAGAAACCCAATGGAGAGAGAGTTGCTTCTCTTGACGAAAAGGGGAAAATTTTAAGGAAATAAGGGGGGTTGTCAGTGAGCATAAATGAGGTGTTTGGAGACGGTAAGAACATAGAAGCCTTTCTGGAACAACTAGAAGAGATAATCCAAGAAGACAGATACTATCTCATAGACATACTGCCCATGACCGTTCAGGATCCAGAAAAGTACAGTCAGTTTGAGTTGGTGTGGGAGTACATAGTAGAAGAGCCCGCGAAACAAAAAGTGTTTCTGGCCGAAGAAGACAAGTTTGTGAGTCTTTTTAAGAAGGTGTGGTTGTACAATAAGACGAAGGCATATGTGTACGAATCTGACCGTTCTGAAGAAGCACTTCTCAATCTGATACATAAGGATGCGGAAACTTTGCGCTGGATAAAGGAAAGCGAAGATAAAACGAGGTTGATAACAGATGTAGGAGAGCTAGAGTTGCTAGTTCGGTTAGGAACAAGAGATATAGTAGACAGCATCTTGGTTTTCGAAGACATGGAAATCGTTTGTTGGTCAGGAGGAGGGTTGGCATGGCCTATCTATGTTAACAAGCCGGATGTAATAGAACTGGTAAAAGAAATGGCCAATGTAGAAGGGCTTTATTTATACAGGAAAGCATAATATGGATGTTTTAGCAAGAGGAATACAAATACAGAGTGAGTTGTAGATCGTAAAATAGAATTGACCCCCGATCGTCAAATAAAACTGACCCACCTCATGATAAAATCTCCCTCGAGAGGGGGAGGCAAAAGAGGTGGTAAGCATGTACAAATGGCAACGCATCAAAG